>Ga0308159_1002090_pt1 | contig 24553 bp, 22 predicted proteins | sample PhyCR1_FD_201040 | JGI IMG/M metagenome (GOLD analysis project Ga0308159, IMG submission 201040) | Phyllosphere microbial communities from UC Gill Tract Community Farm, Albany, California, United States - DLSLC.R1 | ecosystem: Host-associated > Plants > Phyllosphere > Unclassified | place: USA...
CGCCAGGCTGGCGCTGGCATTGCCGCCAGCGCCGGGATTGAAAGTGAGCCCATATGCCGTGGGCCGGCCGCTACCGCCGCTTCCGCCCTGGGCAATGACCTGGCCGCTGGCGGCGCCGGCTGCAGACACCGCGCTCGCCGTGGCATGGGCGGCACCGCCTTCGCGACTGACGCCTCCGCTGCCGCCGGTCGCTTGCGCCACGACGCGGGCGACGCCTGCGCCGGTGGCGGCCTGAGCAGCGCTGGTTGCGGCGCCACCGGTGCCGCCCTCGCCCACCCCGAGCATGCAGCAACCGTCGGCGCCGCCCTGGGCGCCATTGCCGCCAAGCGTGACCGTGGCGGCGCTGACGGCGCCTCGCGCGCGCTGCGCTGCCAGTGCGCCATTGGCAGCACCGCCGGCGCCGCCGGCGCCACCCAGGCCTTGTGGCGGCGGCCAGTCGTCCGCAGGCCAGGGCATCTGCGTGTAGCCGTCGCCACCGGCGCCGCCATGGCCGCCAGTGAGCGTGAGTGCGTTGTATGCATCGCTGCTGACGACGGCGAACTGGACGCTTTCGCCTGCCACGCCATCGCCACCGTGACCGGTGGCCGGTGGCTGCGCCGGCGCACCGGCAGCACCAGCGGCGCCCACGCGCACGGTCTGGCCGGCCTGGGCAGAATCGGCGGCAACGGCCATCAGCAGCGACACCAGCAAGGGAGGCAGGGCGCGATAGCTCACCGCGGGGAGGGGGCGGAACATTTGCATGGCTTGCCTTTTAGTAGGATGGAACAACGGCAGGATATATTTTTATTATTACGAATATGGTAATTCAATTAGAAAAGTTATAATTTCCCTTGACTCTCGCATTGCTTGATTCCAACTCTCAACAACCGAACCACCATGCCGCCCACACCTGTGACACACCTTCCTGCCCCCTGGTTCGATATGGACACTGTCAAAGACTTTCCCGGCACGTACCGGAGCCAGACGCTAGGCGCGCTCTTGGTGACGCAGGCGGCGGGCGCGCGCCACAGCGTGCGGCGCGACAGCCCCTGGCGCACTGGTTGCAATGAACCGTATTTAATGGTGATCTGGCAACGGCGCGGCACCGCCACGCTGGTGCAGCACGGCAGCGCATTGCGGCTGGTCCCCGGCAACATGCTGGTGCACGAAGCGGGGCAACCGTACCGGCTGGATTTCGAGGGGCCGTTTGAGGTAACGGTAGCGCGAATACCGGCAGCGCCGATGCGCAGCCTGTGTCCGCTGATCGATACCCTGCTGGGCGTGGTGCAGAATTGCCGCCAGCCGCAGGTGGCGCTGTTGACGGCGATGGCCGATTGCCACGCCGCCACCGACTACGCCGCCCTGCCCCGGGCGGCGGCATTGCACGCGGCGGAGGCGTTGCGGCAAACCCTGGCCGCCTGCGCGCTGGGCGCGGTGGTGGCCGAGCAGCAGCGCCGGCCCAGCATGAGCCAGTACCACCTGGGCCGCATTCGCCAGTACGCGCTCAAGCGGATCGGCGACAGCACCTTGTCGATCAACGAGCTGGTGGAAGCGCTTGGCATTTCTGCCGCGCACATCCACCGCCTGTTCGCGGGCGAGGCGCAAAGCTTCAGCACCTGGCTGTGGGACACGCGGTTGAAACTGTGCCACCTGGCCTTGCGCGCGCCTGAATGCAGCGGCCAGCCGATCAGCCAGATCGCCTACCAGTTCGGCTTCAGCCATCCCGCGCATTTTTCACGCGCCTACCGCAATCACTTCGGCATGACGCCAAGCGCCTGGCGCGCCGGCGCGCCGGTGGCCGCCGACCACGCAGCCACCCGGCGCCGCTAGTTTCAAGCTCAGGCAGCCGATACCTTACGGCGGCGGCGCGCCACCAGCAACATGCCGCCCATGCCCAGGCTCATCATCAGCCAGGGCGATGGTTCCGGCACTGCCGACACATTGTCGAGCATCGCCACACCGAGCGCCGAGGTGTTGAACGACGATCCACCACCAAGCACATAATTGAACGCATACGCACCCTGCTGGGCATATGTCATCGACGAGTTGATCACCAGGTGCTGGTTGCCGGCGCCGAACAGGCCCAGATCCAGCACGTGGTCGTTGAAGAACAGGTTGGCGGCAGCGAGCGTGGTGAAGCTTTGCGACAGCAGGGTCACGCCGTTGTTGCTGATGGTGAGATCGAGCGCATCGAAACCGGCGCCAGCGAAGGTGGACGATACAAAGCCCAGCAGCAGGCGTTGCGCGCTGTCGGTGGCAAAGCTGAATTCGCCCGACGTGGTCAGCACGGTCGGGTTGTCGTCGATGAGCGCTTCGATACCGGCCGCGTGCACGCCCGTGCCCAGCACGGTCGGAATCGCCGCCGCGACATTGGCGCCCAGGCCCAGCGCGGCAGCATCGACCGGACCGGCGCCAACATGCGCCGACATGGTGGAAACGGCTGCCAGTTGCGGCAACGCGAAAGCGCTGGCGCGGAACTGGCTCGAGGCCGAAGTCTGCGCCAGATTGCCGCGCGCGCTGCTGGCGCCGGCCGCATAGGTGACTGCGCCGCCGCTTGCCACGATGCCTTGCGCGGTGGCCTTGACGTTCAGGGTCAACGCCTCGCCTTCGGCACGCGCCAGGCTGACACCGCCGGCGCGGGTGGTGACCGCTGTGGCGGCAGCATTGGCATGGCTGCTGCTTTCGGCAACGGTGTAGCTGGAAATGCCACCGCGCGCCACCGCGACGCTCTCGACAATGCCGCTGCCGGAACGGCCGTAGGCATTGGCAGTGGCGTCGCCCCGGAACGCCCGCGCGCCACTGGCGTCGCCGATGTTGCTAAGGGCGGTGGACGTGACGCTGACGTTGTGCGCGCCGCTGGTCACCGCCCTGGCCTTGCTCAAGGATGTGCCAGCCAGCGAGTCGATGGCGCCGTTGCTGGTGTAACCGCCCACTGCCCTGCTGCTGGCGACGATGTCGCCCGCTGCGCGTACGTCGGTGGTCGCCGTGGCGGTTTCGATCCGTTCGCCTCCCAGGGCGACCGAGACGGCGCGCACGGCGGCAGTGCCGGCAGCGACGCCGGCGCGCACCGTGTTGACGACCGTATTGGCGATTGCCGCGCCGAGATTGAGGGGGCTGGCGCCGTTGGACACCGCCTGCGACTGCACATCGACCGGCTGCATGCCGGTGCCCGACACCGTGGTATTGCTGGTGGCGTAGCTGCCGTTGCTGAAGCTGCCGCCCTGGGCGCCGTCGCCCGACAGTGCCAGGTTGGCCGTCGCCGCGCCGTAATTGTTTTTGTCAAGCACGGACCGGTTATCCTGGCCCGCGCCACCGTTGGCCTCGACCGTGCCGCGCACGGTACCGGCGCCGCTGGCGCGCAGCGAGGCGGTGGCATTGCCGCCGTAGCCGCCATTGCCGCCAGTGGCCAGCACGCGGCCATTGACCGCGCCCTTGCCGCGCAAGTCGGCACTGGCGGTAGCGGCACCACCCATGCCGCCGTTGTTATACTGGAACCCGCTCGCGCCGCCAGCGGCGGTCACCAGCGCGTCGATGCCGGCGCCGCTGCGGCCAGCGGTAAGCGTCAGGGCGCTGGCTGCGGCCCCGCCGTCGTACGCTGTTCCAAAAGCCGGGTTGCCACCGTCACCGCCGAGGCTTGAGATATCGAGCGTCAGCGCGCTTGCCGTGTGGTCCTCCAACACCAGCGTAGAGACCGCTTTACCGCCACGGACATCGGCAGCCAGGTCCTGGAACGGCGGAATCGTGATTTCCGAATTATTGCCGCCCTTGCCGCCCGTGGCGCGCTGGGTCAATGTGACAGTGCCGCCAGTGGTGGTGCCACGCGCGGCATTGATCAGCGTGGCGTCGCCACCGCGTGCGCCGCGCCAGGCGATGGCGGCGCCGTTGCCGCCCGCGCCGCCGGTGGCTTCGGCCGTGGCCGAGACGTTACCGGTGAGCGAAGCGGCGCGGGCGGCAGCAGTAGCTGCGCCGCCGACACCGGCAATACCGACCGCGCCGCCGTTGGCGTCGCCGCCGATGCCGCCCACGGCCACCGCCAGCGCGGTGGCATTGCCGACGGCGGTCGTGGTGGCCTTGCTGCTCGCCGCACCGCCATCGCCGCCGTTACCGTAAGCGGGATCGGCAGGTGTGAAATTGAAAAAGCCGGGCGTGGCGCCGGCATGGCCGCCGTCGCCGCCGAGCGCGCTGGCGCCGGCGTAACCGGTCAGGTCGAGCGTGGTGGCGCTGGCCGCGCCGCCGTGACCGCCGCTGCCGCCGGTGCCGGCCTCGGCGTCGTCTTCCTGCAGCGGCGGGCCGCCCGCGCCCCCATTGCCACCGCGGCCGCCAATGACGGTCAGACGGTTATACAGGGTGCCGGCATTGGCAGGGTTGATGGTCAGCGACTGGCCGGCCGTGCCGGCGGCGCCAGCGGCGAGTGGCGCGGTCGCGTCGGCGCCATGCTGGCCGGCATTACCTGTGCGTACCGCGTCGGCCGCGTAAGCATTGGCGACTGCCAGCGACAGCAACAACGGCGTCAGTCCGACGGCCAGAGCTTGCTTTGAAGAGAATTGTTTCATGCCGAGCCTCAATCAGATATTGGGTGATATTTGTCTTAAAATAAACATCACGATCTTAATATTAAGACACGACCCCGGCTATCACTGAACTCTCATATTAGTTGACTGGCACTCTCATCGTTGCAAAAAACACTACACCACCACCAGCACTCCCGCTTTAGCGTGACAATTGGTCGAGGCGGCGGTCGATAAAGGCCAGCAGCTCCGGCGTGATGCCGTTGCCGGTGCGCGCGCGGGTAAATGCTTCGCGCGCTTCGGCCTTGTGCTGGTCGGCCTGCAGCGAGATGCCCAGGCCCATCCACCAAACGCCGTTGAGCGGCGCCAGCTTCAGCGCCGCCTGGTAGTACTGGGCCGCTTCGGCGTGGCGCTGTGCGCGTTGCAGCACGCCGGCCAGGAAGCCCTGGTAGTCGGCATTGGCGGCGGCGTATGGCAAGGTGGTCATCAGGGTTTCCAGCGCCGGGCCACTGCGTTCGAGTTGCAGCCGTGCCAGCACCATCGCCAGGCCGGGCTGGCGCGGATCGATGCCCAGCGCCAGCCGCAACTGGCGGATGGCGTCCTCGGGCCGGCGGTTTTCCAGCAGCAGCGAAACATAGGTCTGGCGCGCCGCATCGTTGCGCGGATCGATTTCCAGCGCGCGGTCCAGATCGGCCATGGCAGCGTTCACGCGGCCGTCCTGCAACGATGCCAGCCCACGGCGGTAAGTGTTTTCGGACAATTGCTTGGGCGTGAGTTCCGGCTTGGTGGTGGCCGATCCGTCGGCATGGCCGACACCCTGGCGCGGCTGGCGTGGCGTGCCGGCCTCAGCCGTCGCTGCCCGCCGGGTGGCGGCAGCGGTGGCGGAAGGCGTCGCGGCTGCACGCGCGGGTGCGGCGCTGCCCGCCTGCGCGAAAGGCGGCGCTGCGGTTGCGGCCGCACTGGCCGGTATCGCCGGCGCTGCCCTTGACGGCGCGCCAGCCGTCATAGGATTCGACGCGCCAGCCGCTGTACCAGTCGAGGTTGCAGCGGCTGTTCCAGTTGACGTTGCAGCCGGCGTAGCAGTCGAGTTGACAGCCGCCGTTGCGGACGATGACGCGGCCGGCGTCACAACCGATCCATCAGGCGATGTCCCGGCCGGCACTGCGGCAGACCCTGAAGCCGGCGTTGGCGTTGACGCAAGCGCTGGCGGCGCTGCCATTACCGGCACCGGTCCCGGCGCTGGCCGATGGGCGAATTTCCAGCCATACCAGCCAGCGATTGCGGCCACCACGACCGCCACGCCGGCGCCGGCGTAGACCAGCGGCCGGCGCTCGCGTTCGGGCAGCGGTACCGCTTTCAGTTCCCGTTGCTGCAAATCTTCCTCGCGCGCGCCACCGCGTGCATCGAGGTCCTGCAACATTTTATTGATCAGACTCATTTGCTCAACGCCCATGTGAGGCCGCAAGCGGCCACCAGTATTCCTACGCCTGCGGCGATCCACGCCAGCCGTGCTCTCCAGAACGGTGGTATCCGCCGTTGTACCGTGTCACGCGCCGCCAGGCTGACATGGCGACGGTTCACCTGTTGCTGCCCCTCGCCAAAACACGCCATCAGCGCCTTGTTGGCAATGATGTTCACCAGTCGTGGAATGCCGCCGCTGGCGCCGTACAGCCGCGCCACCGCACCGCGCGTAAACAGGCGGCTGCCGTCGTAGCCGGCCACCCGCAGGCGGTGCGCCAGATAATATTCGATATCGTCGCGCTTGAGCGGCCCCAGGTGATAGTGAAAGGTGATGCGCTGGGCCAGCTGGCGGATCGCATTGTCCTGCAGGCGCGCATTGAGTTCGGGTTGGCCGAACAGGATGATTTGCAGCAGCTTGCGCTTTTCCGTTTCCAGGTTCGACAATAGGCGCAGCGCCTCCAGGCTTTCGACGGGAATGGCCTGTGCCTCGTCGAGCAGCAACAGCACCTGCTGGTCCTGCTGGGCCAGTTCGATCAGGCGCGCCGTAATCGATTTCAATAGCTGGTGCTGATCGACGTCGCGCTCGAGCACGATTTCCAGCTCGTCGGCCAGCGCCAGCATCAGCGTGCGCGGCTCCAGCAAGGGGTTGGGAATGTACGCGGTGACAAAGCCGGGACCGATGGTCGCAATGAATTTGCGGCACAGCAGGGTCTTGCCGGTGCCCACTTCGCCGGTGATCTTGATGAAGCCTTCGCCGCTCCTGGCCGCCACCAGCAAGGTATTCAACGCCTCCTGCGCATGCGGGCAGGTGAAGAAATAGCTGGTGTCCGGCGTGATGTTGAACGGCGCTTCACGCAAACCGAAGTGTTTGGCGTACATGGTTACGGACGTCCCCCGCGACGGTGCGGATCGAGATCCTTGATGCGGCGGCTGCTGTCGAGCAGATCCTGGTTCCAGTCTGACGTCGATTCGATCACGGTCGGCTTGATCAGCACCACCAGCTCGCGCTTCTGCACCACTTCACCGGTCGAACGGAACAGCGCCCCTACCACCGGCAAGCCGCCGATGCCCGGCACACCGGAGCGGTCCGAGGTCGTCGACTGGCGCATCAGGCCGCCAATCGCCACCACCTGGCCATTCTGGCCGCGCACGATGCTGTCCATCTCCGACGTGGAAGATGACGCCAGCGGCAGCGACAGGCTGCCCAGCGCCACGCCGAGGTTGACCGCCTTGTTGACGGTGGACACCTGGCTCACCGACGGGTGCACGTGCAGGATGATGTTGCCCTGGTCGTCGATCTGCGGCGTCACGTCCAGCACCACGCCGGAGAAGAACGGTTGCAGCGTGACGCTCGGCGTGGTCACGCCGGTGCCGTTGGCATTGTTGTTGGTGGTGGTGCTGACGCCGGTGACGAAGAATTCGTCGGTACCGATCTTGAGCAGCGCTTTTTGATTGTTGAGGGTGGCGATGCGCGGGCTCGACAGCACGTGCACGGTGCCCTGCCCTTCGAGGAAGGAAATCAGCGCGGCAAAATTGCTGGTCTGGAAGGCCAGCCCGAACAGCGAGCCCATGGCGTCCCCGGCGGCCCCGATCGCCGCACCGGGGTTGGCGATGATACTGCCGTTATTGACCGTCACTCCCGCATTGTTGGCGCCCAGCGGTGCCAACGCGGTGCCCGGCTGCACCAGACCGGCAGAAATGCGGCTGTTGGAGCTAAGCTTGCCGAATGCGGACCAGTTGATGCCGCTCTGGAAGTTGCTGTTCAATTCCACTTCGAGGATCTTCGCCTCCAGGATCACCTGGCGGTCCACCGATATCTGGGTGGCGCGCAGGTATTCGTCGACGTTGCGCAACGCATCGGGCATGGCGCGGATCACGATCACGCCCGATTGCGGGCTGATGGTGACGCTGCGGCCGTCGGTGCCGCTATCGACGATGGCGTCGAGCGCGGTTTTCAGTTCCACCCAGAAGTCGCTGGCCGACGTGGTCTGCACGCTGGCCGCATCACGCTGCGATTGCGAACGGCTGCCGCCACTGTTGTCGCCGTTATTGCCGTTGTTGTTGCCGTTATTGCCGGAATTGTCGTTGGTGCCGTTGCCGTTGTTGTTGCCACTGCTGCTGGTGCCGGCATTGGCCACCGACGTTGACGACACGCGCAAGCTCGACACGCCCTTGCGGGTGGCAGTCAGGTAGTTCACCTTGAACATCTTGGTCTGCATGGTGAGCGGACGGATGTAGATGCGGGTGCCGTCGATCTTGTAATCGTAGCCGTACAGTTCGCGGATCGCCTCCAGCGCTTCGAAAAGGGTCACGTCCTTGAGATTGGCCGTGATATTGCCGGTCACCTCCGGGTTGATCAGCATGTTGTAGCGGGTGCCGGCCACGATGGAATTGTAGAACTGCTGGACCGGCACATTGTTGAACGAGACATTGAAGCGCTCTTCCAGCACCGCGCGGGCCTTGGGCAACTGCTCGGTCAATTGCGCCACCGGCGGCAGCAGGGCGCTGGCCACGGCATCGGCCTGGCTGGCGGCCGGCGGCTTGGCGTTGAGCGCGCTATCGACCTCGGCGCCGATCTGGTTGTAGGTGTCGCGCTTGGGCGCCGTTTGGCAGCCGCTCAAAATCAGCGTAGTCAGGACGGCGATGGACAGGTGCTTTTGCATAATCGGTTCAATTCTCTGGTGCGGTATTGGAGGCGCGTTGACGCCGGATCGTGCCGCTGGCGGCGCTGGCATCGGGATACAGTTTCAGGACCTGGCGTACGCGTCCATGTTGCAGCACGACTTGGTCCTTGCCTACCTGGACCAGGGTTGCGCCATTGATCTTGTCGCCCACGCGCAACGCCTGGCCGTCGATCACGGCCACCTGGCGGCCATGGTTGCCATTCAGCACAGACTGCAATTGCGGGCCGCTGCGCACTGGCGCCGCCTGCGCGCCGGCGACCAGTTGTGCCTCGGGCGGTGGCCGGGTGGGGTCGGCCAGTTGCGCCCGGGCCGGCCCGCCTGCGCAAGCCAGCGCCAGCAAGAACGCTGGCACAAGCGCCGATAAAAGGGCCCTGACGCGCGCTGGTAGAAGCACAGGCACCAACGCCGGCAACCACGCCTGTGCCTGTGCCTGTGCCTGTGCCTGTGCCTGTGCCTGTGCCTGTGCCTGTGCCTGTGCCTGTGCCTGTGCCTGTGCCTGTGCCTGTGCCTGCGCCTGCGCCTGCGCCAATCGTGGGGCGGCAGCCCTGCGAACGGTGGCCCCGCTCATAGTTTCATCCATTTCTCATCCAGGCTCAAGGTGTAGAGCGTCAGGGTCAGGCGCGCCTCGGGATACTGCTGGGCGTCAAGCCGCGCACCGCCCCAGAACAGTTGCACCGGCAACGCTTCCAGCGCCTGCATGTAGTTGATCATCTCCAGGTAACTGCCCTGCACCACGATTTCCACGCCGTGCCGGTACAGCAGTTCGGGCGCCTTGACCTCGGCGCCGGCAACACTGCCGGGGCCCGGTTGCGCTACTGGCAGTGGCGCGGCTGCCGGTGCGCTGGTCGGCGCACCTGTTGGCGCAGCAGTCAACGCACCTGCTGGCGTGGCAGGAGGCGGCGTCTTTTGCAAGGCCGACTGTTGCAGGGCCGGTTCCAGTGCTACCGCCGGGTCCGGCGCCTGGGACTCGGCAGGCGTTGCAGGCGCGGCCAGCCCGGCTGCTTCGTTCATGCCGGTGACCGGCAAGGTCCGCAGCGACACCAGTTTCAACTTGCCGCCTTGCAGCAGGTGTTCGAGCAGCGGCGCGATTTTCTCAGGCGCCACCAGGCCTTTTTGTACGGCCACGAGCTTGGCGCCGATGCTGTCGATCTCGGCGCGGGCCTGCTGCAACTGCGCGCGCGCCTCGGCATCGGGATCGACCACGAAGCCCTGGGCGCGGGCGGCAATTTCCGTGTTGATGCCGCTGACCTGGTTTTGCTGCTGCTGGATTTGCGCCAGCAGCGCGGTCTGCCTGGTCAGCAGCGGTTCCACCGCCATGGTGTACAGCAGGAACAGGATCAGGCCGGTCGCGGCAACGAACACCAGCGCCCGCTCGCGCAAGGTCATCGCGTCGAGCTTGGCACTGAGCTTGTTCCAGGTATTTTTCAATTGTTTCATTTGGCCGGCACTCCCGTCGATTGCAGGCTGAACTGCACGTACGGCGCCGCCGTCATGCGGGTTGCCGGTTGCGCAGTCACCGGTTGTACTGCCGCGCTGGACGTTGGCGATATCACAGGCGCGGCTGCCACGTCGGGCCGGCCGATATCGAGGCTGGCAAAGGTTTTACCCTGCATCACCGGCTCGGTTTTCAGGCGGCCGATGTATTGCGGGATCAGGGTCGGTTGCATGGCGCGGCCCTGCAAGCCAATCCCGGTGCCAGCGCCGGTGATGGTGACGCCGGTCAGCCACAAGCCGGTGACGTTCTGGCGCGCGAAGGCGCGGAAGTAAGCGGCATAGCCAGCGCTGTTGCCCAGTGTGCCCTGCTTGATGAACTCTTCCACCCGGCGCAGCGCCGCCAGTTCGGTCTGGGCCTGGGCCACACCGGTGGCCAGCGCTGCACTTTTTTGGCGCGGCGCGAACTGCCGGTTGGCATCCTGCAAACGCCGCTCGCGCTCGGCCAGCAAGGTCTTGCCGCTGGCTGCGCGCTGCTCCAGCTGCGCGACATTATGGCTGGCGTACCAGGTCATCAGCAGCGTGCCGAGCACGATGGCGCCCAGCGCCTCGGCCATCGGCACTGCCGTAAAAATCTTCTTCTGCTTGAGGAAGATCGGGTTGAACAGGTTGATCTGCTGGCTCACAGCACCACCTCCTCGTGCCGCAGGGCCGCGCCCAGGGTCAGGAAGAAGCGCTGCTGTTGTTCCACTTCGCGCAAGGCTGGCACCTGGCTCAGGTCGAACACGTCCTCCAGGCCCATGGCCTCGACCGGCGTGTACAGGTTGGCCGCCAAGTATTCGTGCAGGCCGGGCGCGCCGGTGGGGGCGAGCAGCAGTTTTTTGACGTTCACATAATTGAACTGGCGGTCGAAGTGGTCGAGCGAGCGCTGCAGTTCCAGGGTGATCTTGTCGAAGCAGATTTGCTGCTTGTCGGTATCGGGTTCCAGCAGCTGGGCGATGGTGACGTCGATCCGGCGCGAAAGGTACAGCTCGCCCTTGAACGTAATCGTCAGCAAGCCGCCGTCGCCGTCGAACGACAGCATGGCCAGGCCACGGCCATCGACTTCCAGCAGCGCCGAGATATTGCGCTGCGCCAGGTCGGGAATGTCGATCACCGTCAGCGCCAGCTGGGCTTCGGCAAACAGCGCCTGGCGCGCCTGGATCACCGTGTTGCGCGCGGCCACCGCGAACATCGAATGGCCGCGCGACATGCCGTTGGGATCGACCGGGATATCGAGCACGTCGATGGTGGCGTCATCGACGTGGAAGTCGAGCATATCCTTCAGGCGCCAGCGCACGGCGGTTTTCAGTTCGTCCTGCGGCACGTTGGGCGCCTCCACCGTCAGCAGCTGGTATTCGCCGCCGCCAAGCATGGTGCCAAGCTGGTAGTTGGCCAGCTTGAGGTCTTTCGCGGCGCGTTCGAGCGACGCCGGCGCACGGCTGTCAGCGGCAGGATGGAAAGCGGACAGTTCCACCACGGCCTTGCCGTCGCGCACGCGCTGGATGCGGGCAGCGCACAGTCCGTCGCGCAAAAAGGAGACGGTAATCCAGCCTTCCTTCTTTTTTGTTCTTGTGAAAAATCCCATGCGCGTGCTTCTCTGTGGTTATGTCATTGATTATATTCAACTTACGGCAGATCTTTACAATATTTGACATTCATGCCGTAAAAATACACATTTTTCCGTGCAGCTTGTTTCTTTCACGCTGCGCCGCGATCCCGCCGACCTACAATTGCGCCCTCACCACGCGCTGGATGTAGTCGGGGCTGGTCGTCGGCGCCGGGCAAGCGGCGCCGGACACGCCGTTACATGCAGTAGACGTAATGGTGATGCGGCCAGCAGTCGGGTCGGCCCCGCCACCTGCCGCGCCAAAGCCGGCCGACGGTCCTTCGCAGCGCACGGTGACGGTAAAACCAGACAGCGTGGTATTGGCCGGCAGCGCGAAGGTGCTGATTTGCGCGCAGTTGAAGTTGCGGTCTTGCAGCTGCCTGAACAGCGCCCACTCCATGCCTGCCCGCGCCGCCTGGTAGGCGCGCGCGCCCAGCTCGTCCTGGGTGCGCGTGACTTGCTGCGTACCGGTCAGCGACACCACCGCGACGGCCAGGCCAGCCAGCACCACCAGCAGGAAGATCGCGGTCACAATTGCCACGCCGGATGCCTTGCGTGGCATCGGCCGGTGGGCCAGTCGTTTCATGGCATGCAGGGTCATGGCGTATTGTCCACGTGGATTTGATGAATCAAGGTCACCGTTTCCAGGACGCCGTCCGGCCTGGTACGGCCCAGCGTGAGGGTCAGGCCCACCAGCGCCGATTGCCGATGGGCGTTGCTATCGATGGTGACATCGCACGCCACGACATTGTTGGCCAGCAGCGCGCCGGCAGCGGCGGTTGGCGCCGATGGCGTCGTGCTGAACGTGGCCGCGACTGAACGCGTCAGCGTGCCGGTGCCGCTGGCGTTGCCGGCGCAGCGGAAAATCACCGGCTTGCCCACCACCTGGAAGCGCTGGTCCGGCGACATATTGGCCGGGCGCGGCGTGGCCGCGTTGGCCGGCACCGCAAACGGATTGGCCACCGTGGACACCGTGCTGCCGGCGGGCAGATCGGCCGCCGCCAGGCTGCTGAAGCTGATGTTCTGGATGGTCTGTCCGCCTGCCGTCACTGTCGGCAGGCCGGTGATGCGCGCCAGGTTGGTCCCGGCATAGGCATCGGCATCCTGGAAGCCCGCGCCCAGGTTGTAAATTGCCAGGTAATCCTGGCGCGCCGGCGGCGGCAACTGGATCGGCGGCACGCTGCCCACCACGCTGAAGGTATTGGCGGTGAGGCTGGTAAAGCTGAGCGGCGTGCCGTTCACCGTGCTGTCTTCCACCGACAGGTAGCGGCCGCCGCCGAAGGTAGGAATGAATTCCAGGTTCAGCACGCCGCCATTCTGCGCGCTGGGCGGCGTCAGGCGTGCGCTGTTGGGCAGGGACGCGCGGATCTCGCGCGCCATGCGGCGCAAGGCCAGGTCGGCAACGTCGGTCATCTCGGCGCGGCCGGCGCTGTCGAGGTAACTGGTGACAGGCCGCCGGATAAACAGCACCAGGGTGCCGGCGATGATGGCGGTGAGCACGATCGCCACGATCATTTCCACCAGCGTGAAACCGCGCTGGGGGCGTCTGAAAACCAGGTGGGGCATGGTGTTCGGCGTCATCGCGGCACCAGGTTCGGCGCGTAGCGCGTGCGGTAGCCGTCGAGGCGCACGAAGTCGCTGGCACCGGTACCGTAGGTGGTGATGACGGTGATCTGCAGCGCGTTCAGTGCGGCGGCGCTGGACGCGATGGTCGCACCGGCAGGCCCCAGCGCGCCGACAAAGTTGAGCGTGACGGTGGAGCGGATGGGCGCCAGCGAGGACCTGCCCATGGTGTTGCCGCTGCTGTCCACCCCGAGCGGGCGGCCGCTGATATCGACGTCGACACCATCGGCGTTGGCAAAGGTGGCCTGCGGCGTGCCGGCCACGGTGGCATAATCCGCGACGTTGCCATACGGGCGCGTGGCGCCGGCCGCGCGCGCACCGATTTGTACCGGGAAGGTGCAGGCAGCCTGGTTGGCAACGGTGTCGGCGTTCGGATCGGCGCGGGTGCAAAAGCTGAAGCCCGCCAGCTGCACTTCCTCCATCAGGGCTTCGGCGATCATCAGCGCCTGCTTGCGGCGCAACGGTTCGGCACTCTGGCTATTGCTGAGGTTGATCACGCCGATGATGCCGGCCGCCGCCACGCCCATGATCATCATGAAGACGATCAGTTCGATGATGGTGACGCCGCGCGCACGCCTGGAAAACCGCCTAGAAAACATAACCGGTTTCCGCCTCGATATTGAGCGTGGCGCGCTGGTTGCCGCTGTCGACGTTGAGCGTGAGCCGGGCAAAGCTCGAAATGCCGCCAACGGTGTCATTGCGGTTGAACGGCCGTCCAGCCGAATCGAAAAAGAAAAATCCGCCGGCGGCCATTTCATTGCGCGCAGCCGTGCTGGTGATGGTCACCGATGGCGGACGGCCGAGGCAGGCCCAGTTGGCGATGTAGAGATTGTTGGGGCCGATGCAGAAAGCGCGCGTGGCGGTGGTGCCATTGTTGGCGCCGCCCGGTGCCTGGGCCAGGGCGCCGGCCGTATTGCAGACCGGACCCACAGCGGAGGTCCCATCAACGACAGGATCGACGCAGACGGCGAAGCCGTTCGGCGTGGAACGCACGAAGACCGGGCGGTTTTGCGCGATGGCGAGCTTCTGGGCGTAGCGTATCAAGGCTTTGGCCTGATCCGCATACGCCCTGGCTTCGAAGACCTCGCGGTCGAAGAACCGGCTTCCGGCCACCGCGCCCAGGATGCCGATCAGGACCATCACCATGATCAACTCGACCATGGTGAAGCCGGCGCGGCTAGCGCGCAAGCAGAGCCGGTGGCGAACCATTAACTGCCCTCAACAGCGAGTTTGCTATCCGCGGCAGTTGGCTGCGGTTGGCGCTGTCGTAATGACCGGTGGCGTATTTGCTGCAATCGACTGGGTATAGCGTACGAAGCAAGTCAGAGCAGTAGCAGTGCCAGCAATTCCGCGCGGCACAATCGCGAATTCCGTCGCGCTGGCGCCAGGGTTCGTGTCGTTAGCGGCAACTACCGCGCCAGTACCGCCGATGATTGTGTAATCAGTGTTATTGGCAGGAAAGCCGGCAGCGATCAGGAACGCCTCGTTAGCCTGAGGGTATCCATTGACCATGGCGACGTCTTGGCCCTCAAAGGACGGTGCAACGGCAGGATTGAGCAACCAGGCGCCATGCGCGGTAGCAGCAGTGGACGCGATCGCGCCACGAACGGCACTCATCGACGCTGAGCGGGCATCGCCGCTCAGGTTGGTGAAACGTGGCAACGCCACCGCAGCCAGAATACCGAGGATCACGATCACCACGATCAGTTCAATCAGGGTAAAACCCGACTGGGCGCCACGGGCGCGGGTGACAGACATCGCTTGCTTGTTCATTAAACTTCTCCAAATCGGACATTGAATGAGGAAAGGCGACGCACTCTGGCGTCAGGCTTTCACTTGCTCAATGTCGATAACGACCACCGGGCCGGCGCCCGTTCCCACAGCGCCAGAGGTGTTGAGCAAGTGCAATAATTTTACCTTGAATTTCAAGCGCATAGTCTTTGGACGGGAAAAAGTTTCTGAATTATTTAACAAATACACGACGCTTTTGTCGCTGCGGTCGAAACACCAGTTACCGGCGCCAATCTGCTCGTCCGAGGGGGAATAGTATTCCCCTGCATAATTGACAGGCTTGCTCTTTAACCAATTGAATGGATTTTCTTCGGCCAACATCGTTAAATCTAAACTACCGCCCGGCAACTTGGCTTGCTCCACCCGAATTTGCAGCGTGGATCTCAGGTTGGCAACAGTTGTTTGCAAAGAAACACGCTCGGCCTGCACCTGGTAATACGCCATGCGGTCGAGCAGCACCGCTGCCAGCACGCCCACGACGACAACCACTACCGCGAATTCCAGCAGCGTGTAACCGCGTTGTTTTGGCGTCACAAATATTGTCATCGGGTTCATGGTGGCGCGCCTAGTGCGGCAGCGCCGCCTTGCCCAGGTCCCAGATCGGCAGGAAAATACCGAGCGCGAGGATCAGCACCATGATGCCGAGGAACACGATCATGATCGGTTCGATCTGCGCCGACAGGGTCTTGAGCTCGTAATCGACTTCGCGCTCGTACATTTGCGCCACCTCGTCCATCAGGTCGTCGATGGCGCCGCTCTCCTCGCCCACGGCGATCATTTGCAGCACCACCGGCGTAAATACCGCGGCAGCGGCCGCCGTGCGCAGGATGCTGTCGCCGCGTTCCACGCCGTCGCGCATCTGCTCCACGCGCGCCGACAGGTAGGCGTTCTCGACTGTCTGCGACACCACGGTCAACGCCTGGACGATGGGCACGCCGCTGCGCGAGGACAGCGCGAAGCTGCGGGCAAAGCGCGCCAGCGTGGCCTTGAGGATGATCTTGCCGGCCACGGGAATGGTCAGCTTGAACTTGTCCCAGCGATAGCGCCCGCCGGTCGTGCGCACCCAGCTGCGGAAACCGAAGATGCTGATCGCCGCAATCGCCGCCAGCAGCGGCCAGTAGCGCACGGTGAAGTTGGAGAAGCCGATCAGGATGCGCGTCATCAACGGCAATTCGGCGTGCATGCTGGCAAACACGCCCGCGAACGCCGGAATGACGAACATATTGACCACCACCATGGCAGCGATCATCGCAAGCACCACGAAACTCGGATAGCGCAGCGCGGTTTTCACCCGGTCGCGCATGTCGCGGTCGAATTCCAGGTGGTCGAACAGGCGCAGGAACACTTCTTCCAGGCGGCCGGTCATCTCACCCACCCGCACCATCGACAGGTAGAACGGCGTAAACACGTCCGGGTGGCGGCGCATGGCGGCCGACAGCTCGCGGCCGGAATCGAGCGACTCGCGCAAATCCTTGATCACCTTGCCGAACGATTTGCTGACCGCCGACTCCTGCAAACCGGCCAGGCCGCGCATGATGGGTACGCCGGACTTGAGCAGCGTGTACAGCTGGCGGCTGAACAGTTGCACGTCCATCGACGTCACTTTCTTTTCCAGCAGCTTGGCCCACCAGCCTTCGCCATCGTCGGTCACGCGCTTCTGGGTGACGGTGATCTCGATCGGCGTCAGACCGGTGTTGAACAGCTGGTCGGCCACGGCGCCGCTGTCGGCCGCTTCCAGCACACCTTGCATCAGTTCGCCGCGCGCGTTGCGGGCCTTGTAGGCGAAATACGGCACGTCATTCCTCGATCTGGTTGCTGATGCGCATCGCTTCTGCGACGGTGGTGCGGCCCTGCACCACCAGTTGCACGGCGTGGCGGCGCAGGGTTTCGCCAGCCATTTGCTGCTTCGCCACTTTCAGGAAGTGCGACGGGTTCGGATCGTTGGCGGCATCGACCACGGCGCGCGTCATTTCCAGCAATTCATAGACGCCGGTACGGCCGCGATATCCCATGCCGTTGCAATGCGAACAGCCCTTGCCGTGGAAGTAGCGCGCCATGTCCACCTTGTCGTTCAGTTCCAGGCTCAGCCATTCGCGCTCGGACGGTGTCGGTTCGTACGGGGTGGTGCAGCTTTCGCAAATGGTGCGCACCAGGCGCTGGGCCAGCACCGCCTGCAGCGAACTGCCCACCATGTAGCGCGGCACACCCATGTCCATCAGGCGCAGCGGCGTGCTGACGGCGTCGTTGGTGTGCAGGGTAGAAAGCACCAGGTGACCGGTCATGGCGGCGCGCAGGCCGATTTGCGCGGTTTCCTGGTCGCGCATCTCGCCCACCAGCACGATGTCGGGATCCTGCCGCAGCGCCGAACGCAGCACGCGGGCAAAGTCGAGCTCGATCTTTTCGTTGACCTGCACCTGGTTGATGCCCGATAAGCGGTATTCGACCGGGTCTTCCACCGTGATCAGCTTTTTCTCGACCGAGTTCAGTTCGGCCAGCGCGCAATACAGCGTGGTGGTCTTGCCGCTACCGGTGGGTCCGGTCACCAGCACCAGGCCGTTGGGGCGCTGGACGATGGCGCGGAATTTTTCCACCAGCGCGCGCGGCATGCCGATGGCGTCGAGCCGCAACTGGGTGCCGCCCTGGTTCAGCAAACGCATCACCACCGATTCGCCATACTGGGTGGGCATGGTCGAAATACGCACGTCGATGCGCTGGTTGCGCACGCGCACGGCAAAGCGGCCGTCCTGCGGCAGGCGCTTTTCGGAAATATCGAGCTCCGACATCAGCTTCAGGCGCAGCGCCAGCGACGGCGCGATCTTGATATCGGTTTCGGTTTGCAGGTGCAGCACGCCGTCGATGCGGAAGCGGATCTGCAAGCGCCCCTCTTGCGGCTCGATGTGGATGTCGGACGCGCGCACCTGGGCGGCATCGTCGAACACCGACTGCAGCAGCTTGACGATCGGTGCTTCTTCCAGGTTGGGGTTGGCGGCCAGCGCGCCGAAGTCCACCGAGACGTCGCCCAGATCCTGCTCGAGCTCGCGCGCCAGGTCGGAGATGTCCTCGGTGCGGCGGTAGATGCGGTCGATTACGCCCAGCACCTCGGTCTCGTTGACCACTGCCAGCTCGATCGGCTGCTTGACGATGCGGGCGATCTCGTCGTACGCGAACAGGTCGGTCGGATCGGAGATGCCGACCAGCAGCGTTCCCTGGCGGTCTTCCAGTACCAGCGCGCGGAAGCGGCGCGCCTGGGTCTCGGGCAGGCGCCGCACGATCTCGGGATTGACGTTGAAGAATTTCAGGTTCAGGTAAGGAATGCTGAGCTGGCGCGCCAGCGCATTGGAGATCTGTTCCTCGGTCACGTAGCCGTTCTCGATGAACACCCGGCCCAGCTTGCGGCCACTGCGCTTTTGCTCGGTCAGCGCCAGTCCCAGTTGCTCTTCCGACAGCAGCTTTTGCTGTACCAGGATTTCCCCCAGCCTGACTTTTTCCGGCCTTGCCATACCTGCTCCTTGTTAGATTCGCGCGGGCATCAAAAAATACCCTGAGACAACTTCCCAGACATTCTAGACGAGAATGTGACATTTGCGATGAAGAAAGACGAAACGATGTCGCATTCCGCGCACGGATACGCTACAGTGTTACCTTGTTTCCCATCGGCTATTCTCCCCTCTGCATCAATGACTGAAACTGCCCTGCGCTTCCAGCAAGTTGTCAAACGCTATGGCCAGGCCGGCGTGCTGCAAGGAGTCGATCTGGCGGTGCAGGCGGGCGAATGTTTCGGCCTGGTGGGCGTGAATGGCGCCGGCAAGACCAGCCTGATCAAGTGCCTGCTCGATTTCTGCGCGCTCGACGGTGGCGAGATCGCCATTTTTGGCCAGCCGCACGACCGCCCGGCCAGCCGCGCGCCGCTGGGCTTCCTGCCCGAGCGCCTGACGCCACCTTACTACCTGACCGGTGCCGACTTCATCAAGTACCTGCTGACCTTGCAGGGGTTGAAGGTCGATGCAACGGCGGTGGCCGCCATGCTGGCCGCACTCGACCTCGACTCGGCCGCGCTGAAGAAAACCGTGCGCCATTATTCGAAAGGCATGACCCAGAAGCTGGGCCTGGCCGCCTGCCTGCTGTCCAGTAAACGCCTGTACGTGCTGGACGAGCCGATGAGCGGCCTCGATCCGAAGGCGCGCGCGCTGTTGAAACAGCAATTGCGCGCCTTGCAGCAGCGCGGCAGCACGGTGTTTTTCACGTCGCACGCGCTGGCCGACGTCGATGAACTGTGCGACCGCATGGCCATCCTGCACGACGGCGCGATCCGGTTTACCGGCACGCCGGCCGAGTGCCGCACGCACCATGGCGCCGAGACCCTGGAGCAAGCCTTTCTGGCCTGCATCGCATGATGGCGACCACGGCAATGTACCAGGAACACTTCGGGCTGCGCGAGACACCATTCGGCATCACGCCCAACCCGACGTTTTTTTACGCCGGCAACACGCGGGGCGACATCCTCGAGGCGCTGCTGTACGCGGTGTGCCACGGCGAAGGCATCGTCAAGGTTACCGGCGAAGTCGGCACCGGCAAGACCATGTTGTGCCGCATGCTGGAAAGCCGCCTGCCCGACCATATCGAGGTGATCTACCTGGTCAACCCGAATCTGAGCGCGGTGGAAGTGCAGTATGCGATTGCGGCCGAGCTGGGCCTGGCTACGCGCGGCTACCGGGTCGATGAAATCCAGCGCGCCGTGCAGACGCACCTGATCGGCCTGCATGGCCAGGGCCGCAACGTGGTGCTGCTGGTGGAAGAGGCGCAGGCCATGCCGCTGGACACGCTGGAAGCGATTCGGCTATTGACCAACCTGGAGACGGCCAGCAGCAAGCTGCTGCAAATCGTGCTGTTCGGCCAGCCCGAGCTGGACCGCCACCTGGACTTGCCGTCGATGCGGCAACTGAAAGAACGCATCACCCACAGCTTCGAGGTGCCGGCCATGGCGCAATCGCTGGTGGCGGAATTCCTGGCGTTCCGGCTGGCCGCGGCCGGCCACGACGGCGCGCCCGTGTTCAGCAGCGATGCGGTGCGGCTGATCGGCGACGCCTCGGAAGGCATCGTCCGGCGTATCAATATTTTGGCGGACAAGGCGCTGCTGGCAGCGTTTGCCGACGATGCGGCAACGGTGGAAGCGCGGCATGCCCGGCTGGCGATTGCCGAGTCGCCGTTCCGGTCGTACCGGGCGTTTCAGCCTTGGCGCCGTGCACGGTTTGCAGGCTTGCAACCACGCACTGTTGTAACGGCGTGTTTGCTGAGCCTTCTATTTGTTGCAATCTGTTGGAGCGTCCTTGCGACGGCTTCTGAATTGTAAGATCATGGTCGTTAAAATTGCAAATTTACAATATCCTGCAGTGTCACCGGGCCGGAAAGACTCAATGAAAAAACTAGCCTGTTCGCTTGTACCGATGCTCTTGTTGGGATGCGCCACCCGCGCGTTGCCGCCCTCGTCCACCCATATTTCGGAAGCGCCGCGCGCCGCCGGGGCGATTCCCGAACCGGTGCGCCAGAGCGCCATGCTGCCGCCACCGAAGCCGACCGCCAAGGTGGAAACCTATAGCGTGACCGTGCACAAGGTGCCGGTGCAGTCGCTGTTGTTCGCGCTGGCGCGCGACGCTGGCCTCAACGTCGATGTTCATCCGGGCGTGGACGGCAGCGTCACCCTGAACGCACTCGACCAGACCCTGCCGCAGTTGCTGTCGCGCATACAGCGCCAGGTGGACATGCGCTACGAGATCAACGGCACCACCCTGACCGTATTGCCGGACACGCCAGAGTGGCGCAACTACAAGGTGGACTACGTCAACATCGCCCGCAGCACCAACAGCAGCGTGAATATCGCCACCCAGATTTCCACCACCGGTGGCGGTGGCAGCGCGTCCAACCCGGTGGGCGCCACCACCGGTACCGGCCAGGGTGGCAGCACGGGCGGCGGTTCGTTCGGCGGCAACAGTTCGACCAATAATCCAAGCAACAACTCGACCACCGTGGTCAACAACCGCTCCGACAATAATTTCTGGTACAGCCTGGAAAAAAATATCCGCGACATGCTGCGCCCGACCACCATCAACGACAAGCTGGTCGATCCGCTGGCGGCGCCCGCCCCCAGCCAGACCAGCCAGCAGCAAGGCGCGCAGGGCAGCAATAGCCAGCAGAACCAGCAAAGTGCGCCGTCGCCGTTCGATGGCGGCGCCTTCGGCGGCAATCGCAACGCCACTACCAACTCGGTCGTGGTCAATGCCGAGGGCGGCCTGATCGCGGTACGCGCCACCAATCGCCAGCACGAGAAAATCCGCGAGTTCCTCGAGATTGTGCTGGGTGCGGCGAAGCGCCAGGTGCTGATCGAAGCCACCGTGCTCGAAGTCAAACTGAGCAACAACTACCAGCAAGGCATCAACTGGTCCACGCTCTCGGGCGGCAACGTGCGGTTCACCCAGCAGGCGGTGGGCCAGACCGGTTTGCCGAGCGGCGTCAATCCCGGCACCAGCCCCGGCGCCTTCCTGCTCAATTACTCGGCGACAGGCAAGCTGGGCAACCTGACGGCGGCGATCCAGCTGCTGGAATCGTTCGGCAAGGTCAAAGTGCTGTCGAGCCCGAAAATCAGCGTGATGAACAACCAGACCGCGCTGCTCAAGGTGGTCGATAACAATGTGTTCTTTTCGATCAAGGTGACGCCGGCCGTGCTGGGCACCAATGGCAATCCGATTTCGCAGCCGGTGTACGAGTCCAAGCTCGAGACCGTGCCGGTCGGCTTCGTCATGAGCGTAACGCCGCAGATCGCCGACAACGATGAAGTGACCATCAACGTCCGTCCCACGATTACCCGCATCGTCGGCTACGTCAACGACCCCAACCCGGCGCTGGCCGATGCCAAGGTGGTCAGCCGGGTGCCGGTGATCCAGGCGCGCGAACTGGAATCGCTGATGAAAGTGCCGAGCGGCCAGATCGCCGTGATGGGCGGCCTGATGCAGGACAGCGTGGACAACCTCAAGGATGGCATCCCGCTGCTCTCGAGCGTGCCCGTGATCGGCGACCTGTTCTCGTACCGTAATGAAACCAGCACCAAGACCGAGCTGGTGATCTTCATGCGGCCGGTCGTGATCAAGGACGCCAGCGTCAACGGCGACTACAAGAATTACCGCGACCTGCTGCCGGGCGAGCCCGACACCGAACCGTACCCGGTACCGTCCACCTACCCTGTCCCCACCGCCAAGGCCAACGGATCATGAGCTTGTTAATGCAAGCGCTCAAGAAAGCCGAGCGCGCCAAACAGAATGCCGCCGGCGAAACCGAGGTGGACCGGCCGTCGCGCGAGTTCGACGATATCCTGGCGTTGACGCCGGAGCCTGCGCCCGCGCCTGATGGCGGCGGTGCTGGTGCCGGTGCTGGCCATGCTGGTGCTGGCGCCGGTTCCGGTGCCGGCGGTGCTGGAGCCAGCCGTGTTGTTGGTGGTGGTACCGGTACTGCGGCGGCGGCCCCAACAGCCGCGACTGTCGCAATGACCGGGGCGGCAGCGGCCAAGCGGGAGCTGAGCCTGGACTTCGAGCCATCGTTCAGCCTGGAGCCGACCTCACCGACCATCGCTGCCGCCGCCAGATCCACCACTCGCCCGATGCCGGACCCGGTGCCGCCAAACGCTCCGCAACAGGAATCCGGGCTGTCCTTCGATCTTGTGCCCGATCCGGCCGCGCCGCGCGCGCGCGGGGCATCGGCAGCGGCCGACGCCAGCGCCGGTAACGCAGGAGGTGGCGCCAGCGGCAGCCCCATTTCATTTGGCTCTGGCGCTGCAGGATTCGATGGCGCAGGTCTGTTGGCCGCAGACACCTCGTTCGGTTCAGGCTCCGGCCCTGCTTCCGGCAACGCGACCGACTTTGCTGCTCCGTCCAGTTCTGCCGCCGGCCCGGGTTCCGGCTATGCAGCCGACTTCGCTACCCCGCACGGTAACGGTCCCGGTTCCGGCCCTGGTTCCGCCTTCGGATCGTCAGCCGTACCCGGATCGGCAACTGCCGGCTCCGCGCGCAACGCGCCATCTGCCACCTTCGACCCGATCACCGGCGAGCGGGTCCACTCCGCTGCATCGGCAACCGCCGCAGCCACTGCCGCCAGCGCAGCGGCACAAGCCAAGCCTCGTGCTACGCCGCGTACAGGTAACGCAAACGGCAACGGCGGCAGCAACGGCAACGGCGACACCCCACGCACCCGCGCCCGCGCGGCAGCCGCCGGCAATGCCGAGCCGCCGGGCATGGACCCGGAACGACTGCGCCTGATCGGCCTGCTCTCGGTCCTGGCGCTGATCATTCTCGGCTTCGGCTATTACTACTGGCAAGCCGTGATGGCGCCGGGCGCCGGTTCGCGTTTGCCGCCAGTGGCGATGCCGCCGCCTGGCGCCACTGGCGCCACCGGCGCGGTACAGATCGTCGGCCCCGCCGGCGCGACCGATCCCGCAGCGCTTGGCAATGGTGTCGATGCGTCGGGCGGCGGAGATCCTTCGGTTGCCGGCATGCTGGCGCCCTCGCCCATGGGCGGCATGAGCCGCGCTGCGCGCGACGACCTCGAACGCCGCCTCGAACGCACCGAGCAGGAACTGGCCGCCACCCAGCAGGCGATCCAGGCGCAAGCGAATATGCCGCGCCAGGAGCGGCTGCCGCCCGTGGCCGCGCCCGACAACACCGACATCCGCGTGGCGCGCACCGTGCAACCTGCGCGGATTGCCCCGGCGCTGGAAAATGCCTACGAGCTGCTGCGCACCGGCGACCTGGCCACTGCCCAGCAGCAGTATGAGACTGCCCTGCGCCAGGACCCGAACAGCCGCGACGCCCTGCTGGGCATGGCCACCGTGGCCGCGCGCCAGAACCAGGGCGCGCAGGCATCGAGCTACTATCTGCGCCTGCTCGAACTCGATCCCAACGATGCCACGGCCGTGGCCGGACTGGTGGGATTGAGCGGCGGCGACGCCGGTCAGAACGAGCGGCGCCTGAAAGCCATCCTCACCAGCAATCCCGATGCCGGCCCGGTATTATTCGCGCTGGGCAACCTGTACGCGCAGCAAGGCCGCTGGCCCGACGCGCAGCAAACCTATTTCCGCGCCTACACGGCAGCGCCGGACAATGCCGACTATGCCTACAACCTGGCCATCGGCCTCGACCGCCTGAACCAGGGCAAGCTGGCGCTGACCTATTACCAGCGCGCACTGGCGCTGGGGCAGGACAAGCCGGCCGGTTTTGATCGCACCGCGCTGCGCCAGCGCATGCACGAGTTAAATGGGGCGCACTAGGAGTTCCATGGCAGAACAAGCAAAACTCCCGCTCGGCAAGCTGCTGATCCAGAAAGGCGTGATCAGCGAAGACCAGTTGCGCATCGCGCTGATCGAGCAAAAGCGCAGCAACGAGCCG
>Ga0308159_1002091_pt1 | contig 24547 bp, 26 predicted proteins | sample PhyCR1_FD_201040 | JGI IMG/M metagenome (GOLD analysis project Ga0308159, IMG submission 201040) | Phyllosphere microbial communities from UC Gill Tract Community Farm, Albany, California, United States - DLSLC.R1 | ecosystem: Host-associated > Plants > Phyllosphere > Unclassified | place: USA...
CCGCATCCAGGACGCGGACTTCGCGGCGGAAACCGCCAACCTGTCGCGCTCGCAGATCCTGCAGCAGGCCGGCACGGCGATGGTGGCCCAGGCCAACCAGCTGCCCCAGGGCGTGCTGTCCCTGCTGCGCTGATCGCGCAGCGGAAGGCGGGGCGCCACGCGGCCTCGCCGCACTCCAGGCGGCAACGGCTTCGGCCATTGCCGCTTTGCCGCTGGTGGCGGGCGCGGCCGCAAGCGGTGGATTGGGTGGGTTATCCTGTGCTTATCGGCGCGATGCCGTGCCGTCGGGGCGGGATAATTTCCGTCGATACAACGCGTCGCATCGACTGAATGGAGGTGGTATATGCCGAGCTTTTCTTCGTTGGGCATTGGCCTGGGCGGCAACGTCAACGTCAATGACCTCATCAAAGCTTCCGTCGATGCCGTCAAGCTGCCCATCACCCGGACCAACGGCCTGACCCAGCAGGCGGCCGTGACGAATGCGAAGGTTTCCGCGTTCGGGCAATTCAAATCACTTGTCTCCACCCTCTCCGATGCCGCCGGCAAGCTGACCAGCGTCACCGGATGGAACGGCGTGGCGGCGACCTCGTCCAGCACCGATTTCGTGACCGTGTCTGCCGTGGGCGGTGCGGCGGCGACGTCGTTCAACGTGCAGGTGCAGAACCTGGCCAAGGCCCAGTCCTCCATTTCCGATGCGCTGACGCCCGCCAAGAGCGCCGTGGGCGCCGGCACGCTGACCCTCACCACGGGCACCTGGAGCGGCACTCCCAAGACTTTTGCCGCCGGCTCGGACGCGGTCGTGAAGATCGACGTCACGGCGACCGATACGCTGGAAGACGTCGCCAGCAAGATCAACGGCTCCAAGGCCGGCGTCACCGCCACGGTGCTGACCGATGCCTCGGGCCAGCGCCTGATGCTGCGCAGCAAGACCACCGGCGAGAGCGCGGGCTACCAGCTCGGCGTGACCGATGCGGATGGCAGCAACACCGACTCCGCGGGGCTGTCCCGCGTCCTGTCCGGTTCGACCGAGTACGCGCAGAATGCCAATGCCACGGTCAACGGGGTCGCCGTCAGCTCGGGCACCAACGTCTTCGCCAATACCGTGGCGGGTGTGACCTTCACGGCCGTCAAGCCCACCACGGCGGACGTCACGATCTCGGTTTCCAAGGACAACTCGGCCGTCAAGGCCAATGTCCAGGCCTTCATCACAGCCTACAACGCCGTCAACAGCGCACTGAACGACGCCACCAAGTACGACAAGGATACGAAGACGGCCGGCTTGCTGCAGGGCGACTCCAGTGCCGTGAACCTGCAGAACACGCTGCGGATGGCGCTGCAGTCCGTCAATGCCTCCGGCGCGTTCCGGTCGCTGTCGGACGTGGGGGTGGTGTCCGCGGGCGGAAGCGGCAACCTGATGCCCGACGGCAGCCTGAGCCTGGACGCGACCAAGTTCGACAAGGCGATGCAGACTCCCGACGACGTGAAGGCCTTCTTCCGTGGGGCCGATGGCGGCAACGTCACTGACGGATTCGCCGGCAAGTTCCAGGGCATCACCTCGAAGCTGCTTTCCACCGGAGGCTTCTTCGCGAGCAAGGACCAGTCGTACAAGGAGGCGCTCAAGCGCAATGCCGCGGACGTCGAGCGCATCACCGACCGGGCGAGCGAGGTGGAGAAGAACCTCATCGCCCGCTACACGGCGCTGGACACCAAGATGTCCACCATGAACCAGCTCAACAGCTACATCCAGCAGCAGGCGGTCGCCTGGAATAAAACCCTGTGAAGGGCCTTCAGTTTCGTGGCGGAACGCCGATAAATTGAATAACAGATTCCGAGGAGCGACCGCCATGTTCACCGCTTACCAATCCCGTGCCAATGCCTACCAGCGCATCAACGTTGAAACGAGCATGCACACCATCGACCAGCACCAGCTGGTCAGCCTGCTGTATGCCGGTGTGCTGAATGCCATCGCCACGGCGCGCGGGGCCCTGGCGCGGGGGGACGTGGCGACCAAGTGCTCCGCCATTTCCAAGGCGGTGCGCATCCTGGAGGAAGGGTTGAGCACGGCGCTCGATCGCGAGGAAGGCGGAGCGCTGGCCGGCAACCTGGATGCGCTGTACGACTACAGCCTGCGCCGTCTGATCCAGGCGAACGCCAGGAACGACGACGCGATGCTGGAAGAAGTCGCGCGCCTCATCGAGCCGGTCGCCCAGGGGTGGAACGAGATCAAGAAGATGGCGGTGTCCAATGCGGCCGCCAATGACGTGGCACACCCCGTGGTGGCGGAGGCCTGAAACATGAACGACATGCTGATTGACTACTACAAGGCCATCGAAGACAGCAGTGCGCGGATGCTCGAGGCTGCCAAGCTCAAGGACTGGGACGAGGTGGTGCGTTGCGAAGGCGCCTGTGCCGTGCTGATCGAGCAGCTGCGCTTCAAGTCGCAGGACCAGGAGCTGCTGCCGGAGCACCGCCGCGAGAAGACGCGCATCATGCAGCGCATCCTGCGCAACGACGCCGAGATCCGTTGCCTGGCCGAACCCTGGCTCGCACAGTTCGAACACCTGTTCGAGCGCCAGCCGATGATCATGCACTGAGCTGGGCGGCTCGCCCCGCCGGCAACGGCGGGGTGGGGGCCCTCCAGGCGACGAGCCTCCCCGATCGCCGCGCCAGCGCGAAAAATGCCTCGCTCCCTTACGGGTGCGAGGCATTTTTCATTCGAGGAGGCGTCGGCGAGGGGCGCTCTCCGCCGGACTCAGACCTGCATGTTCATGATGTCCGTGTAGGCCTGCACCATGCGGTTGCGCACGTGCAGCGTCGCCTGGAAGCCGACCTGGGCCTTCTGGATGGCGATCATGGTTTCTTCCAGGCTCACGGCCGGGTTTTCCATCTGCACTTCCTGCTGCAGCCCGCTGGCCCGGTTCTGGGCGGAGCTGACCGACTGCAGCGCCCCCTTGAGCGCGTCCGAGAAGCCGACCTCCTGGCCGGCAGCGTCGGGTGCGGCCGCGGCACGGCGCGCCAGGCCGGCGCCCGTGAGGGGAGCGGTGGAACTGGAGATGCGGAAGTCCATGGCGGTCGATGGTGGGGGTTGCGGGATGGTGCAATCCTAGGGGCGGGCGGCCGGGCCATCCCGGGGAATAACTGGGAAAACGGGCGGCTTATCCGGCTGCCGGTCAGGGCGGGTGCGCCCAATAATCGCGGCACGCCAGATCCCGTGTGCCGTGGCGAGCCCCTTGGAAAGCACCATGTCCGCAGTCGCCGAAATTCCCGTCGCCCCCCCCGCCAGCACCGGCGCGCCCTCGGTGCTGCAGCGCTTCTCTGCGCTCGACCGTTCCAAGCGCATGCGCTTCGGCGTGGGCATCGCGTTGCTCGTGGCGGCCATCGTGGCGGCGGTGGTGCTCAACCGGCAGCCGGACTACAAGGTGCTGTTCTCCAACCTGAGCGACAAGGACGGCGGCGCGATCGTGGCGCAGCTGTCCACCATGAACGTCCCCTACAAGTATGCGGAAGGCGGCGGCGCCATCCTGGTGCCGGCCGAGCGCGTGCACGACGTGCGGCTGCGCCTGGCCACCCAGGGCCTGCCCAAGGGGTCGGTGACCGGCTTCGAGCTGATGGAGACGAACCGCTTCGGCGTGACGCAGTTCCAGGAGCGGCTGAATTTCCAGCGCGGGCTCGAAGGCGAACTCACCCGTTCCATCCAGGCGCTGTCGTCGGTGCAGAGCGCGCGCGTGCACCTGGCGCTGCCCAACCAGAACGGTTTCTTCCGCGAGCAGCAGAAACCCTCCGCTTCCGTGCTGCTGAGCCTGTACCCCGGCCGCTTCCTCGACCGCACGCAGCTGGCCGGCATCGTCCACCTCGTGGCTTCCAGCGTGCCCGAGATGGCCCCCTCCGCCGTCAGCGTGCTCGACGACACCGGCAAGCTGCTCTCGCAGTCTCCCGACACCGCCGCCGGCAACGGCGTGGACGCCCAGCAGCTGTCGTACGTGCAGCAGATCGAGCAGCAGTACACCCGCCGCATCCTGGACATCCTGGAGCCGGTGGTCGGCAAGAACAACGTCAAGGCCCAGGTGACGGCCGAGGTGGACTTCTCGCAGTCCGAGCAGACTTCCGAGCAGCACCGCCCCAACCAGACGGCCGACAGCGGCGCCGTGCGCAGCCAGCAGGTGGTCGAGAGCTCCGGCTCCCAGGGCGGCAACCAGCCCCCCGCCGGTGTTCCGGGCGCGGCCAGCAACCAGCCGCCGCAGCCCTCCACAGCGCCGATCAACGGCGCCAACCCCGCGCCCAACGCCGGCAACGGCCAGCAGGGCCAGGCGACCGGTTCCAAGCGCGAATCCATCACCAACTACGAAGTCGACAAGACGGTGCGCGTCACCCGCGCGGGCAGCGGTGCGATCAAGCGCGTGAGCGCCGCCGTGGTCGTCAACTACCAGGCCATTGCCGACGCCGCCGGCAAGGCGCCGCAGGCCAAGGCGTTCACGCCCGAGCAGATCGAGCAGATGACCGCCCTGGTGCGCGAGACCATCGGCTACAGCAAGGACCGCGGCGATTCCGTGAACATCATGAACACCCAGTTCCTGGTGGACAGCACGCCGGTGGTGGACCTGCCGCTCTGGAAGCAGCCCGAGATGATCGAGCTGGCCAAGAGCCTGGGCTGGCCCGTGGGCATCTCGCTCTTCGCCGCGCTGATCCTGCTCGGCCTGGTGCGCCCGGCGATCAAGGGCATGAACCAGCCTCCGGCGCCTGCGGTCGCTGCCGCGACGGGCCGCCAGGTGGACACGATCGAGGCCGACGAGCCCGAGCGCCCGGCCCTGGCCGCCCCGACCAAGCCGGAGGACGTGCTCCAGAGCCCCGAGCAGTTGCGCCTGGAGGAAGCGCGCGTGCTGGCCAAGGACAATCCCGTGGCCGTCGCCAACATCCTGAAGGTGTGGGTGAACGGCGAGGCTTGAAACCCGCGCGGCATCCACCGATGATGGCGCCGATGACAGCCCACACCCACCACCCCCAACCCCGACCGGCGGTAAGTTCCCATGGATGAGCAAGGCCTGAACGACGCGGCGATCCTGCTGATGTCCCTCGGCGAGGAGGAAGCCGCCGAGGTGTTCAAGCACCTGTCTCCCAAAGAGGTGCAGAAGCTGGGCGAGACCATCGCCCGCATGAAGTCCGTCTCCCGCGAGAAGGTGGACAGCGTGATCAACCGCTTCTCCAACGATGCCGCGGCGCAGAGCCTGCTGGTGTCCGACACCAGCAACTACGTGCGCGCGGTGCTCAAGCGGGCGCTGGGCGACGACAAGGCGGCGCTGCTGATCGACCGTATCCTGCAGGGCGGCGACGTCTCGGGCATCGAAAGCCTGAAGTGGATGGACCCGCTCTCCGTCGCGGAACTGCTGCGCAACGAACATCCGCAGATCGTCGCGGCCATCCTGGTGCACCTCGACCCGGAGCAGTCCGCCGCGGTGCTGATGCAGCTGTCGGACCGCCAGCGCGGCGAGGTACTGCTGCGCGTGGCCACGCTCGAAGGCATCCAGCCGACGGCGCTCAAGGACCTCAACGAGGTACTGTTCAAGGTGCTCGCCGGCGGCGACAAGATCCGCAAGAGCTCCCTGGGCGGCGTCAAGGCGGCGGCCGAGATCATCAACCTGCTGGGCTCCAACATGGATGCGCCGGTGCTCGAGTCGATCCGCAGCTACGACCCCGACCTCGCCCAGAAGATCATGGACAAGATGTTCGTGTTCGACGACGTGAACAAGCTCGACGACCGCGCGATCCAGACCGTGCTGCGCGAAGTGGCCTCCGAAACCCTGGTGGTCGCCCTCAAGGGAGCCCAGCCGGAACTGCGCGAGAAATTCCTCTCCAACATGTCCTCGCGCGCGGCCGAAGCCATGCGCGAAGACCTGGAATCGCGCGGACCCATGCGGCTGTCCGAAGTCGAGGCGCAGCAGAAGGAAATCCTCAAGACCGTGCGGCGCCTCTCGGATGAAGGCCAGATCGTGATCGGAGGCGGCGGCGATGACGCATTCGTATAGTCCCCGCGGCGCGTACACGCGCTTCATCCCGAGCGAAGAGATTGCCGAAGTGGCGCAATGGCATTTCGGTGCCGTGGACGGCTCCGATCCCGTGCCGGTGCCCGAGGCCGCCGAGCCCGATGCGGCCGAGCTGCCCCCGCCCGGCATCGACGAGGCCACCCACCTGGAGGCCCTCGAAGCCGCGCGCCAGGAGGCGTTCGCCCAGGGACGGGCGCAGGGTGAGGAAGAAACCGCCCTCGCGTGGCAGCAGCGCATGGACGACTACATCGCCGGCCAGGGCCGGGAGACCGCCGCGCAGCTCGAACGCGTGGTCCAGGCCGCGGATGCCGGGCTGGCCGCGCTGCAGCAGCGCATGGCCCAGGACATCCTGGCCCTGGCCTGCGACATCGCCCGCCAGGTCGTCCGCCAGGAGCTGTCCTCCGGCCCCCAGGCGCTGCTGCCCGTGGTGCGCGAGGCGCTGGGCATGCTGGTGTCGGAGGGGCGGCACGCCACCGTGCGGCTGCATCCGGCGGACTGGCAGTTCCTCGAGCAGCCGCTCACGGCCGAATACACCGGCGCCAAGGTGCAGTGGGTGCCCGATGCGGCCGTGGCCGAGGGCGACTGCATCGTCGAATCGGCTGGCATGGTGGTGGACGGCTCGCTCGACCGGCGCTGGCGCCGCGCCATCGCGGCGCTCGGGCTGTCTACGGCCTGGAAGATCGACGAGGATGGCCATGGCTGACGGCATGGTGCACGGCGACGTCCCGCAGGCGCAGGCGGGCGATGCGCACGCCGCGCCCTGGGAAGCGTTCCTCGCGGATGCGCGCGCGCGCGTGGCGGACGGCAGCCCGCTGGAGACCCGCGGCACGCTCACCCGGCTGACCGGCCTCGTCCTGGAGGCCGTCGGCATCCGCGTGCCCGTGGGTTCGCAGTGCCTGGTGCAGATGCCGGGCCACGAGGCCGTGCTGGCCGAGGTGGTCGGGTTCTCGGGCGACCGGGCCTTCCTGATGCCGGCCGGCGACATCCACGGCCTCTCGAGCGGCGCGAGCGTCGTGCCCGCCGCTCCCTACGTGCCCGTGCCGCGGCTGGGCGATGCCACGCGCCCGTCGACCGCCGCGGGCGTGCTGCGCCTGCCCATGGGCGACGGCCTGCTGGGCCGGGTGGTGGATTCGCAGGGCCTGCCGCTGGACCATGGCGGCCCGGTGCAGGACGTGTCCTCCGAGCCCATGGACCGCCGCCAGATCAATGCCATGGACCGCGACCCCGTGCGCGAAATGCTGGACACCGGCGTGCGTGCGATCAACGCCCTGCTCACCGTGGGCCGCGGCCAGCGCCTCGGCCTGTTCGCGGGCTCGGGCGTGGGCAAGAGCGTGCTGCTCGGCATGATGGCCCGCTATACCCGCGCCGACGTGATCGTCGTCGGCCTCATCGGCGAGCGGGGCCGGGAGGTCAAGGAGTTCGTCGAGGACATCCTGGGTGCGCAGGACCGGGAGCGCGCCGTGGTCGTCGCCGCGCCGGCCGACGCGCCGCCGCTGCTGCGCATGCAGGGCGCCGCCTATGCCACCGCCATCGCGGAACATTTCCGCGACAAGGGCAAGCACGTGCTGCTGCTCATGGATTCGCTCACGCGCTACGCCATGGCGCAGCGCGAGATCGCCCTGGCCATCGGCGAGCCGCCCGCCACCAAGGGCTACCCGCCCAGCTGCTTCGCCAAGCTGCCCGCGCTGGTCGAGCGCAGCGGCAACGGGCTGCACGGCGTGGGCTCCATCACCGCCTTCTACACCGTGCTCTCCGAGGGAGACGACCAGCAGGACCCGATCGCCGACGCGGCGCGGGCCATCCTGGACGGGCACATCGTGCTGTCGCGCGCGCTGGCCGAGACCGGGCACTTCCCCGCGATCGACATCGAGCAGTCGGCCTCGCGCGTCATGCACAACGTCGCCTCGCGCGAGCATTTCGACCTCGCCCGCCGGTTCCGCGCCACCTATTCGCGCTACCAGAAGAGCCGTGACCTGATCCAGGTGGGCGCCTACATGAGCGGGTCGGATCCGGCCCTGGACGAGGCCATCCGCCTGCAGCCGGCCATGGCCGCGTTCCTGCAGCAGAGCATGTTCGAGGCCGCGCCGATGCAGGAAAGCCTGCATTCCATGGCGGCCGTGCTAGGCCCGCAGGCCTGACCGCGCAGAGGATTCGAGCATGGCATCCCTCCAGGCATTCCTCGTCGCCGTCGAGATGGCGGAGCGGCAGCGGGACGCGGCGCGCCAGGCGCTGCAGGACCTCCAGCGCGCCCGCAGCGCGTCGGAGGCACAGCTGCAGCAGCTGCAGAACTACGCCCAGGAGACCGAGGGCCGCTGGGGCATGCGCGCCGACGCCACGGTGAAGCCGGAGGTCATGTACCACCACTACCAGTTCATGGACCGCCTCGGGCATGCCGTGGGCCTGCAGAGCCACGTGATCGGCGAGCAGGAAGGCCGGGTGCGGGCCGCGGGCCAGGCACTGCTGCAGGCCGAGCTGCGCGTCGCGGCGCTGCGCAAGGTGGTGGAGCGGCGGCGCCACGACCTGGCCCAGGCCGAGGCGCGGCGGGATCAGAAACAGACGGACGAGCGCGCCGCGCTGCGTTTCGGAAAGGCCCCGGTCACGGGGCAGGGCCCCGACGGGCCAGAGGAACCATCACCATGACCAACGACATCCGCACCCAAGCCTCCCGTAGCACGTCTTCGGCCCATGCCGGCCACGAGGCCAAAGGCGCCCGTGGCGCCGGCAAGGCCGCCGGAAGCCAGTCTGCGACGGACGCTGCCACCGATGCCACCGCCGCGGCGGCCGGGCACGGCGGCTTCTCGATGCTGCTCGCCTCGCTCGGCGCGGGGATGGAGGCCATGGATGCCGGCGCGGGCATGGGCACGGATACGGGCACGGCCGCCATCGCGGCCTTCGCGGGGGACGGGCAGGGTGGTCCGGCATCGCCCGCACTCTCCGGCATGGATCCGCTCTCGGTCGCGCTGCAGGGCCTTCTCCCCGGAGCGGCCGGCAACGGCACGGCCGCCGCGGCCGCATGGTCCGGCGACGCTGCAGGTGCCGGCGCGGGCGCGGGCCTGCTGGCCCAGGCATTGCGGCCGGCGGGCCTGATGGATGCGAGCAGCCTCGTGGGCCAGACGGCACTCATCGACGGAGCGGGCGGTGCGTCCGGTGTGGCCGGCAAGGCGTCCTCCGCGTTGCGTGCCGGGTTCGCCCGGGGCGCGCATTCCCCCATGGGAGCGGCAGGCGGCACCGACGGAAACGGCGCCTCGGCAGGCGGCAGCTTCGCGGTTCCTTTCCTGGGCGGCAAGGACGATGCCCTGCCGGCCGGGCTGGCCCACGCCGCCGCATCGATGGCCGCAGCGGCTTCCGCGGCCCAGCCGGGCGGTGACCGGCGCGACCTCGCCGCATCCCTGACGGCGGGGGCGGGCGCCGCCGCACGCGGCGCCGAGGCCGCGCCGGCCGCCGCGTCCGGCGGCAATGGCGATCTGCAGGCCCTGATGCAGCAGGCGGGCGCGGGCGGCCGGCCCGAGTCGGCCTTCCAGTCCTCTGCCGGCACGGAGCGCTCCGCGCAACCGCTGGGCACGGAAGGGCTGCAGTCGTCCTCCCTGGGGGCCCCGGGCACCGCGGGCGACGGCACGCCGGGCGTGGCGGACGGGTTCCAGATGCCGATGGAGGACCAGATCGCGGAGCAGGTGGCCTTCTGGGTACACCAGAAGACGCAGAATGCCGAGCTCACGATCGACCGGGAGGGCCAGCCCGTCGAGATTTCGGTATCGCTCTCGGGCAACGAGGCCCACGTGGCCTTCCGCAGCGACCAGGCACAGACCCGCGATCTGCTGGACACCAGCGTCGCCCAGCTCCGCGAACTGCTGCGCGGCGAAGGGCTCGAACTGGCGGGGGTCAGCATCGGCCAGTCGGGCGCAGGCGGTGCCGGCGGCGATGCGCCGGGACGGCCCGCCGGACGCGGGGAAGGCGGCTCCCGCATCGGGCGCGTGCAGGCCGCGGGGGGCGCGATGCAGGACGGCGGCGCCGTCGCACGCCCTGCGGCGCGCCCGGACCGCGCACTCGACGTCTTCGCCTGACGGGCGGCCGGCCGGCGGGCGGGCGGGTCACTGTGTGGCGCGGCGTGCCGGACCGCCGCAGCCGGCGAAGGGCGAGGGGGTAAAGCAGGAGTTTCCGGCGCTATTCTGGCTATTATCCGCCGCGTCGGTGCCCAATAATGGCCGCATGCGGGAAGCCTGCGCTCCGTCCCGGGCGCGGCCCGCCCGCGCGGCCTCCGGTCACTGGCTGCCTGCCGTCCCTCTCCCTGAATCCGCTGCGCAAGGAAATCCAACGTGTCCGCCACCCCGCCCGCCGACGCTGCCGCCAAGCCCAAGAGCAAGAAGCTGGTCCTGATCATCGCCATCGTCCTGGTGCTGGTCCTGGCCGGCGGGGGCGCAGCCTGGTTCATGCTCTCCAAACGCAGCCACGGCGACGAGGACGAGGAAGGCGGTGGCGGCGGCCACCAGGCCAAGGCCGCAGCGCCGGCCGCCCCGAAGGTGGCGCCCACCTTCCTTCCCATCGACAACATGGTGGTGAACCTCGCCGACCCGGGCGGCGACCGCTTCGCCCAGATCGGCATCACGCTGGAGCTGGCGGACGCCAAGACCTCGGACCTGGTCAAGCAGTACCTGCCCAGCATCCGCAGCGCGGTCCTGATGCTCGTCTCGCAGCGGACCTCCGAGGAGCTGCTGGGGCGCGAAGGCAAGGAGAAGCTGGCCGTCGACATCCGCCGCGAGGTCTCGCGTCCTCTCGGCTACACCGTGCCCAAGCCGCGCAAGCGGCGCGCGAGCGACGAAGAGGACGACGAGGAAGCCCCCGCGCCGAAGGCCGACACCAACCCCGTGCGGCAGGTCCTCTTCTCGAGCTTCATCATCCAATGACCCCGGCAGGAGATTCCCGATGAGCGAGTCATTCCTTTCCCAGGAAGAAGTCGATGCCCTGCTGGAAGGGGTCACCGGCGAGAGCCAGAAGTCCGTCGAGGAAGCGGCGGACACCGGTGCCATCCGCAACTACGACATCTCCAGCCAGGAGCGGATCGTCCGCGGCCGCATGCCGACGATGGAAATCGTCAACGAGCGGTTCGCGCGCAATTTCCGCATCGGCCTGTTCAACTTCATCCGCCGCAGCCCCGAGATCTCGGTGGGGACGGTGTCCGTGCAGCGCTACAGCGCCTTCCTGCGCGAACTGGCGGTGCCCACCAACTTCAACATCGTGGCCATCCGGCCGCTGCGCGGCAGCGGGCTGATCGTCTGCGAGCCCTCGCTCGTGTTCGGCATCATCGACACGCTCTACGGCGGCGTGGGCAAGTTCCAGACCCGCATCGAGGGTCGGGATTTCTCCCCCACCGAACAGCGCGTCATCAACCGCCTGGTGGACGTGATCTGCACCGAGTACAAGAAGGCGTGGCACGGCATCTATCCGCTCGAGCTGGAATACCAGCGCTCGGAAATGCAGCCGCAGTTCGCGAACATCGCGACGCCCAGCGAGATCGTGGTGTCCACCGCGTTCCAGCTGGAAATCGGCGATCTGTCGGGCGCCATCCACATCTGCATGCCCTACGCGACGCTGGAGCCGATCCGCGACGTGCTCTATTCCTCGACGCAGGGCGACTCCATCGAGGTGGACCGCCGCTGGGTGCGCGTGCTGACGCGCGAGATCCAGGCCGCCGAAGTGACCCTCGTGGCCGAACTGGCCCGCGCCGACGCCACCGTCGAGCAGCTGCTCGCGATGAAGCCCGGCGATTTCATCGAACTCGACCGCGAGCCGCGCATCCAGGCATCGATCGGGGGCGTTCCCATCTTCGAGTGCCAGTACGGCACGCACAATTCCAAGTACGCCATCCGCATCGAGGAGTGCCTGCGCAACCCCGACGTGAACTGGCTGGGAGAGAAAAATGTCAACTGACGGCGACAACCAAAGCAACGACAACGACGGCAAGGCGGCGGCGGACGATCCATTCGCCGGCTGGGCCGAGGCGCTGGAAGAGCAGAAGAATTCCGACGAGCCGCAGCCCGTGGACCAGGGCGGCCCGCTCGCGGGCGAACCCGTGCGCCCGTTCTCGTCCTCGAGCAACGAGGCGCCGGTCAACGACATCAACATGGTGCTGGACATTCCCGTCCAGCTGTCCGTGGAGCTGGGCCGCACGAAGGTGCCCATCAAGTACATCCTGCAGCTCGCCCAGGGCTCCGTCGTGGAACTCGACGCGCTGGCCGGCGAGCCGATGGACGTGCTCGTCAACGGCTACCTCATCGCGCAGGGCGAGGTGGTGGTGGTCAACGACAAGTTCGGCATCCGGCTCACCGACGTGGTGACCCCTTCGGAGCGGCTGCGCCGCGTGAGCCGTGGATAGCGCTCCCGGGGCCGGCATGGGGCAGACGCTGGTCGTCGTCGTCCTGTTCATCGCCGCCGTGGCGCTGCTGCCCTGGCTGGTGCGCCGCCTCCAGCAGCGCCAGGCGGGCGGCCCGGCGGCCCACGCCGGCGCCGCGGCCAAGGTGCTTTCGGCCGTTCCCGTCGGGCCGCAGCAGCGCGTCGTGACCGTGGAGGTCGGCCCCGAACACCAGCGCGTCTGGCTCGTGCTGGGCGTCACCGCCCAGAATGTGCAGTGCCTGCACGTGCTCCATCCCTCGGCCGCAGGGCCGTCTTCCCTGGCCCCTGTTCCCGCTCCCGCGTCCTTCGCCGGCGAGATGGCGGCGGCCACCCGGCGCCAGGACGCGCCCGCGCCGCATGGTTGAAACCTCCCGCTCCGATACGGCCCGTGCGCCGGGCGCCGCTGCCGCTCCGTGGCTGCGGCATGCCGCGATGGCCGCGGCCGGCGGCTTCGCCTGCCTGCTGGCATCCTCCGCCTGGGCGCAGGCCACCGGCGGCGCTGGCGCTGGCGGCAGCCTGCCCGTGCTGGTGGGCGCGGGGGCCGGGGGCACGAGCTACTCGGTCCCCATCCAGACGCTGCTGTTCTTCACGGCCCTGTCGTTCCTGCCGGCCGTGCTGCTCATGATGACGGGCTTCACCCGCATCGTGATCGTGCTCTCCCTGCTGCGCCAGGCGCTCGGCACGCAGTCCGCGCCGCCGAACCAGGTCATCATCGGGCTCTCGCTGTTCCTCACCTTCTTCGTCATGGGCCCGACGTTCGACCGCGTCTACGCCGACGCCTACCTGCCCTACAGCAACAACAGCATCACCTTCGAGCAGGCCGTGGAGCGGGCCGAGGCGCCGATGCGCTCCTTCATGCTCAAGCAGACGCGCCAGTCGGACTTCTCCCTGTTCGCGCGGCTGGCGAAGCTGCCCGCCGACGCCACGGCGGAAACCGCGCCCATGCGCGTGCTCGTGCCCGCGTTCGTCACCAGCGAGCTGAAATCGGCGTTCCAGATCGGGTTCATGATCTTCATCCCGTTCCTGGTCATCGACATGGTGGTGTCCAGCATCCTGATGTCGCTGGGGATGATGATGCTGTCGCCCGTGCTCGTGGCGCTGCCCTTCAAGCTCATGCTGTTCGTGCTGGCGGACGGCTGGAACCTGCTGATCGGCTCCCTGGCCGCGAGCTTCGTCACCTGACGCCTGCCAAAGAAGAAGGAAATTCCCCATGACCTCGCAACTGGTGCTGACGATGGGCCGCGACGCCCTCACGCTGCTGCTCATGGTGTCCATGCCCGTGCTGGGCAGCGTGATGGCCGTGGGCCTGCTCGTGAGCATCTTCCAGGCCGTCACGCAGATCAACGAGGCCACGCTGGCCTTCGTGCCCAAGCTGATCGCGGCCATGGTCGTGTTCGCCGTCATCGGCCCCTGGATGATCTCCACGCTGGTGGACTACATCCGGCGCACCATCGAATCGATCCCCTCCATCGTCGGGTGACCGCCGCGTGATCACCTTCTCCGAGGCGCAGATCATGGCCTGGCTGTCGCCGGTGCTGTGGCCGTTCCTGCGGGTCCTGGCGATGTTCTCGGTCGCGCCCGTCTTCTCGATGCGCACCATCCCGGTCCGGGCCAAGATCGGCCTCGCGTTCCTGGTCTCGGTGTGCGCGCAGGCCGCGCTGCCGGACCAGCCGGTGATCGACCTGAACGGCCGCGAAGCGCTCGGCGCCGTGGCGCAGCAGGTCGCCGTGGGCCTGGCGATCGGCTTCGCGGTGCGCCTGGTGTTCTCCGCCGTCGAGCTGGCGGGCGAGGTCATCGGGCTGCAGATGGGGCTGAACTTCGCCTCCTTCTTCGATCCCTCCTCGAGCGGGCAGGTGAGCGCGGTGGGCCGCTTCTTCGGCCACATGGCCCTGCTGCTCTTCGTGGTCATCAACGGCCACCTCGTGGTGCTCATGGCGGTGGTGAAGAGCTTCGACGCCTTTCCCGTGGACGGCAGCTTCCTGCAGTCGCTCGGCCAGCTGCGCCTGCACGACCTCGGCGCATCGCTGTTCTCCAGCGCGCTCTGGATCGCCCTGCCCATGATCGCGCTGCTGACGTTCGTCAACCTGGCGCTGGGCGTGATCTCCCGCGTGGCCCCGCAGATGAACATCTACGCGGTGGGGTTCCCCGTCACCCTCACCGTGGGGATGCTCGGCATCGCCGCCACGCTGCCCATGCTCGAGCAGCCGGTGCTCACGCTGATGCAGCAGTCGATCGACCTGTTCTCGTCGCAGCGCTAGCGCCAGTGCCAGCGCGGGCCGGGCGATGCCCGCCGCCGCGCCGTGTCACACCAGCTGGTTGCGGATCGCATACACCGTCAGCTCCGCGTTGTTGGTGAGCTTGAGCTTTTCGAGCACCCGCGCCCGGTAGACGCTCACCGTCTTCGGGCTCAGCATCAGCTCTTCCGCGATGTCCGAGAGCCGCCTGCCCGAGGCGATCTTCACCAGCGTCTGCAACTCGCGTTCGGACAGCGATTCGTGCGGCAGCTCGGGCGCGGGCTGCGCCAGGCTGTCGGCCAGCATCTGCGCCACTTCCGGCGTCAGGTACTTGCGGCCCCGCATCACCGTGCGCACCGCCTCGATCAGCTCCATCGGGTCGCCGGCCTTGTTGGCATAGCCCTGCGCGCCGGCCCGCAGGCACCGCAGTGCGTACTGGTCCTCGGGGTACATCGACACCACCAGCACCCGGATGGCCGAGTCGGTCTCCCGCAGGCTCGTCAGCACCTCCAGCCCGCTGCGCCCCGGCATGTTCAGGTCCAGCAGCAGGACGTCGCAGGGCACCTTGCGCAGGATGTCGCGCAGCTCCGCATAGCCCCCGGCCTCGCCGGTCACCTGGATGTCGGTCGCCTCGGTGAGCGTATCGCGGATGCCGCGTCGCAGCACGGCGTGGTCGTCGCACAGCACGACATGGATCATGGCATTTCTCCTCCGTCCGCCGCATCGCGGCCTTCCGCGGGGCCCAGCGGGATCGAGACGATCACCGACGTGCCGCGGCCCGGCTGGCTGCTGATGTCCAGCCAGCCACCGACCGTTCTCGCGCGCTCTTCCAGGCCCTTCAGTCCGAACGACTTGGGCTTGTTCCGCATGGCGGGCTCGATCCCCCGGCCGTTGTCGGTCACTTCCAGCGTCAGCACCCCCTCGCTGTCGGACAGGTCGATCGCCACCTGGCCCGCCTCGGCGTACTTGGAGACATTGGTCAGTGCTTCCTGCGCCGTGCGGTAGGCCACGAGCTGCACGTCCGCCGGCACCGCGATCGTGTCCCGGCCCGCATGCACCCGCGTGGGAATGCCCGTGCGGCGCTCGAAGCTCTCGGCCAGCCACTGCACTGCCGCCACCAGGCCCTGGTCGAGGATGGGCGGGCGCAGGTCCATCATGATCCGCTGGCTGGCCCCGATGGCGTGCTGCAGCATCTCCGTGGCGTCGCCCGCATGGCGGCGCACCGGCTCTTCCGACGCATGCCGCCGGATCCACTCCACGTCGAAGCGCACCGCGGTCAGGGCGCCGCCGATGTCGTCGTGGATCTCCCGGGCGATCGCCGCGCGTTCCTTCTCGATCGAGGTCTGCAGGTGCTCGGTCAGCTCGGCCAGCCGGCGTTCGGAGGCGGCCAGTTCGCGCACGGCCTGCTTGCGCGCCCGGCGTGCCTCGTGCACCTCGATCGCCCGGTCGATCACGTGGGGCAGCCGGCCCATGTCGTCCTTGAGCAGGTAGTCCGCCATGCCCAGGCGGATCGCATCCACGGCCGCGGCCTCGCCGATGGCGCCGGAGAGCAGCACGAACGGGGGCGCGTCGGCGCGGGCGCTCACGATGCGCCAGGCGTCCAGGGCCGTGAAGCCCGGCAGGCGGTAGTCGGCGAGGACCAGATCGAAGCGCTCCGCATCCAGCCAGGCCGTGAAAGTCTCCATCGTGTCGGCGTGGCGGATTTCATACATCCCGTTGGCACGGCGCAACGTAATGCACGCCAAAGCATGGTCCGCAGGGGAATCTTCGAGATGCAGGATGCGCAGGGGTTTAACCGTTACTCCTGAAGCCATATGAACGCTATCATAGGATACATATTGGAACAAACGGCTTCGTTTGTGCCGTGCGAAGCGCACCGCCGCTGGCTTGCAGCCGTTGCGCCGTTGCCGGTGGTGTGGGCCACCCGCATGTGTTTACCGAAAATGGATTGAGCGTGCCCAGAGCCGCCATGCTGCCATGGAGAGACCATGCAATCTACGCTAACAGGCCCCGATGAGCCAGGAGTCCAGCTTCCGGTCATGGTGGCGGCCGAACTCCAGGACTCCCTGCTCGTTGTCATGCGCGACCTGCATCGCCTCGAAGGTCTGCTCAGCCATGCCACGGACAACCTGCTCGACCGCTTCGGCGAAGCCAACCGCGCACTGACCGACGAGCTCGTCCAGGGCGCTCCGGAACTGCAGGCCCTGCGCACCGCGCTGCGCAGCGCCGTCACCGAACTGCAGTTCCAGGACATGGCCTCCCAGCTGATCTGGCACACCACGAAGGTGCTCCAGGGCTGTGCATTCAGGCTGGCTTCCGAGGCCATGGGCTCGGAAGACGGCGAAGAGGCCGCGCCGTTCGCCGAGATGGCACCTGACCGGCCCAATCCGGTCACGCAAAGCGAGATGGACGCCGGTTCCATCGACCTGTTCTGACCTTCGCCCCGTCTGGTTACCTTATATATTCAAGTGAGTTGGAGCCCTACATGCAATCGATCCTCGCCGTTGATGACTCGCCCTCCATGCGCAAGATGGTGTCCTTCACGTTGACGGGTGCCGGCTACCATGTGGTGGAGGCCGTGGACGGCCAGGATGCCCTGGAAAAGGCGGAAACCCACGACATCCAGCTGGTCCTCGCCGACCAGAACATGCCGCGGCTCGACGGCATCGGCCTCACGCGCAAGCTGCGCGAACACCCGCGCTTCAAGACCATTCCGATCCTGATCCTCACGACCGAATCGAGCGACCAGATGAAGCAGGCCGGCCGCAACGCGGGCGCCACGGGCTGGCTGGTGAAGCCTTTCGATCCCAACCGCCTGATCGAAGTCATCCAGAAGGTCATCCGCTAGCCCACCGCGTCATCCACCAGAATACGGAGAGCCATCCATGGCCGACAACTACCAAGAAGGCGCGGGCAGCGATTTCGACCTCAGCCAGTTCTACCAGATCTTCTTCGAGGAAGCGGGCGAGAACCTGGACCAGATGGAGCACATGCTGCTCGACCTGGACCTGAGCGCGGCCAACGACGAAGAGCTCAACGGCATCTTCCGCTGCGCCCACTCCATCAAGGGCGGCGCCGCCACCTTCGGCTTCTCCGACGTGGCCGAACTGACGCACCAGATGGAGTCCCTGCTCGACCGCCTGCGCCGGCACGAACTCCAGCCGATCCCGCAGATGGTCGACGTGCTGCTCGAATCCGCCGACGCCTCGCGCAGCCTGCTGGCCCGCCACCAGGCCGGCGGGCAGGGCGAGGCCGTCTCCACGGGCGACCTGGTGCGCCGCATCAGCGAACTCGCCGCGGGCGTCGTGCCGGCTGCGGGTGCCGCTCCCGCGCCCGCACCGGCCGCGGTGGCCGCTCCGGCGCCTGTGCCCGCTCCGGCACCGGCTCCTGCACCAGCTCCTGCCTCCACGGTTTCGGCACCCGGCGTGTCGCGGTCTCTGGAGATCCGCATCGGCCCCGTCGAGCGGCGCGAGCAGGCAGACGCCGTCAAGGACCTCTTCCGGGACATCCCGGGCCTGGGCACCATCCAGGATCTGCCGTCCGAGCAGCCGGATGTGCGCGCCTTCGCGGTCGAGACCACGTCCACCGACGACGACCTGCTCGACCTCTTCGCCTTCCACGTGTCGAAGGAGCAGGTCCGCATCACCGCGGCCGGTGCCGCGGCCGAAGCGTCCGCCGAGGAAGCCGACGGCATGGCCGCAGCACCTTCGGCGCCCGCCGGAGCACTGGAAGCCTCCTACGGCTTCTTCGCCGGCGCGCCCGGCATGCCCGGCGACCGTGCAGACATCGCCCCGCCGGCGGTATCGGCCGGCAGCGCCGATGCCTCTGCCGCCAAGTCGTCCGCGGCAGGTGCGCGCACCGCCGAGCCCAAGGCCGTGAGCCAGGCGCAGATGGAATCCACCACGATCCGCGTGGCCGTGAACAAGGTGGACCAGCTCATCAACCTGGTGGGCGAGCTCGTCATCACCCAGGCCATGCTGGCGCAGAACAGCCGCGGCCTCGACGGTGCCGTCTACCAGCAGCTGCTCGCGGGCCTGGCCGACCTGGACCGCAACACGCGGGATCTGCAGGAATCGGTGATGTCGATCCGCATGATTCCCATGTCGATCGTGTTCAGCCGCTTCCCCCGCATGCTGCGCGACCTAGCCAACAAGCTGGGCAAGAAGGTGGACCTCGTCACCCTCGGCGAAGCGACCGAGCTGGACAAGAGCCTCGTCGAGAAGATCACCGATCCGCTCACCCACCTCGTGCGCAACAGCTGCGACCACGGCATCGAAATGCCGGCGGACCGGCTGGCCGCGGGCAAGCCCGAGCACGGAACCATCACCCTGTCGGCCTCCCACCAGGGCGGCTCGATCGTCATCGAGGTGCGCGACGACGGCCGCGGCCTCTCGCGCGAGAAGATCCTGCGCAAGGCGCGCGAGCGCGGCCTGGACGTCTCCGACCAGATGAGCGACGCGGACGTCTGGGGCCTCATCTTCGCTCCGGGCTTCTCCACGGCCGACGAGGTGACCGACGTGTCCGGCCGCGGCGTGGGCATGGACGTGGTCAAGAAGAACATCGCCGCGCTCAACGGCTCGGTCGAGATCGATTCCGCCGAAGGCTACGGCATGCGCGTGTCGGTGCGGCTGCCCCTCACGCTGGCCATCATGGACGGCATGTCCGTGGGTGTCGGGGAAGAGGTCTACATCCTGCCCCTGTCCTCGGTCGTGGAGTCCTTCCAGGTCAATTCGGACGACGTCAACACCGTGGCCCAGGGCTCGCAGCTGGTCAAGGTGCGCGACGAATACATGCCCGTCATCGCCCTGGAGAAGACCTTCCAGGTACCGCGCATCGACCAGACCAAGTCCAGCAACATCATGGTGGTCGTCGAAGCGGACGGCAGCCGGGTGGCCCTGCTGGTGGACGAGCTGCTCGGCCAGCACCAGGTCGTGGTCAAGAACCTCGAAACCAACTACCGCAAGGTGCCCAACGTGTCCGGCGCCACCATCCTGGGCGACGGCACGGTCGCCCTGATCCTCGACACGGGCGCGCTCGTGCGCCGGGTGCGCCACTGAAACCTACGCCGCTGTGCAGACTGAAGGAGCTTTCCCATGGCGACCGTGATTGAAAAGACGAATGAAGCCGCCGGCGCCGGAGTGGCCGGTGCGCGCGAATACCTGACCTTCCGGCTGGACCAGGAGGAATACGGCATCGACATCCTCAAGGTGCAGGAAATCCGGGGGTACGAACCCCCGACCCGCATCGCCAACGCCCCGGAATTCATCAAGGGCGTCACGAACCTGCGTGGAACGATCGTGCCGATCGTCGACATGCGGCTCAAGTTCGACTGTTCCAAGGCCGAATACAACAGTTTCACGGTGGTGATCATCCTGAACCTGCGCAACCGGGTCGTGGGCATCGTGGTCGATTCCGTGAGCGACGTCATGGAACTCACGTCCGACCAGATCCGCATGGCGCCCGACATCGAAAGCTCCATCGACAGCAGCTGCATCGTGGGGCTCGGCTCGGTGGGCGAGCGGATGCTGATCCTGCTCGACATCGAGAAGCTCATGTCCAGCCCGGACATGGGCCTCATATCGGGCAACGACTGATTTTCGCGGGCAGGGCCGGGACAGAGACAGGGCCCTTCCAGCGGAATCGCGGCATGGGGATCGGCGTTCCCCCGGCCCGCGGGCCGGCCCTAGAAGAAGATGCGGAATTGAATCGAATCGAACATGCGCCAGACCTCCTCCTCTTCCGTTCCCCCGCGCGGCATGCCGGACCCCGCCGACGCCCCCTCCTCGGGGCCGCTGGCCCAGGGGCGTGAATTCGTCTGGACGAACGCGGACTTCTCCCGCGTGCAGGGCCTCATCTACCAGCGCGCGGGCATCAGCCTGCACGACGGCAAGCACGCCATGGTCTACAGCCGCCTGTCGCGGCGCCTGCGCGAGACGGGCCACACCAGCTTCCACGACTACCTCGGCTGGCTGGAAACCCACGACGGCCCGGAGTGGCAGGAATTCGTCAACGCGCTGACCACCAACCTCACGGCGTTCTTCCGCGAGCAGCACCACTTCGAGATCCTGTCGGACCTGCTGCGCTCCCGTCCCTCGGGGCCCTGGAGCGTCTGGTGCAATGCCGCATCGACCGGAGAGGAGCCCTATTCGATCGTCATGACCGCGATCGAATCCATCGGCGCCAATGCGCCGTTCAAGCTCACGGCGAGCGACATCGACTCCCGCGTGCTGGCCACCGCGTCCGAAGGCGTCTACCGCATGGACGGCGTCAAGGGCCTGAGCCCCGAGCGGCTGCAGAAGTTCTTCCTGCGCGGCAAGGGCCCCAATGCGGGGCTGGCGCGCGTCAAGCCCGAGCTGCGCCGCCCCATCGAATTCATGAGCGTCAACCTGATCCGCGACGACTGGCCCTTCCGCGAGCCCTTCGACGTGGTGTTCTGCCGCAACGTGATGATCTATTTCGATGCGCCCACGCAGCGCCGCGTGCTGGAGAAGATCCACCGCGTCCTCAAGCCGGGCGGCATGCTGTTCGTCGGCCACGCGGAAAATTTCAGCGAGTCCCGCGATCTCTTCAATCTGCGCGGCAAGACCGTGTACGAGCGCCGATAAGGCTGCCTCCGCAAGAAGCCCCCCATGACCCAACACCGTCCCGGCTCCCCCTTCGCGTCTGGCGCTTCTGCCTCCACACCGGCGTTCGACGGCGTCGAGCGCCGCCAGGCCCCGCGCATCGCCCCCCTCAGTGCCGACGTCTATTCGAGCGCTCCCGCCGGCGCCGCGAAGCAGTCGACGCTGCAGGAACTCAAGGGGCGCACCCGCCGCCCCGGCGAAGCCTCCTTCTTCTTCTTCGACCACCACTTCCAGCACAACGCGGTCAAGGTGCTTCCCGGCGAATACTTCGTCTCGGACGAAAACCTGGTCATCATGACCGTGCTGGGCTCCTGCATCGCCGCGTGCCTGTGGGACAGCCGCAGCCGCATCGGCGGCATGAACCACTTCATGCTGCCCGACGGCGACTCCAACGACGTGTCCGGGCGCTACGGCTCCTACGCGATGGAACTGCTCATCAACGAGATGCTGAAGCTCGGCGCGCGCCGGGAGTCCCTGCAGGCCAAGGTGTTCGGCGGCGGACAGGTGATGCACAACTTCACGACCATGAACGTCGGCGAGCGGAACACCACCTTTGTGATGAACTACCTGCAGACCGAACGGATTCCCATCGTGTCCGAGGACGTGCTCGATATTTATCCGCGTAAAGTGGTGTTCTTTCCCGTGACGGGCAAGGCCATGGTCAAGCGGCTGGCCCATGCCCATCCGGAAGCCCTCGTCGCGCAGGACGTCAAGGGCAATGCGGCCACCGTGGCGAAGGCCACGGCCGGCGGGTCGGTGGATCTGTTTTGATTGAGAAGGACCAGACGGAATGAGCAGGAAGATCCGTGTGATCGTGGTGGATGATTCCGCGCTGGTGCGCAGCCTGCTGTCGGAAATCATCAACCGGCAGCACGACATGGAGTGCATCGGGACGGCCAACGACCCGCTCATCGCCCGGGAGATGATCCGCGAGAAAGACCCGGACGTGATCACGCTGGACGTCGAAATGCCGCGCATGGACGGCATCGACTTCCTGGGCCGTCTCATGCGGCTGCGGCCCATGCCCGTCGTGATGATCTCCACGCTGACCGAGCGGGGCGCGGAAGTCACCATGAAGGCGCTGGAACTCGGCGCGGTGGACTTCGTGGCCAAGCCGCGCGTGGGGCTGTCGAGCGGGCTCAACGAGCTCGCCACCCAGATCGTCGACAAGATCCGCGTCGCGGCGGTGGCCCAGGTCCGCCGGGCCCCGGCCGCCAGGCCCGCGGACCGGCCCGCACAGCCGGGCTCCGCCGCCCCGATCACCCCCGCAGCCACGCTGCTGGGGCGCATCTCGACCGAAAAGCTCATCTGCATCGGTGCCTCCACCGGCGGCACCGAGGCCATCCGCGAGGTGCTCGTGCAGATGCCCGCCGATTCGCCCGCCATCGTGATCACGCAGCACATGCCGCCCGGGTTCACGACGAGCTTCGCCGCCCGCCTCAACGGCCTGTGCCAGATCACCGTCAAGGAAGCGACGAACGGCGAGCGCATCCTGCCCGGCCACGCCTACATCGCCCCCGGCGGCAAGCAGTTCCACGTCGCCCGCAGCGGCGCCAACTACGTCGCCGTGGTGGACGACGGCCCACCCGTGAACCGGCACAAGCCCTCGGTGGAGGTGCTCTTCAAGTCCGCCGCCGCCGTGGTCGGCAAGAACGCCTTCGGCGTCATGCTCACCGGCATGGGCAACGACGGCGCGGCCGCCATGCGCGAAATGAAGGACGCCGGCAGCTACAACTACGTGCAGGACGAGGCCAGCTGCATTGTGTTCGGCATGCCCCGCGAAGCGATCGCGCATGGCGCGGCGGACGAAGTGCTGCCGCTCACGCAGATCGCGCCCGCGCTCATCACGCGCCTGCGCGGCGCGACCGACCGCCTGCACCACCGCATCTGAAGCGTCGGGGAAAAGGGCGGAGACCGGGCGAACGAGTCCGTTCTCCGATTCCGGAACGGGCCCGACCGGTCGGGCGCATCACTCCGACAGTTCCGTCCAGCGTTCGAGCGCGGCCATCAGCTCATCCTCGATCTCGCCTTCCCGCGTGTGCAGCGCGGCGGCATGCGCCCCGTCGCGCACGTAGAGGCTGCCGTCCGCCAGCTCTTCGCGGATGGACGCCTGCTCCGCCTCCAGCGCCGCGATGCGCTCGGGCAACTGCTCCAGCTCGCGTTGCTCCTTGTAGCTGAGCTTCTTCTTCGCCGGTGCGCTTCGCGTGGCGGCCACAGCCACGGCCGGCGCCTCCCTGGCCACCTCGCGCCCGGCCGGCTTGGCAGCCGTCGCCGCCAGCGACCGGCTGCGCCGGGACTGGAGCAGCCAGTCCTGCACGCCCCCCTCGTACTCCCGCCACCGGGCGTCGCCCTCGTAGGCGATGGTGCTGGTCACCACGTTGTCCAGGAACATGCGGTCGTGGCTCACCAGGAACACGGTGCCGTCATAGGACTGCAGCAGCTCCTCCAGCAGATCCAGCGTGTCGATGTCCAGATCGTTCGTGGGCTCGTCCAGCACCAGCACATTCGCAGGCCGTGCGAACAGGCGTGCGAGCAGCAGCCGGTTCCGCTCACCCCCCGAGAGCGACCGGACGGGCGACTGCGAACGCGCCGGAGAGAACAGGAAATCGCCGAGATAGCTCTTGACGTGCTTGCGCTGGTTGCCGATCTCGATCCACTCGCTTCCCGGGCTGATGAAATCTTCCAGGGTGGCGTCAAGGTCCAGCGCATGCCGCATCTGGTCGAAGTACGCCACTTCCAGATGGGCGCCGCGGCGCACGGTGCCGCTGTCGGGCGCCAGCTCGCCGAGGATCAGCTTCAGCAGCGTGGTCTTGCCGGCGCCGTTCGGTCCCACCAGCCCCACCTTGTCGCCCCGCAGGATCGTGGCCGAGAAATCCTGCACGATCGCCTTGTCACCGAATGCCTTCGTCACGTTGGCCAGTTCCGCGACGATCTTGCCCTGGTAGCCCGATGCCGATCCCGACGCGATGTCCATCCGCACGCTGCCCACGGCATCGCGCCGCGCCGCACGGCTGGCCCGCAGGGCTTCCAGCCGGCCGATGCGGCTCTGGCTGCGCGTGCGTCGCGCTTCCACGCCCTTGCGGATCCACACCTCTTCCTGGGCGAGCAGCTTGTCCGCCTTGGCGGCGATGACGGCTTCCTGCGCCAGTTGCTCCGCCTTCTGCAGCACGTACTGCCCGAAGTTGCCGGGATAGGACAGCAGGCGACCCCGGTCCAGTTCGACGATGCGCGTGGAGATCCGGTCCAGGAAGGCCCGGTCGTGGGT
>Ga0308159_1002092_pt1 | contig 24498 bp, 19 predicted proteins | sample PhyCR1_FD_201040 | JGI IMG/M metagenome (GOLD analysis project Ga0308159, IMG submission 201040) | Phyllosphere microbial communities from UC Gill Tract Community Farm, Albany, California, United States - DLSLC.R1 | ecosystem: Host-associated > Plants > Phyllosphere > Unclassified | place: USA...
ATCCAGGATCCCACCGGGAAGTAATAAACTAATAAGGGTTTGCTCGGCTTGGTTCAATGTAAATCAGTAATTGTTCAGAATACAAAGGAACAAATTATTCTTTCCCCCCAAGAATTCCGCTTGATCCATAACTTTTACTTCCGATGAAAGATTCTTCACTGCGTTCAGAATAACAGCATAAAAAAAGCCTTCCAGTTTCCTGAAAGGCTTGGTGGGAAATGAGGGGTTCGAACCCCCGACCCCCTCGGTGTAAACGAGGTGCTCTGAACCAGCTGAGCTAATTTCCCTTTTGTATATATGTCAAATCTGATAAAAAAAACTCTCCGTTATCTAGAAAGTTTTGGTGGGAAATGAGGGGTTCGAACCCCCGACCCCCTCGGTGTAAACGAGGTGCTCTGAACCAGCTGAGCTAATTTCCCTTTTTGTTTTTTTGTCAAACTTAATGTCCCACTCTCCGTTTGGGAATGCAAATATAGCGCTATAAAACTGTTCTGCAAATCTTTTTTTCTTTTTTTTCAACTTAACAAAGTTTCGAGGATTTTATGCGACTGTACCACCCCGAAAGAGGCTGTATGTAAGGTATAGAAAACCAATATCTTATCTAATAAAAACCGGCGCTGGGTATTGCTTAACTTTATTTCAGAAATTTTTTCCAGTGGCGAATTAAACAGTGAAATGAAACCAATAGCATCATCCAGTTGCAGGTAATTGGAATGAATAGGCAGGCGTGAAGTAAACGCTCCTTCCTGCAGATCAAAATAAATCTGATCACTCCTTCTTTTCTCATTGGGAGAAAAACCTAAAAACCGGGTAAGTTTCAATAAAAAGGACAGATGAAAGTTTGGGTTAATCTCTCCAATTTCATCAAACCAGGCGATCGAATTAAAAATATAATCAAATAAACTTTCATCAGCCGATTGCTGCCTAATGCTTTTATACAGTACCTCATTTAAAAATATAACGATGCTGGTTTTTATCATGTCATATGGAATACTTCTGAAAACCGGCGTTTGCCTGATTTCAGCAACCCTTTGCATATTGGTATTTGCTTTATGATAAACTACCATATCCAACAAATGGAGCGACTGCAGCATATTCATTTTAATCTTTGCCTTTGGCTTTTTAACACCATTGATGAGATAAGACTGCATACCAAATTTATCGGTCAGCACCTGCACCACTACACTGCTTTCACTGTAGTTTGTAGTCTTTAAAACAATGCCCCTAACCTTGTGCAACATCCGCTTAAAACAATTTTTTCAAAAGTATGTTATTTGTGCAAATTTAATTGTGCGAAAACTAATCCCATTTTATAAATAAGATTAGTTTTGCCTTTAATATTATTAAAAACTAAGCTGCACATGTGGGTTAAGCTATCGAGATTTATTCTTCAGAATCGTATCGCAATCATCGTATTTTTTGTATTAGGAACAATTTTCATGGCTTACCAGGCCAAAAATGTAAAACTCTCTTACACCGGGAGTAAAATCCTACCTGTTACCGATAGCGCTTTCATCAAATATAATGCCTTTAAAAAAACTTTCGGAGAAGACGGAAGTGTAATGGTAGTCGGCATACAATCACCTGATATTTTTAAAAAAGAAGTTTACAACCAGTGGGTTCAGCTTTCTAATGATATACAAAAATTAAAAGGCATTAAACAGGTTTTATCTTCAGGAAGAATTTTCCAACTGGAAAAAGATACTGTGAACCAAAAATTTGTATTGAAACCATTACCCGGTGGCCTGGTGAAAACGGATGCAGAGATGGATTCCATCAAAAATGCCATTTACGGTAATCCTTTTTTTGAAGGACTGGTTTATAACCGTCAGAATGCCACATTAATGGCTATCACTTTTGATACTAAAATCTTAAATACAGCAGAACGTAACCCGATTTTAAAAGAGATTGAGGCTAAAGCCAAAGCTTTTCAAACAGCAACAAAAATCAAGGTTCATATATCGGGCTTACCTTATATCCGCACGGCGGTAAGTAAACTCGTGAGCAACGAATTTGTATTGTTCCTGGGCTTATCGATCCTGGTTTCAGCTTTAATTTTATTATTTTTCTTTAAAAACTTCTACGCGGTATTCTTCCCTATTTTAGTGGTAGTGATGGGTGTAATCTGGAGTATCGGCACATTGGTTTTATTTGGTTTTGAATTAACCATTTTAACCGGATTGATTCCGCCTCTGATTGTAATTATCGGTATTCCAAACAGTATTTTATTGCTAAACAAATACCAGAATGAGCTGCGCAAACATGGCGATAAGCAAAGAGCTTTAAGCATTACCATAGAGCGGATTGCCATTACTACACTGATTGCCAACATTACCGCAGCTATCGGATTTGGTGTTTTGTATTTTACCGGAAGTGAGCTACTGATGCAATTTGGCAGTGTAGCCTCTATCAATGTGATGGTTACCTGGTTAATGTGCCTGTGTTTAATCCCGATTATCTTTAGCTATTTACCTGCACCAAAACTTAAAGCACAAAACCATGTTGAAGAAGGTTTTTTACATAAACTACTGGTTAAAACTGACACACTTGTTCAAAATAAAAGCGGATTAATCTATATCGGAACGATTATCATATTAATTATTGCTTTTATCGGAGTGATTAAAATCAACGTTAACGGATATGTGGTTGATGACCTGCCTAAAAACTCTGAAATTTTAACAGACTTAAAGTTCTTCGAGAAGAATTTTGAGGGCATTTTACCATTGGAAGTAAGTGTAGATACCAAGAAAAAGAATGGCGTTTTCAATTTAACCAACCTTAAAAGAATGGAAAAACTGGAAAAAATGATTTCCGCTTATCCGGAGTTTTCGCGCTCTATTTCGGTAAACATGGGCTTGAAATATGCTACCCAGGCTTTTTACAATAACGATTCAACTTTTTTCCGTTTACCGGATAATTTAGAAAAGAATTTTATTTTAGCATACATCGCCAACGGTGGTAAAGGAAACGCCAGTCTGTTAACCAACTTTATCAGTAAAGGAAATCAAAGCACACGGATCAGCTTCCAGATGGCTGATGTAGGTTCCAAACGTTTAGACGCCATTATGGCCGAATTAAAACCACGTATCGACAGCATTTTACCTCCATCTAAATTTGATGTCGAATTGACCGGATCAAGTATTATCTTTTCGAAAGGTACGGATTATATGTTAAGGCATTTAGTAGAGAGTATTGCACTTGCCATTGTGCTAATATCGCTTTTAAGGCTGGCGCAGTTTAAGAGCCTGGGCATTATGTTTATTTCTCTGCTTCCGAACATTGTTCCTTTAATTATTACCGCAGGGATTATGGGTTATTTCGGCATTTCTTTAAAACCTTCAACCATTTTAATTTTCACCATTGCTTTTGGTCTGGCATCCGATCAGACGATTTATTTCCTTACACGTTATCAGCAGGAACTAAACCTGACCAACTTTAGTGTACCAAAAGTGATAACGGATACCATTACTGAAACAGGCGTAAGTATGACACATATTGCCCTGATCTTATTCTTCGGCTTCGGAATTTTTACGGCTTCTACCTTCGGAGGTACGGTGGTGCTGGGTTTACTCTTATCGATAACTTTATTGGTAGCCTTAATTTTCAACCTAACTTTATTGCCAGCACTGGTATTGTGGCTAGATAAAAAGAAAGTAAGAAAAGTGATATCAGATGAGGAGTCGGCAAGAAATGCCGGTGAGTTTGATCATTAGGACTCTTTTAAATCCTATAAGGTTTTCAAAACCTTATAGGATTGTTATATTTATAAAAAAAAATTGCCATGAAATATTTCGATAAATTTCATCCCGACAATTTTTACCATATTTATAACCATGCTGTAGGAGAAGAGAATCTGTTCAGGAAACACGATAACTTTATTTTCTTCCTGAACAGATATGATAAATATATATCCCCTATCGCTAAAACATTTAGCTATTGTTTAATGCCTAATCATTTTCATTTATTGATTCAAATAAGAAATGAAAAAGTAATTAGACTGTTGGCAAAAAATGAGAATGATGAATTCGATTTCCATAAATTTATTATGCAGCAACTCAGCAACTTTTTAAATAGCTATGCAAAGGCATTTAATAAACAATGCAATAGAAGAGGAGCTTTATTTTTAGATTTTACTAGGAGAAAAGAAGTTAGCAATGAATCTTATTTCTGCAAATTAATAAATTATATCCATCAAAATCCTGTGCATCATGGTTTTTGCAAAACACCATCAGAATGGGACTATTCTTCTTATAATTCAATAATCACTATCAATAAAAGCTCCAAGCTGGAACGAAATGCTGTTTTTGACTGGTTCGGAGGCATTGAAGAGTTTATGGAATTTCATCGAAATGAAAAATCTATCCTAGACCTATAAGGTTTTAAAAACCTTATAGGTCTGTTGATTATTCTGTTGCAGGTTTTTCCTCCTCTTCATCAACCGGAACCTCAACAGTCGGATCGGTGATAATTTCGGCATTGCCATCCTTATCTTTTTTGGCGAATAAAATTGGGTAAAGCAGCCAAAGTGCACCAATCATAACGAGTACACCCGCCAGCATTTGAAAATAGATGCTTCCTTTTACCTCGTTTGCATCTAAAATTTTATATGCGATAAAAGAAAGCAGCCCTGCAGCAATTACAAAAACGGCCTTCTGCAATTTTAATAGCTTAATCATCGGGTCTTTCTTTTTAGTGTTACCATATGAACTAAAACAAAAATAAGTCCAATAAGTTCGAGCAGGCCGCAGAAATAAAAAGCATAAAGTACAAAATCCCGGTCAGAAGGGCTTACTACCACAATAATGGGCAAAACAATTACCGAAACAATCATTAAGGTAAGCCCGATATTAAATAATTTCACGTTAAAAGTATTTACATCAAAACTACCAAAATTCAGCCAATTCTGTTAACTTTGCAACCTTTAATTTTTTGAGGTACTTGATTGATGTATAGCGAATTTAAACAACTGGAACTTGCCAAAATAGGGCAGGAAATATTAGATTTTTGGAAAAAAGAAAACATCTTTGAAAAAAGCATTTCTTCGCGTCCTAAATCTAATCCGTTTACTTTTTACGAAGGCCCACCCTCTGCCAATGGCATGCCAGGGATTCACCATGTAATGGCGCGCGCAATTAAGGATATTTTTTGCCGCTATAAAACTTTAAAAGGTTATCAGGTTAAGCGTAAAGGTGGTTGGGACACACATGGTCTTCCGATTGAACTGGCTGTGGAGAAAAAACTGGGCATTACCAAAGAAGATATCGGTAAAAAAATCAGTGTAGATGAATATAACGAAGCCTGCCGTACGGAAGTAATGCGTTATACGGATGTTTGGAACGACCTGACCGAGAAAATGGGCTACTGGGTTGACCTTGAAAATCCATACATCACTTACGAAAATGAATACATCGAAACCCTTTGGTGGATCTTAAAACAGCTTTACGACAAAGGATTTTTATATAAAGGTTATACCGTTCAACCTTATTCGCCTGCGGCGGGTACAGGTTTAAGTTCGCACGAACTGAACCAGCCAGGCACTTATAAGGATGTAAGCGATACCACTATTGTGGCGCAGTTTAAAACTATCGAGTCTACCTTACCCGAGGCATTAAAAGGTTTTGGTACGGTTCACTTTTTAGCCTGGACAACCACCCCGTGGACATTGCCAAGTAACACGGCATTAACCGTAGGACCGAAGATCGATTATGTACTGGTTAAAACATTTAATCAGTATACTTTTGAACCGATCCAGGTGGTACTGGCGAAAGCCTTGGTAGGTAAACAATTTTCGGGTAAATATTTCTTAGCTGAAGGCGACGACGCTTTTGCAAACTATAAAGCTGAAGATAAAAAAATACCATATACGGTTTTAGCAGAATTTGTAGGTGCAGATTTAGTAGGGATTAAATACGAACAGTTATTGCCTTATGCACTGCCTTACCAAAATCCTGAAAATGCCTTTAGGGTAATTTCCGGCGACTTCGTAACTACCGAAGATGGTACCGGTATCGTACACACTGCACCTACATTTGGTGCGGATGATGCCCGGGTAGCTAAACTGGCTACACCTGAAGTACCGCCAATGCTCGTTTTGGATGAAAAAGGCAATGCCGTTCCACTGGTTGATCTGCAAGGTAAATTTATTGCATCATTAGGCGGAAACTATGGTGGCAAATACGTTAAAAACGAATATTATAAAGATGGTGAAGCGCCTGAAAAATCAGTTGACGTAGAAATCGCCATCCAGTTAAAAGAAGAGAATAAAGCCTTTAAGGTTGAGAAATACGTGCACACCTATCCACATTGCTGGAGAACGGATAAACCGGTTTTATACTATCCATTAGACAGCTGGTTTATCAAAACCACTGCCGTTAAGGATAAAATGGTGGAATTAAACAAAGGAATCAACTGGAAACCGGAATCGACCGGAACAGGCCGTTTTGGTAACTGGCTGGAAAACCTCGTCGACTGGAACTTATCGCGTTCGCGTTATTGGGGAACACCATTACCGATCTGGCGCACAGCTGATGGAAGAGAAGAAAAATGTATCGGTTCTATCGCTGATTTAAACGCCGAGATTGCAAAATCGATAGAAGCTGGCTTTATGCCGGCAGGTTTCGAACTGAAGGATATGCACCGTCCTTATGTTGATGATGTGATTTTAACTTCATCAAAAGGCGAAAAAATGACCCGCGAAACTGACCTGATCGACGTTTGGTTTGATAGCGGCGCCATGCCTTATGCGCAATGGCACTTCCCTTTTGAAAACAAGGAAGAGTTTGAAAATGCTTATGCGGCTGATTTTATCGCAGAAGGTGTAGACCAAACCAGAGGCTGGTTCTTTACCTTACATGCCATTGCGGTAATGTTAAGCGAAGCCAGCGATGACATTAAAGCGGTAAATGCAAAAGTGGGTAACCCCGGGGTGGCCTTTAAAAATGTTGTTTCAAACGGTTTGGTATTGGATAAAAACGGCAACAAAATGTCTAAACGCCTGGGCAATGCCGTTGATCCGTTCAGCACCATCGAAACTTACAGTGCCGATGCTACCCGCTGGTACATGATCAGCAATGCATCTCCATGGGATAACCTTAAATTTAGTTTGGAAGGTTTAGATGAAGTGCGCCGTAAATTCTTTGGAACACTTTACAATACCTACGCTTTCTTTGCCCTGTATGCCAATATCGATAAATTCGAAATCGACAAAAACACCTTAAGCAAAGTTGAAGACAGGACTGAATTAGACCGCTGGATCTTGTCGTTATTACAAAACCTGATCAGTGAAGTTGATGAGAGCTACAATACTTATGAGCCAACCAAGGCTACCCGTGCCATCCAGACTTTTGTTGACGAACACTTAAGTAACTGGTACATCAGGTTAAGCCGCCGTCGTTTCTGGAAAGGCGAAATGACTGATGATAAACGTGCTGCTTACGAAACACTTTACACCTGTTTAGAAACCCTGGCCCAGTTAATGAGTCCTGTAGCGCCTTTCTTTGCCGATTGGTTATACAGAAACTTAACCGTTACCGATGCCCATGCTGAAGAATCGGTTCACTTAACCTTATGGAAAGAAGCTGATCCAGGTTTAACAGATAATGCCCTGAATGAAAGAATGGTTTATGCGCAGGATATCTCTTCGATGGTTTTATCGTTGCGTAAAAAATCAGGTATTAATGTTCGTCAGCCGTTGGAGAAAATTCTGATCCCTTCTTTAAATGGTGATTTTGAAAAAAAGATTTCTAAAGTTGCCGATTATATCCTTTCGGAAACCAATGTGAAACATATTGAATTCATCACCGATACACATGGCATCGTAAAGAAAAAGTTGAAACCGAACTTTAAATCGTTGGGTAAAAAAGTGGGTAAGGATATGAGCATCGTAAAGGAAGCTTTAGAGAACATGACGCAGGATGATATCCAACGTTTGGAAGTTGATGGCTACATCAACGTTTTCGGCACCAACAACATCCAACATGCCATTGACCTGAATGATGATGTTGAGGTTTTTGCTGAAGATATTCCGGGATGGCAGGTAACCAATATAGGCAGCTTAACCGTTGCTTTGGATGTAACCATTTCTGAAGCGCTTAAACAGGAAGGTATTTCGCGCGAATTGGTTAACAGAATCCAGAACTTACGAAAAGAATTAAACTTTGAAGTAACTGACAGGATTAAAGTTTCATTACAAAATGATAACCTGGTAGCCAGCGCAGTTGCTAAAAACAAGGATTACATTTGTGCCGAAATATTGGCCGATGAATTTGAATTAACAGATGCTGTAAATAATGCAAACAAAATCGTGATTGATGATGTTGAGTTAAGCATTTCAGTAACTAAAATATAAATCCATATATTAGAAAATTAGAAAAGAACATGGAAAACAGCAACAAAACACGCTACTCAGACAGTGAATTACAGGAGTTTAAAGAATTAATTCAAGATAAATTACGCATGGCAAAAGAGGAACTTAATGCTTTAACAGCATCTTTAAGTAATCCTAACGCCAATGGAACAGAAGATACTTCAGGCGCTTACAAAACCTTAGAAGACGGTTCTGCAACAATGGAGAAAGAGCAGATCAATCAATTGGCTGCCCGTCAGAAAAAATTTATCGATAACCTGGAGAACGCGTTGGTGCGTATCGAGAACAAAACTTATGGTATTTGCCGCGAAACCGGTAAATTAATCCAAAAAGAACGTTTACGTGCTGTTCCTCATGCTACTTTAAGCATGGAAGCTAAATTAAAACAGAGTTAATGAAAGGCTATACAAAACCTTTAATTGTAATCTTTTTGGTTTTACTGGCCGATCAGCTGGTTAAAACCTGGGTTAAAACGCATATGTACCTTGGACAGGAGTTCCATATTATTGGTAAATGGTTTATTATTCATTTTACCGAAAATAACGGAATGGCCTTTGGAATGGAGTTCGGTGGCGAATTTGGTAAACTAGCCTTATCGCTTTTCCGTATTGCTGCTGTAGCAGGAATTGGTTATGGCCTGCACTACCTGATCAAGCATAAATATCACCGCGGTTTAATTCTAAACGTCGCTTTGATTTTTTCCGGCGCCTTAGGAAACATTATCGATTCAGTTTTTTATGGCAAGATTTATGGATATGAAACCTGGTTTCATGGCCGTGTGGTTGATATGTTCTACTTCCCGATTGCCGAAGGTCATTTCCCTACTTGGTTTCCAATTTGGGGAGGCGAAGAATTTGTTTTTTTCAGACCCGTTTTTAATCTTGCAGACGCTGCAATTTCAGTTGGGGTAATCTTAATCCTTATCTTTCAGAAAAGCTACTTTAAAGAAGATGTAAAGGATGATGTAAGCTTAAACAGTGAAATTGTTGAAGATTAATATTCCAACGGACAAAATTTAGATAAACCGAAGCCTGTCTCCACCATGAGACAGGCTTTTTTTATGAAGTTCCATCATCGCGAGAGGAACGGGTTGCCATCTATACATAGCGTTCAGAAGAGTTCTACTGATTAAAGCATGGTGAAGAATGTCCGACTCACTTATTGCTGAGTTAACAACTCAAATCCACTCAATAATCCGTAGAGACAACGCGCTTAACCGTAAGGATAGCGTTAACCACTCTAAGATTCCTTAAATTTATGTTTATTAACTTAACAATAATTCGATTCAAATGATCAACTTTCTTAACATCTCCTATCTCCAAGCCGGAAATGAGAAGCAAAAGACTGCCTATCAAATTTTAACCGATAATAAAATTTTAGAAAAACTTGCACTATATCAACCTATTTTGGTCGGCACCATACCCATTAATATAGACATTGAAAGCAGTGATCTTGACATCATCTGTTGTATCCAGGATAAAACCGCTTTTACCAAATTGTTGACCAATCATTTCCAAAACGAAAAAGGCTTTAAAATCGCGGAAAACCCGACCTTGCAATCCATCAATGTCAGTTTCTTTCTGGGTGGCTTCGAAGTTGAAATTTTTGGTCAGCCCATACCAACAATAAAGCAAAATGCCTATCGCCATATGTTAATTGAATATCGATTACTTCTGGAAAAAGGAGAGGAATTCAGGCAGGAGATTATAGCCCTAAAAAAACAAGGTTATAAAACCGAACCGGCCTTTGCCAAATTACTGGGAATTGAGAAAAATGCTTATGAGGAGTTGCTGAAATTAGATTTTAATGGAATAAAACATGATATATAGTGGTAATTGATATTACAAAAACATCAATATAAAATCATCCCGATTGGATAATTACCAAACGAATACCATTTGGGTATAAGTATTATAGACTAAGTATGTTACGTTTAAAATAACGATCTTGCCGCTATTACACCTTCATTGCTTTACTCGGACAGCTGAAATCTGTTCTTTTTAAACCGGTATTTTTTATTGCACCATAACCACCGGCCACATCTATCACATTTTCTACTCCACGCGACTTTAAAATGGAAGCAGCAATCATCGAACGGTAACCACCCGCACAATGAATGTAATAGGTAGCTTTAGGATCGATCTCGCCAGTCCAGTCGTTAATAAAATCCAACGGACGGCTCAGGGTAAATTCCAGGTGTTCGGCCTCATACTCACCTGGCTTACGTACATCGAGTGCAGTGATTTCACCATTTGAGGCGGCCGCTTCAAAAGCATCAGCAGAAATTGTTTCAATCGTATCTATTTCTTTTCCCGCATCTATCCATCTTTCGAAACTTCCATCCAGATATCCAATCGTATTGTCATAACCAACCCGGGTTAAACGTGTAATCGTTTCCTGCTCTTTCCCCTGATCGGTAATCAATAAAATGGGCTGTTGTAAATCGCTAATCAACGCCCCAACCCAAGGCGCAAACTGTCCGTTTAAACCGATATTGATCGAATTTGGAATAAAGCCTTTTGCAAAAACCTGCGGGTCACGTGTATCCAGCATAATAGCACCCGTTTGATTCGCCAGATCCTCGAATTGTTGGGGAGTTAGTGCATTCAATCCCTTTTCGTAAATATCATCAATACTTTCTACTCCGCCTTTATTAATGGCAGCATTTTTAGCAAAATATTGTGGCGGAGGCAAAATACCGTCCGTTACTTCGGCAATGAACTGTTCTTTCGTTTCCGCCTTTAAGGCGTAATTTACTTGTTTCTGGTGACCTAAAGTATCAAAAGTTTCTTTACTCATGCTCTTGCCACAGGCCGAGCCGGCACCATGGGCAGGATAAACAATTACATCATCAGCTAGTGGCTTTATCTTTCCATTTAACGAATCGTAAAGCATCCCGGCTAAATCATTCATTGTTAAATTACCTTTCTGTGCTAAATCCGGACGGCCGACATCACCAATAAACAGGGTGTCGCCACTAAAAATACAATGGTCTTTACCGTTTTCATCAGTTAAAAGATAAGTGGTCGATTCTAAGGTATGCCCTGGTGTGTGTAATGCAGTAATGGTTAGGCTACCGATTTTAAACTGCTCACCATCTTTGGCAATATGCGCTTTAAATTCGGTTTTTGCAGTTGGCCCGTAAATAATCTCAGCATCCGATTTTTCGGCCAAATCTACATGACCCGAAACAAAATCTGCATGAAAATGCGTTTCGAAAATATATTTAATGGTAGCACCCGCTTTTTCTGCTTTCTTTAGATATGTTCCAACTTCTCTTAAAGGATCTACTATTGCAGCTTCGCCTTCACTCTCAATGTAATAAGCGGCTTCTGCCAGACAACCTGTATATATTTGTTCTATTTTCATGTTTCTTCGTGACGTCACCCTGAATTTATTTCAGGGTCTTACCAGAAAGATGCTGAAACAAATCCGATAGCTATCGGATCAGCACGACGATCTATTATAGCAAAAATAGGGCTAAATAGTGATAACCGAAATGATGTTGCTCATAATTGCAGAAGTTTTACTTATTTTGCTGCGTGATACAGCTTATCTGGATATTAAATTTAGTAATGCTAAATCTTAATCGTTTTATTTTGAAAACGAATGTTTTGTTGTTTATGGCCAGTAAAGCCCTGCCATTCGCTTTAGTCCCGATAAAAAAATCGGGAGCTGCCGCTGCTGTCAGGTTTATAACCGAAAGGCCTGTTCCTTACATCACGTCAAATACTGCACTTTGGTAAATTTAGTCATTGCACTTATCCTTTGTCTCTAAACCCGACCGAAGCGAGATGCCAATTCTTCATCGGCAGAAGCGTGAGCGGGACTGAAAACCTCTAAAAGAGCGGAAACTCATTTCCTTAAAAAAATGTTATAAAAGCTGGAAACATTAATCCTTCGTCAGCTATTCCTGCAACGATTCACTTCGTTGGTCGAGATTTGCAATCCCAACCTTACTAGTTTTAAAGATTTAAAATCGTTATTTCAAGAGACGGGATTACAAATCCCGGCTAGCATTTAATCCTTTGTCAGCTCCCCTCTTAATGATTCATCCATCAGTTTACGGCTTTCTTCAACCGTTAAGCCCAGGCCCATTACGAACATCAGTTTCGTTACGGTGGCTTCAAAAGTTAAATCATAACCGCTTACAATGCCCATTTTCAACAATTCCCTGCTGGTTTCGTAGCGACCTAACTGCACAGAGCCTTTTTTACATTGGGAAATATCAATAATAATTTTCCCGTTTAAAATGGCCTGTCGCAAACTATCTAAAAACCATCGTGCAGTAGAGGTATTGCCAGAACCAAAAGTTTCTAAAATAATGGCATCTACTTTAGAATCGGTAATAGCCTGAACCGCTTGTGGTGTAATTCCAGGATATAATTTCAGCACGCCAATGTTAGCATTAAAATTGGTATGCAGTTTTAACTTACCGCCGGTAGCTTTTAAAATATAATTTCTGTGAAACTGCAAATGTACCCCAGCCTCTGCCAGTACAGGGTAATTAGGTGATCGGAAAGCCTCAAATTTTTCGCTATTGTATTTTATAGAACGGTTGCCCCTGAATAATTGTGCATCAAAATAAATACAAACTTCAGGAAACAGTGCTTTGCCATCTTCTTTAGTTGCGGCAATTTCTAAAGCAGTAATCAGGTTCTCTTTCGCATCGGTCCTGATTTCGCCAATTGGCAGCTGAGACCCGGTCAAAACAACAGGTTTATCCAGATTCTCGAGCATAAAACTTAGTGCAGAAGCAGTAAAGGCCATGGTATCTGATCCGTGCAGGATCACAAAGCCATCATACTGATCATATTTGTTATAAACCAGTTCTGCAAGCGTTTTCCATATTTCAGGATCCATATTTGATGAATCCAAAACCGGATTAAAGGAATGTACATCTAAATGATAATCCAAACGGCTCAGTTCTGGAACGTTTTCTTTGATCTGCTCGAAATCAAACGGAACCAACATTCCGTTTGTAGGGTCGTTAACCATACCAATGGTACCACCGGTATAGATAATAAGTATTTTGGTCATTTGGTTTAGTGAAGGTTGCTCATCACAAAGAAACTAAAAATTTAGAAATGATCCGACTATATTTTTAAATTAGCAATAAACAACAATATTAAAGACATAAAATTATCAATTTGATAATCTTAACTTAAAAAATTACATAATTGATAATTATTTATTCGAGGTAACGACATCATCCTGAGAACAGATCTCTTCATTACGCTGCGCTTCAATCAAAATGATGACAAGTTTAACCTTGATTAGGGATTCTCAACTAAACCTAAACTCCAAAAATCTTTTTCGAATTTTGAGTTGTTACCGCTGCAACCTGTTCACAATCCTGTCCGTCGGGTTAAGCGCAGCGTCCCTACGGCCTGGTAATGAAATTGATCGAAAACGCAATAATCACAACGAGTCAGAGACCTTGTTCCATTTAGTATCCCCAGCGTTCCGACCGCTGTGGAAAGATGAGGATTAAGCCCACTAAATAGATTGCTTCGTCGGCTGAAAAAGCCTTCTCGCAATGACGAATTAATTAAACTCCAAAAATCTTTTTCGAGTTTTGAGTTGTTACCGCTGCAATCTCTTCAATGGAAACACCATAGATATCGGCTAGTTTTTGCGCGATATAAATCAGGTAACTGCTTTCATTGGGTTTACCACGGAAAGGAACTGGTGCCAGATAAGGAGAATCGGTCTCTAAAACGAGATGAGTCAAAGGAATATCAGCAATCACGGCATCCAAACCTGCTTTTTTATAGGTAACCACACCACCAATGCCTAAATAAAAGTTTAAATCAATAGCCCGTTTTGCCTGCGCCAAATTTCCGGTGAAACAATGGAATATGCCACGCAACTTTTCATCTCTTTCACTTTCCAACACTTCAAAAACCTCTTCAAACGCTTCTCTGCAATGAATCACAATCGGCAATCCTAAGCTTTTTGCCCAGCCTATCTGTTTACGGAATGCATCCTGCTGAATGGCCAGGGTAGATTTGTCCCAATATAAATCAATCCCGATTTCGCCTATGGCATAAATTTTTCGCCCTGCTATACTGTTATATATTTCATCCAACACCGCCAGGTAATCTTCTTTTACATCACAGGGATGCAGGCCGGCCATCGCAAAGCAGTTATCGGGATATTTTGCTACCAGGTCATCAATCATCGCAATCGATTTCGCATCAACATTCGGCAAAAACAAACGGTTCACATTGTTTTCAAAACAACGCTCCATTAACAGGGCTTGTTTCCCGGCATCCTGCTCGTAATATAAATGGGTATGGGTATCGGTGAAGATCATGTTTTATTATAGTATCAAGTAATAAGTATCAGGTATCAAGATGGATTTGCTGATTCTTGATACCTGTACAAAAATTCTATTTCTTTCCGGCCTTACTTTTTCTTGGTGCTTTGGCTGTAGATTCCGGACTTCCGACTTGGGACTGGGGATTATACTCCATTTCCTTTTTCAAAAATTTACCTGTCAAACTGATTGGATTCTGGATTAAACCTTCCGGTGTACCTTCAAACAAAATCCTTCCGCCGCCAGCACCACCTTCTTCACCCAAATCAATTACCCAGTCGGCAACTTTAACTACATCTAAATTATGTTCGATCACCAAAACCGTATTTCCCTTATCAACCAGCTCCTGCAAAACGCCCAAAAGCACATTAATGTCTTCAAAGTGTAGTCCGGTTGTAGGTTCATCTAAAATGTAGAACGTTTTTCCGGTATCCTTTTTAGAAAGTTCTGTTGCCAGTTTAACGCGCTGTGCCTCTCCTCCTGATAAAGTAACCGACGATTGACCCAAAGTGATATAACCCAAACCTACATCCTTTAAGGTTTTGATTTTTCTATAAATGATTGGAATATTTTCGAAGAACGTACAAGCATCTTCGATACTCATATCCAACACATCACTGATTGATTTTCCACGGAAACGCACCTCCAAAGTTTCCCTGTTGTATCTTCTTCCGCCACACTCTTCGCATGGTACCTGTACATCCGGTAAAAAGTTCATTTCGATTACCTTTAAACCTGCTCCCTGACAGGTTTCGCACCGACCACCCTTTACGTTGAAAGAAAAACGGCCCGGTTTATAGCCACGGATTTTGGCTTCGGGCAACTGCACAAACAAATTCCTGATGTCAGAGAAAACACCGGTGTAGGTTGATGGATTTGAGCGCGGGGTTCTGCCAATCGGTGCCTGATCAATTTCAATTACCTTATCAATTTCTTTTAAGCCATTGATCTTTTCGTAAGGCAAAGGTGTTTTTTTGGCCCTAAAGAAATGATGATTTAAAATCGGATATAATGTCTCGGTAATTAAACTCGATTTTCCACTGCCCGAAACACCGGTTACAGCAATAAATTTACCCAAAGGAAAATCGACAGAAACCTCCTTTAAATTATGTCCGGTAGCTTTAATGAGCGATAATTTATGCCCGTTGCCTTTTCTGCGGACTTTTGGTACTTCAATGCTCCTTTTACCGTTCAAATAATCAGCGGTTAAAGTGTTGGATTTAAGGATTTTTGCGGCGGTTCCCTCCGCAACCACGGTTCCACCATGAATACCTGCACCAGGACCAACGTCAATTACCCAATCAGCTTCCAGGATCATATCCTTATCGTGTTCTACAACCAAAACAGTATTTCCTAAATCCCGGAGGTTCTTCAATGCATTGATCAAACGTTCATTATCACGCTGGTGCAAACCAATACTTGGTTCGTCGAGAATGTACATCACATTCATTAACTGCGAACCGATCTGGGTAGCTAAGCGGATACGTTGTGCCTCACCACCGGATAGTGTACGCGCTGTACGATCTAAAGTTAAATAGGTTAGCCCTACGTCAGTTAAAAAACCAATTCTGGCTTTAATTTCCTTTAAAATTTCTTTGGCAATAATATTCTGGCGGTCAGACAAGCGCTCATCAACTTTTTCAAACCATTGGTGGAGGTTGTTGATATCCATTGATGACAATTCGAAAATGTTTTTGCCGTCAACCTTAAAATGCAGACTTTCCTTTTTCAAGCGGGCACCATGGCACTCCGGGCAGGTTTTCAGTTTCCTGAATTCGTCCATATCGTCGGATGCAGATTCGCTTCTTTTTTCGTTCTGCTCCTCAAGCATTTTAATTATCCCATCAAACGTGATGTTATAATTCTGAACGTTCCACTTGTTGTATTCTACCTCAACTTTGATCAGATCGGGTGAACCGTTTAAAATAATATTGATGACTTCGTCGCTTAATTTTTCAATTGGCGTAGAAAGCGAGAAACTGTATTTTTTGGCCAACGCTTTTAATACCTGAAACATCCAGATATCGCGGTATTCGCCCAAGGGTGCTAAACCCCCATTTAAAATGCTCAATTTAGGATTAGGGATAACCGATTCTTTATCAACCACGAAAATATATCCTAAACCATCGCAACGCTCACAGGCGCCATAAGGCGAATTGAACGAAAAACTATTTGGTTGAGGTTCATCATAAGAAATACCTGTGGTTGGACACATTAAAAATTTACTAAAATGCGCTACATTATTATCCTTATCGCTTATTTTAATCACTCCTTTACCCATTTTCATTGCGGTTTGCAAGGAATCGAGCAGACGTTTTTTATCTTTTACATCAACAATTAAACGGTCAATCACCACTTCAATATCGTGGATTTTATAACGGTCTACCTGCATTTTAGCGGTAATATCCTTAATCTCCCCATCTACACGCACTTTAACATAACCCTGTTTACGGATCTGCTCAAAAAGTTCACGGTAGTGTCCTTTCCTACCTTTAACTACAGGCGCTAGTATATTTACCGCTAAACCATCAAATTTATTAAAGATATTCTGTAGGATCTGGTCTTCACTCATCCGCTCCATTTTCTCACCCGTATTGTACGAATAGGCATCAGCCACGCGCGCATAAAGCAAACGCATAAAATCGTAAATTTCGGTAATGGTACCTACGGTAGAGCGGGGGTTCTTACTGGTGGTTTTCTGCTCAATGGCAATAACCGGACTTAAACCCGAAACTTTGTCTACATCCGGACGCTCCATACCGCCCATGAACTGACGGCTGTAGGCACTGAATGTTTCCATGTACCGGCGCTGGCCTTCAGCGTAAATGGTATCAAAAGCAAGGGAAGATTTACCGCTGCCACTTAAGCCTGTAATCACCACAAGTTCGTTTCGCGGAAAGCTAACGTCTATATTCTTTAAATTATGTACCCTCGCACCGTATACTTCTACATCCTTTTGCTCACCGAGGTCGACAGATTTATTGCTCATATTTTATTTAAAGTTGGGGTCAAAACCCGGGCTTAAAAACGACCAGATTTCAATCTGCAAAAATGCTAAAAATTTTATCAAAAAGAAAGTTATAACCAAGCTGTATTAAGGATTAATTGTCATAATATCAGTATTAATTTCTGCAAAAATCACATGCTACAAACACGACCAATAACACATCTGTTTTACATTTATACAAATAAAAGAGATAATTTTCTTTATTAAACAAGTGAGGTTTTATGGATTCTATTAACCTATCGCATCCTGAAAAAACCTATAACTTCAACTAAAATGTTAAAATCAAAACTATTTAGATCTATAATATTTCTTTCAACAATCATAGGTGCTTATTACATGTATGCCCATGTTTCAAATCAAGACAGATATAAAATTATAAACGAAATCGAAAGGGACAATAAATTCGGCTGGAACAAAATTTGCTCTTCGTATGATAAGATTGAAATATTTGAGAATAACTGTTGTTCTTTTTCACTTATAGATCAAGTCGCTGTCTACTGTCAAAAGCTTACCCAAAGTTTTTATCAGATTGAGAAAAACAAAATAAAATATTATTCAAACAGAACTAAATCATTTCACTCCACCCAAATTGTCAAAAACTGTAATCAAGATTACGATTTCGTGTATCGAATATCCTTTCCTGTAGTTTCAGCCGACAAGAAAACTGTCTTAATTAAAATCACACAAGATTGCAATTGCATGCTTGGAGGCCAGGGCGGAACCTATGTTTTCAAAAAAATAAATAACTGCTGGAAATTAATTAATTCTTACAATTATTGGATAAGTTAATCTTCGCCGACTATTTGCTATATTATTGTCGTGATGAACGTCATATAGCAGTTATTTAACTTCGATCTTCGGGGCTTCATCATTAAAAGGTTACAGAAATGAATTTATCTGAGGATTGACTTTAAAGAGTATTTTTAAAATTTGACACACTGCTATCGGCATTATATTCAATAATAATGGAAGCACTACACCCAATTTCTACCACTCTATCGTCGTCCCATTCTCTGTAGGGTGTCCAGTACAAACCAACACCCTTCCCCTTTCCAATTCATCATCGGTCAGTACTTCATTATAATCCATCCTTACCCCGCCCTTAGTACAATTGGCTACACAGGTGCTACATACACCCCCACGGCAGCTGTAGGGTAATTTGATCTTATTTTCAAGCGCAACATCCAGAATTCTTTTTGGCCAGGGCACGTCGAGATGATAGGTTTCGCCTTCAAAGTTTAAAACAACGGAATAGGTATTTTTATCGACTATTTTTTCAGAGCTGTCATCTTCATCAACTTCATCCTCCGGCAAAACAAAAGTTTCTCTTTTAATCTGTTTAATATCGAATCCCAAGCCTAATAAAGTGATACGGCATAAATCCATATAAATTACGGGTCCGCAAGTGTAAAACAGCACTTGGTCCCGATCGAAATGTAAATGCTCTTTAATTAGTTTTTCGATATAAAATTTATTTAGCCTGGCCGTCATTAAGTTTTTGCTATTGCTGAAAATCCAGATAATCTTTAATCTTTCGGGATATTTCTGTTGCCATTCGACCAATTCTTCATAAAATAAAGCTTCCTCTTTCGATCGATTACTGTAAATCAGTTTAACCAACGATTTTTGCTCCCGCACCAATGCCGTTTTCAAAATGGAAAATAATGGGGTAATTCCAACACCTGCAGCAAAAAGAAAAAGATCGCGTTCCAGATTTTCATCTGCAATATAACTGAACAGGCCTTGCGGTTCTTTTGCCAAAAGAATATCACTTACAGCAGTTTTATGATGTAAAAACCTGGAAATTTCCCCATTTTCTACCCTCTTCACCGTGATAGCCAAAGGCTCATCAACATCAGGCGAACTGTTAAAAGAATATGATCTTCTTAACTCACGGTGTTTTCCATGAAAAACCAATGATAAAAATTGTCCAGGTAAATATGCAGGATATTCATCCAGCTCTTCAAATTGAAAAGTAATATTATCGCCGGGTTGATTGATTATTTTATTGATCCGCAGTTTGAACATATGCAAAGAAAAGGTTTTGAGCGTAAAGCGAAAAGCGATTGACGTAAATTCAATGATCTGGTTTAGGGTTTAGGGTTTAGGGTTTAGGGTTTAGGGTTTAGGGAAAACACAGATTAGAGAAGCTTGTTTTTGTAATAATTGAAAATACATTAATGACCTTAGATTTCTACGGTAAAACCATTCCTTGCTAATCCGTGCTTCCGTGGCAATAAAGTTCATTTGATTTATTTGCCTTTTGGCGAACCTGATGTTTTCTATGGTATCGGTAGTTCCTAATAAAGGTAGTAAGCAAAACAAATCTGTGAAACAATCTTTTTAAAAAAAAGCGTCCCGATATTGAAACCGGGACGCCTTACCAAATGCTTGTCTTTATCTTAATTATATTATTCGCCGTTATAGGCCAATAATACCCTCGGTTTTTTGTAACCGTAACGTTTTGGGTGTTCCATAATCTGCTTCATTGAAATTACTTTGTAAACGTAGCCCCCTGTTTCTCGGTTCAGCTTCATTTTGTAGTAATTATCCTGATTTTGATTATTGATTTGCTTACGCAAACGCCCGTCGCCAACATTGTAAGCCGCAGCCACCAATGTCCAGCTTTCTAAACCTTTATACATTTCTTTAATGTATTTGCAGGCTGCAATAGTAGATTTGCGCAAATTATAGCGCTCATCAACATCCCCGTTTACCTTTAATCCATAATTACGGGCGGTACCCGGCATAAACTGCCAGATCCCTGCTGCACCTTTTGGTGAAGTTCCTTCAGTCATTCCAGATTCGACCAGGGCCAAATACTTAAAATCATTCGGGATACCATAAGCGGCAAGTATTGGCTCGATAACCGGAAACCATTTTGCTGCTTTCTGGTGCAAAAGATTAGTGTGTGTGTTCTTGTAACTGTGTGCGGCCAAAATCTTTTTCATTTTTCTTTCCACCCTTTTATCGCCCAAAGGCAGGGTTTCATCCGCGAAATTTAACTGGGCCATTAAAGAAAGAGGTTTCACAACGTCTTCAACTTTTATGCTATCAGTTTTTGTTATTGTAGAGCTTAATTTTTCTTCCTTAAAAAGACTTTTTTTTGTTAAGGGCATTTGGTAAGTGAACACTTTTGCCAAGATAAATAGTGTTGCCACTACTGAAAATGGTACGATGTGTTTCTTTAACATTCTCCTCCTTTTTTTGGTGAAACTTAATAAAAACGTCGGCAAAGCTAAAAAATAATAAGCACACTATCAAATAGTTACAAAATTAAGTGCAAAAACCAGCCTTTAAACCCCTTTAAACGCGGATTTTAAATTTGGATTTCTAAGCGATTTTACCTATTTTAGAGGCTATTTTTTTATCTGCTTTTTCCGCTCGGATAATTGTTATGTTCACCATTTTTTCATAAATTTGCAGCCCGCATTTTTAATGCGTTAAAAGCGTATCATGATAAATAAAAACAACAGGAACAGTCGGGATGACAAGTCCAAATCAGGCAGTCGGAAAACAGAAGGCAGAAGCAGTTCGGCCGGATCTGACAGAAGAAGGTCAGACGACAAAGACAGCAAATTCAAAAAATCATCCGATTCAAAAGATGGCTTCAAACCTAGAAGCACTGACGGTAAAGATTTCAAATCAAAATCTTTCGGAGACAAAAAAGATTTCAAACCAAGATCAGGCGGACGTGACTTTAAATCAAAAGATGCAGAACCGCAGAGTTTCAAATTTGGAGATCGTGAATTTAAATCTAAAGATTCAAACTCAGAAGATCGTGGTACTAAATCAAGAGATTACAAACCCAGAACTGGCGACCGTGACTTCAAATCGAGAGATGGCGGGTCGAGAGACTACAAACCAAGAACAGGAGAAAGGGATTTCAAAACAAGAGATGGTGGTGCAAGAGATTATAAGCCAAGAACAGGAGAACGCGATTTCAGAGCTAAGGATGGAGATTCGCGCGATTTTAAACCGAGAGAAGGTGGCTACAAAGATTACAAGTCAAGGGGCAAATCTGACTTCAAACCAAGTGCAGGAAGTTCAAGAGATGTAAAACCCAGAGAGCCAAGGGAAGGCGATACACGTCCGTTTAGAAAACGTGAGGAAGCAAAGCCAAGAGATACAGAATTTAACCGCCCTGAGCGCACTGTTATTACCCAAGGCCGTAAAACGAATGAAGACAAAGGCTTGATTCGCCTAAACAGATATATTTCAAATGCAGGCATCTGCTCTCGTCGTAAAGCCGACGAACTGATCATTGCCGGCATTATTACCGTGAACGGCGAAGCCATTACCGAACTGGGACACAAAGTAGACCCGGCAAAGGATTTGGTTCGCTATAATGGAGAATTATTAAAACGCGAGAAAAAAGTTTACGTTTTATTGAACAAACCAAAAGATTACATTACCACTACGGATGATCCACAGGAACGCCGTACCGTAATGCAGTTGGTTGATAAAGCAAGCCGCGAACGCATTTATCCGGTTGGCCGTTTAGACCGCAATACCACTGGTTTGTTGTTAATGACCAATGATGGCGATTTAGCCGATAAATTATCGCATCCTAAGAATGGTATCACCAAAATTTATAATGTTGAGCTGGATAAAGCTTTATCACAAGGAGATTTGAACAAAATTGCTTTTGGTTTAGAGCTTGAAGACGGTTTGATTAAACCGGACAACATTTCTTACGTTGCAGGTGGCACCAAAAAAGAAATCGGCATTCAGATCCACAGTGGTAAAAACAGGATTGTTCGCCGTATTTTTGAACACTTAGGTTATAACGTAGAAAAATTAGACCGTGTGGTTTATGGCAATTTAACCAAGAAAGACCTGCCACGTGGCAGATGGCGCTATCTTGAAGAGCATGAATTGATCCAGATTAAACATCTAATTAAATAGCATAAAAGCAGCCAATTGGCTGCTTTTTTAGTTTACTGTATTTAAATCCCCATCGTCTCCGTTTTTAACGAGAATGCAGGAGAAAGACGATTATATCGTCCAGCAATGAACATGCATTAAAAATGCACCTCTCTACTCATCCGCGCTAAACGACGACGATAACGACGATCAATCACGAAACATCTTGCGTATTTTCAGTACCTGCGTAACATACTTTCTTTATATTTGTTAAAATCAACATCATTGTTTCATGAAAAAATTCAGTTCATTGCTTACACTCACGATACTATCTACCTTAACATTTGCCCAAAAAAGCAATTACAACCTGATTGTTGGCACTTATACCGCACCTGGAAAAAGTGAAGGGATTTATATTTATGATTTGAATGCTGGAACAGCTGCCACATCCATAAAAAGCATTACAAAAAATACGGCAAACCCAAGCTATCTGGCCTCTTCACCAGATCATCAATTTATTTATGCGGTTAACGAAACCGGAGCTACCAGTACGGTTAGCGCGTTCAAGTATGATGCAGCAAGCGGAAAACTAACTTTACTAAACAAGGTTGATAGTCATGGTGCAGATCCATGTTACATTACCGTAGATAACAAAAATGTCATTGTGGCTAATTATAGCGGCGGAAGTTTAGCCGTATTTTCACGAAAAGCAGATGGTTCTTTAACAGAAGCTTTACAGATCATTAAACATACCGGAAAAAGCATTGACACTAAGGGCAGACAGGAAAGCGCTCATGTACACATGGTTAAATTTACACCAGATCATCGATATTTGATTGTTAATGACCTGGGTGAAGATCAAACTTATATTTACAACTATAACCCAATTGCAAAAGAAGAAATATTGACCATAAAATCGGTCCTTAAAACGAATGCCGGTAGCGGACCACGACACATTACTTTTAGTCCAAATGGGAAATTTGCCTATCTGGCGCACGAATTTAATGGTAGCATAACTGCTTTTGCTTACGCGAACGGAACACTAACCAAAATCCAGGAAATTGGTACTACCCCAAAAGATTTCACAGGAAAAATTGACGGTGCAGATATCCACGTTTCTGCAGATGGAAAATTTCTGTATGAAACTAACCGGGGAGATGCCAACAGCATTTCTGCCTTCTCAATACTGCCAAATGGTAAATTAAAATTCATTGAAACCCTAAGTACGTTAGGTAAAGGACCGAGGAACTTCACCATTGACCCGACTGGAAAATTTCTTTTGATCGGACACCAGTACACCAATAACATCGTTATTTTTAACAGAAATAAAAACACCGGTAAATTAACCGATAGCGGCAAAAGAATTGATGTTGGCGCTCCGGTATGCCTGCTTTTTGATTAACATCAACTTTGTTCATGGAAGATTTCGATTGGAAGATCCGCAATTAAAATTCTCATTAAAGCTAATTCAGGAATATATAAAAATGCATGGGCACAAAATTGTTTTAAATAATTAATCAGTGGATTTAGTTGCTAATAAAATGGAAATCCAGGAATTAGGATTTTCCGTGATTGATCATGTATTTACAGAACAGGAAGTTGAAGCGATCCTTTCGGCTATTAAAATGGCAGATTCTACAAAAGAAACCTTTAGAAAATCTGACGATCTCTTTGCGATACGTCGATTTTTAAGAGAAGTTCCTGACACCGTTGATCTCATATTCAATCAGAAAGTAAAAGCAATCGTACAGGAGCTTTTCGGCAAAGATTACTTTCTGGTTAAATCAATTTACTTTGACAAACCCGAAACAGGATCAAGCGGAATTCTTGGGGGAAAGCTTTTAAGCGTATATTTTTGATAATCTGAAAAGAAAGAAATTAATGTCTCTGACGCCTCTGGATGTTGCTCTGAACGCTTTGACTTTGGCATTGAAGGAT
>Ga0308159_1002093_pt1 | contig 24479 bp, 22 predicted proteins | sample PhyCR1_FD_201040 | JGI IMG/M metagenome (GOLD analysis project Ga0308159, IMG submission 201040) | Phyllosphere microbial communities from UC Gill Tract Community Farm, Albany, California, United States - DLSLC.R1 | ecosystem: Host-associated > Plants > Phyllosphere > Unclassified | place: USA...
GGCCCGCATCTATTCGCCCACCCTCGGGCGCTTCCTCCAACCCGACCCCATCGGCCTCGCCGGCGGCATGAACCTCTACAATTATGCCGGCGGCGATCCCGTCAACAATACCGACCCATCCGGGCTGTATCGCCAATGTACATACTACACCGCGACCTACACCTATTCAAACGGGTCGACGCTGACGGTCGTCAACGATCCGGCATTTACACAGTGCCGGGAAATGCCGGATCCCATCCCGGGCTGGAGTCCTGGATACATCCCGAGCGGACCCGGCTATCATCCAGGTGGCGGCGGTGGTGGGGCACCGGCTCCCGCCATTCCAGCGCGGCAGAATAAGAAGTGCTACGGGCCGCCGGCAGCGCCTGGGACGGGTTCTACTCGGAGTGAGCTTGCGGCGCAGGCGCGCAACAATGCGGCCCAAGCGGCGTCGCGATACTGGAGTCCGCTGAATATCTTCTGGTTCCGATCGCAGGTGCAGAACAAGGGTCCGTGGGACTACAAGCAGTACAATCGTGGATACCAAGACTTCGGGAACTATAACTACGGGCGCACGGGCGCGGCGATGGGCTTGGCTACTGATTTCCTGTTGGGGCAAGCGGGGCGCGCTCAGCAGGCAGCCGGAACATCAAAGCCAGAGTGGGGGAATCCTGGCTTCCTCGGTTACGGCGGCCTTGGAGGAACCGGCTCCTACGGTGATGATCCACGCGATCAGGAGATGATTAGGCGCGGCATTTCCGACCAGCGGAATGGTTGCTAACATGAGGCTTATGTTCGTCACCGTAGGCGTGATGCTACTGTCATCGTGCAGCACGGAACCATCATGCCAAAATGAACCTAGAGGGCGATCTTTAAGCCCGAACGGCAAGCTGGCTGCCGTTGTGTTCTCTAGGAACTGTGGGGCGACGGTAGGCGATAACTATCAAGTGTCGATCATCCCAACTGCTGAGGAGCCCGAGGGCAAGGGCAATGTCTTGGTGCTTGATAAAGCCCCGGGTTACTCACCTAACTTGAAGCCGGTGTGGACCGGGGATGGCGCCGTGACCATTCCTGTTCCTGCCGGCGCACGAGTGTTCAGCAAGAGCGATCGCGCCAGCGGCGTCCAGGTGACGTTTCAGCAACTATAAGGTGTGGCGCTCACCCGATCGCCATCCCTGCGGCCCTGACGGGCGCGGGGATGGCGATAACGGCCCCCGTCAGCACCAGCGTCTCGTCGATCGCGCCGACCTTGATACGGTCGCGGTCATCGAGGCCGCTGGCGAGGCGGTCGCGGTCATCGGTGTAAATGGCGGCGCGGTCCTTGCGGAATATGGCTATGATGCCCTGGGTCGCCGAACCGCGATCTCGCGCGGCAACGGCACATCGGGTGGCAACGGCTATGACGGCCTGTAGGGGGGCGAATCGGGCGTGAATACGACGCATTTGGAATGCCCGTCTCGGGCCCGCACCACCCGGATCAGCCTCGGCACGCCGATAGGGGTGATGGCGCGCCTGAGGTTGTAGGCGAGCGCGGTCAGGCTGAATTCGGCGCGCAACTTGTCCAGTCCGCGCATCAGGAAAGCGCCCTGGTTCAATACATTGCTTGATCGAGCCGAATGGATGTTCGACGGTGGATTTGCGGGTGGGGGAGGATGCCGGGTCGCTCCGTTCGGCGCGGCTGATCGTAGATCCAGCACGTTCTACCACGCCCGCGACGAAATGGCGGTATTGGATTGGCAGGACTAGAAACTGCGCTGTAAATCCAATGTGATAGGCGTAGATGATGGACCCTTGTGGATGCCCCGTCCCCGCAACCACCGTTGCTAACATCGATGACGACTAGGATTGTTGGTCTTCCTCATATTCTATCGAGCAATCGCTGCCGGAGAACATGTCAGCGCCGCGCGGGGCTGGGTGCAGTGCGGAAGCCACTCTCAGGTGCGATCCAGTTGCGGACATAGGGGCGCAAGCCGGGAGAAAGATGCCTCTTCCTGACCGTTTGAGAGCGCGCTAGAGTCAGCAAGCTTCATCACCTTCGCGACGGGCTCAACTATGGACGTCGCATGTCCCCTGAGTGTTTGCGCGACCTTGCGTCGCAAACTAGCTGTTTGCCGATCCGTGGCTCCCCTCGCTTTGTTCCAATCCTCTTGGGAGAGGGGAAGGGGGTGTCGGGTGTCGTATGGCTGGATTGAATCCCGACACCGCATCCGGGCTGCCGCGGTTCATTCGCGTGCGGCGGTTCGCTGAAGTGAGCGGCTATTCCGAGCGGGCGATCTATCTAAAAATCCAACGCGGCGTCTGGCTGGACGGACGCCAATACCGCCGCGCGCCCGATGGCTCGATCTGTATTGATCTGGAAGGATACTATCGATGGGTGGAAGGCAAAGAGGGACCGGCGTCGAGCCGTTGAAGTCGTGCATTCGTGTGACGTTCGTGTTCGCGGGCAAGCGTTGCCGCGAGACATTGCCGCTGGCACCGACGGCCGCCAACATCAAGGCGACCGAGCGGCTGATGGCCCGTGTTTTCCAGGAGATCGAACTCGGCGTCTTCGATTACGAGGCGACGTTTCCGCATTCCAAACGGGCTACCCCCGGCAACGGCTTCACCAGCTACGCCGAAACCTGGCTGACGACGGTCGTTGCCGAGAAGTCGACGATACAGGGCTATGAGTACGCCGTCCGCAAGCTTTGGGGACCGATCTTCGGCGAACGGCAGCTCGCCAGCATCAAGACGAGCGAGATCAAGCGCGAGATCGCCAAGCTGGCGAAGCGTGTGAGTGGCAAGACGGTCAACAACAACCTCATCCCGCTCCGTGCCATCTTCGAGATGGCGATCGACGACCGCCTGATCGAGCGGACGCCGATGGAGCGCATCCGCAGCCTGTCGCACCAGCAGCCCGTCCCCGATCCGTTCGACCGTGACGAGATGGAGCAGATCATCGACTTCATCCGCTACCGCTACGATCCGCAGATCTGGAACTGGTACGAATTCGCCTTCGGAGCCGGTATGCGGCCGAGCGAACAGATCGCGCTCCAGTGGCGGGACGTCGACTGGAAGCGGCGCACGGTTCGCGTACAACGGGCTCGGGTGCGCCATGTCGAGAAGGGCACGAAGACGTCGAGCGTTCGCGACGTCGACCTGACCGACCGGATGATGGAGGTGCTTCAGCGTCAGAAGGTGCACAGCTTCATGCGAGGCGGCGACTCGCCCATCTTCCTCAACCCGGTAACCGGCACACCATGGCCTGACGTGCAGGACCAGCGGAAGCTCTACTTCCACCCTGCGCTTCGGGCGCTGGGGATACGCAGCCGGGATGCCTATCAGACCCGTCATACCTATGCGACGACGGCCCTGATGGCAGGGGTCAACCCGGCCTATATCGCGCGGCAGCTCGGCCACAAGAACCCGACGATGCTGTTCAAACACTATGGGAAGTGGATCGACGGAGCCGACGGCGGTACCGAAGCGGCAAAGCTCAACGCTCTTCACAAGCCCCGCAAACCCGGCGCGGCGACAGGTTAGACGTAGCTGCGACCGGTCGGTTTGATCGAGACCGTCACGCGACCTTCATTTCCCTCCGGCATCATCGGATCGAGTTCGATGATCGCAGCGAACCCGAAGCTCATCGCGATGAAATGAAGCTCCTCGATCTCCTTGCCGTGCAGCTGCGTCTGCATGACCTCGACGAGCTGGGCGCGGTCCTGGCGCGTCCGCGACGGCGCGTCGATCAGCCCCTTGTCGCCGATCGCTTCGGCCAAAGCGGCTGCGAACGCAGTCCGAACGAGATCCTCGTCCTCAAGGGATAACTCGACGTCCTCGTCATCATCGAACTCGAAGGAATCGGGAACACCCTCGTGGCCGTCAGCAAAGCTGTCGGCCGAGCCATCCTGCTCAGCCGGTGCCGGAGAGGGCATATCACCATTTTCTCGTGCTGCGGGTGCGGCCATTGGGCAGAGCTCCTCAGGGTAGCAAATTTCGCGTATCTCCCACGAAACTCCCACGGCGGCCGCAAAAAGCCAACGATTTCAACCACTTAAGTGGTGACCCCTACGGGAATCGAACCCGTGTTTCAGCCGTGAAAGGGCCGCGTCCTAACCGCTAGACGAAGGGGCCGCCGGGTGGCGTGGAGGGGCCTCTAAGGGAGGGTGCGGAAACCGTCAAGCGCTTTTTTCAGTCGGCCCATGCGGCATCCTCGACATGGAGTTCGGCGACGTCGCGGCCGGACCAGTCGTCGACCTTGGCGCGGCCGACCAGCCACAGGCGGCGGGTGCTGCCTGCACCGAGCAACGCCTGGCCCAGCGCGGTGTCGGCCTGGCGGAAGGCCATGGCTTTCAGGCTGCGGCCATCGGCGCCCGCGACGATGGCGCGGACGTGATTCGTGCCGACCAGATCGGCGCGGATCACGCGGAACGGTCCGGCGGCGATGCGCGGGGCGGGCCAACCCATGCCATAGGGGCCTCCGGCCTCCATCGCGCCGACCAGGCCGGGATTGACGCCGCCGGGCGCCAGTACCGCATCGACCAGCAGCGCGCGGCCCGCGCTGGCCCGCACGACGGCGTCGGCAAGGCGTTCTTCCAGAAACTCGGCCAGTTCGGCGATCCGGTGCGCCTCGACCGTCAGGCCCGCCGCCATGGCGTGGCCGCCGCCCGCGATCAGCAGGCCATGCTCCTTGGCCGCCAGGATCGCCGCCCCCAGATCGACGCCCGAGATCGAGCGCCCCGAGCCCTTGCCCATCCCATGCTCGTCCACCGCGATGACGATGGCCGGACGGTCGAGCTTTTCCTTCAGCCGTCCCGCGACGATGCCGATGACGCCGGGATGCCAGCCTTCGCCCGAAACGAGCGCGACATGCCGGTTGCGGTCGACGGTGGTTTCGGCGGTGGCCTGTACACCCGCCTCGATCGCGCGGCGTTCGTCGTTGAAATGGTTGAGCTCCTCGGCGATCGCGCGCGCTTCGGCGGGATCGTCGGTGGTCAGCAGTCGCACGCCCAGATCGGCGCGACCGACGCGACCGCCCGCATTGATGCGCGGCCCCAGCGCAAAGCCCAGATCGGAGCAGGTCGGCGCGCGGGTCAGCCGGGCCGCGTCTGTCAATGCGGCCAGACCGATATTGCGCCGCTGCGCCATGACCTTCAGGCCTTGCGCCACGAACGCCCGATTCAATCCCCGTAACGGCGCGACATCGGCAACCGTGCCCAGCGCCACCAAATCGAGCAGGTCGAGCAGGCGCGGCTCGGCCCGGTCGGCGAAGAAGCCTCGCGAACGCAAGGTACGGATCAGCGCGGCGCCCAGCAGGAAGCATACGCCGACCGCCGCCAGATGGCCGTGCGCGGCCCCCTCGGTCTCGTCCAGGCGGTTGGGGTTCACCACCGCATGGGCGCGGGGCAGTTCGGTCGCGCATTTGTGGTGGTCGACGACCAGTATCTCGATCCCGGCGTCTTGCGCGGCGGCCAACGGCTCGAACGCCTGCGCGCCGCAATCGACCGTGACGATCAGGTTCGCGCCCTCTGCCTGGAGGCGCAGCAGCGCCGCTTCGGTCGGGCCATAGCCCTCAGTCATCCGGTCGGGAATATAGGCGCGCGGGGACAGGCCCAGGTCACGGAGCAGGCGCACGAGCACGGCGGCCGAGGTCGCGCCGTCGACATCGTAATCGCCGAAGATCGCGATCGGCTCGCGCGCGACCACCGCATCGGCGAGGCGGGCGGCGGCACGGTCCATGTCGCGGAAGATCGACGGATCGGGCATGAAGCCCCGGATCGAGGGGGTGCGATGCGCCTCGATCTGATCGGGCGGGCACCCTCGGGCGAGCAGCAGCTGGGAAACCAGATCGTCATGGCCCAGGCCGTCGCGGGCATCGGCGGCCAGCGCACGCCAGCGCCAGGGCTGGCCCAGGATCGACTGGGCGATGCCGAGAACGTCGGTCATCGGCGGACTTTGAAATCAGGGAAATTCACGCGGATGCCATGCCACGGAGCGCGGCGTCGCGACAAGAGCGGCGAGAAGGGCGGCGGGGGTCAGCTGACCCAGTTGCCCTCGCGAAACCATTTGGTGATGACATATTTCGTGCCCTCGACCACGGGCATCCCTTCGTGCAGCGTCATCTCGTTCGGACTGCCGTCCGGCTTCATGTTGTTCCATGCCAAGAGCAGGCCCTGGCGCGGTGCGACGCGGATGCCCGCCTGGGGGAACCAGGTCGCGCCGCCTTCGGCTACGTCGTTGAGGTAGATCATCGCGGTCCAGGTCCGCTGCCCGCCATGGACGCGCACCTTTTCCCAATAGCTTTCGCTTTCGTGGAAATAGTCGTGATGGGCGCGGAACTGCTGGCCGGGGGCGTAGCGCTGCCCCTGCATCGTCTCGCCCTGTTCGGGTGCGATGCCGAGCAGCGCGGCGATCGATTCGTCGATCGGCTGAACATCCGGCGACCAGCGCGCCATGTCGCAGCTTTCCGACGTGCGGAACCCGTAATCGGGGCGGTCGGACAACAGGGTGGAAGGCCGCCGATTGGCGTCGATCATCGCCATCAGCGTGGCGCACTGGTCGGGCGTCAGGAAGTCGGGATAATAATAGATCTGCGCCGTGTCGGTCGCCACGCGCGTCACCGCCGGGTTCGCATCGAGATGCTCGGCGACCGTCACCGCAAAACGGGCGCGCAAGGGCGAGGCGGCGGGGTGGCCCTTCGGCTTCCTCTGGAAGAACGACATGGTCGCGGATGTGCGACGATGCTTGCCGAAAGACAAGAGGGGAGGGACGCTGCGCACGCCCCTCCCGCCCCGCTCACCAGAAGATGTCGTACACCACGTCGACGACCATGCCGCTGCGCAGGTCGACCAAGACCGCGTCATTGTAATAGCGCACCCAGCGATACGAGCCATAGGCGGGCGGCAGGCGATAGGCATAGGGATCGTCCAGCCAGTAATTCTCGCCGAAGAACATCGGCTCCAGGATCACCCCGCTGGAGAAACGCTGATAGCCATAGCCGCCGTTCGGCCCGTAATAACGCGGCAGGTGATAGGCACCCCGGTTCATCGAGCGCCAGCCCATCCAGTCGTAACGCCGGTCGCCGCGCCAGCCGCGATTCCACTGGTTCGCCCAGGCACGACGTTCGCCGAAGCCATAGGCCTGGTCGTTCTGGTCGCGCCAGTCGCCGAAGCTGCGCCGCCAGCGGTCGCGGTCGTCACGCTGGCGCCGCTCGTCGTCGCGCCAGCGCCGATCCTGTTCACGCGCCCGGTCTTGCGCCCAGTCTTGCCGCCGATCTTGCCATCGCCGCTGGTCCTGCCACTGGCCCCGGCGGTCGTCACGCCATGAGCCGGGGCCGCGATCCTGCCGGTCGACCCGTACGCCGCTGGGGCCCGGATCGGGTTGCGGCCTTGGATCGGGCCGCGACTGATCGCGCCAGTTGCCACGATTGCCGCCCCAGGAGCGCTCTTCGCCCGGCACCGGCGCGGGCGAGGGCTCGGGCCGCCAGCGGTCGCCACGACCGCCGCCATCGCGCTGCTCGAACCGGGGAGCGGGCTGGGGGGCGCGGGGTGCCTCGGGATGGTCCGGGCGGAAGGCCGGGCGGTTTTCGGGGAAGGCTTCGCGATTGTTGAAGATCGGGCGTCCTTCGCTCCGCTCGACTCGACCGGCGGGGCCGCCACCGGGGCCGCCGGGGCCACCACGCGGCGGGCCGCCTTCGGGGCGACCTTGCGGGCCGCGATCCATCATCATCGCCTGCGCGCTCGCCATGCTTGGCATCGCCCCCGCCACCATCGCGGTCGCCGCCAGCAGAGCCGCCATCCAATGCCTGTTCATGTCCCTACGTCCCATGCGTCGGCGCACGAGCCGACCCTGATCATGACGGGTTTATGGCATGACGGCGTTGAGCGATTGCTGAACTGGCCTGTCAGCAACGGGAAAGAATCGGCCCGATGCGGCTTCACTCGTCCCGCATCGCGCCGGGCACCAGCGCAGGTACGGCGCGGGCGGCATCGCCGGGATCGGTGCCGGGCATGGGGGCGGCCGGGATGGTCTCCTCACCCCGTGCCGCACGGGCGGCGCGCTGGATCGCTTCGACCAGACGCGGATAAACGCCGCAGCGGCAGAGATTGGTGATCTGCGCGCGGATCAGTTCTTCGGACGGATCGGGATTCTTCCGGATCAGCGCGGCGGCGGCCATCACCATGCCGGGAATGCAATATCCGCATTGGCTGACATTGGCGGCCAGGAACGCCTGTTGAACGGGGTGCGAGCGGTCGCGCGACAGCCCCTCGATAGTGGTGACGACGCTGCCCTCGATCCGGCCGATCGGCACCTGACAGCTGCGCACCGCGTGGCCGTCTATGTCCACCGTGCACGCGCCGCAATCACCCGTGCCGCAGCCATATTTGGTGCCGGTCAGGTTCGACGCATCGCGCAGCGCCCAGAGCAGCGGCGTATCGGGCGGCAGGCGATAGCGGACGGGCTGGTTGTTGACGGTAAAGCTGGACATCGCGGAAGCGGGCTTAGCCGATGCCGGGGCAGGGGGCTACCGATCCAGCATCGGCGCGGCGCGGTTGAGGGCGAGGTCCGCGTCGGAAAAGCGGATCGGGGTGCGTATGCCCGGCACGGTCGATCCATCGGGCCGTTCGGGCTGGATGGCCAGACCGCGCGCCACGACCTGCGGGTCGGCAAAGGCCTGTTCGACCGTGTTGATCGGCCCCGCCGGCACGCCTGCCGCCTCCAGGGCCGCAAGAAGTTCGTCACGCGGCCAGCGGGCGGTGGCGGCTTCGATGATCGGCGTCAGCGTGGCGCGATGTTCGCAGCGCAGGGCGTTGGTCGCATAAAGCGGATCGTCGCCGTCGATCCCGACGACGTTCGCGAAACGGCGGAACTGCGCGTCGTTGCCGACCGCCAGGATGAACCAGCCGTCGCTTGCCGGGAACGCCGCATAGGGCACGATGTTGGGATGCGCATTGCCCAGCCGGGTCGGCGTCTTTCCCGAGGCAAGATAGTTCATCGCCTGGTTCGCCAGCACGCCGGTCATCGTATCGAGCAGCGCCATGTCGATCTGCTGCCCGCGCCCCGTTCGCTCGCGCATATGAAGCGCGGCCTGGATCGCGATGACGGCATAAAGCCCGGTCATAATGTCGGCGAGCGCCACGCCGATCTTCTGTGGTGCCCCGCCGGGCTCGCCGGTCAGGTCCATGATGCCGCTCATGCCCTGTACGATGAAGTCGTATCCGGCGCGCGGCGCATAGGGGCCGTCCTGGCCGAAGCCGGTGATCGAGCAATAGATCAGGCGCGGATTGACCGCCGACAGGCTGGCATAGTCCAGGCCGTAGCGGGCAAGGCCGCCAAGCTTGAAATTCTCGATGACGATATCCGCGTCGGCGATCAGCGCGCGGACCTTGGCCTGTCCCTCGGGCGTGGCGAAGTCGGCGACGACCGAGGTCTTGCCGCGATTGGCGGCGTGGAAATAGGCGGCGTCCTGCGTCCCGTCGGGATTGGGGATGAAGGGCGGCCCCCAGCGGCGGGTATCGTCCCCCTCGGGGCTTTCGACCTTGACCACCTCCGCGCCGAGATCGGCCAATACCTGGCCCGCCCAGGGGCCAGCCAGGATGCGGGCCAACTCGACGACCTTCAGGCCAGCGAGGGGGGCGGGTCTGGTCATATCTTAATCCTCCCCAAGCTATGCTTGGGGAGGGGGACCGTCGCGCCAGCGACGGTGGAGGGGCGGGACGGACCGGCCAAGCCCCTCCACCACGCCCTTCGGGCGCGGTCCCCCTCCCCATCAAAGATGGGGAGGAATGGGGTGGCGATCAAAACGCCGCGATCCCGGTGATGGCGCGGCCCAGGATCAGCGCGTGGACGTCGTGCGCGCCTTCATAGGTGTTGACCGTCTCCAGGTTCATCAGGTGGCGCATCACCTGATATTCGCCCGAAATGCCGTTGCCGCCATGCATGTCGCGGGCGACGCGGGCGATATCCAGCGCCTTGCCGACATTGTTGCGCTTCACGATCGAGATCATCTCGGGCGCGAACCGGCCTTCGTCCATCAGCCGCCCGACGCGAAGCGACGCCTGCAAGCCCAGTGCGATCTCGGTTTCCATATCGGCCAGCTTCTTCTGGTAGAGCTGCGTCGCGGCCAGCGGTCGTCCGAACTGCTTGCGGTCCAGGCCATATTGCCGCGCGGCGTGGAAACAGAATTCCGCCGCGCCCAGCGCCCCCCAGCTGATGCCGTAGCGCGCACGGTTGAGGCAGCCGAACGGCCCCTTCAGCCCCTCGACATGCGGCAGCAGCGCGTCTTCGCCGACCGCCACCTCGTCCATCATCACCATGCCCGTGATCGAGGCGCGCAGGGACAGCTTGTTCTCGATCTTCGGTGCGGACAGGCCCTTCATGCCCTTTTCCAGCACGAAGCCCCGGATCGCGCCGCCATGCGCCTCCGACTTGGCCCAGATGACGAAGACATCGGCGATGGGCGAGTTGGAGATCCAGGTCTTGGCGCCCGACAGGACATAGCCGCCCTCGACTTGTCTGGCGGTGGTGCGCATGCCCCCGGGGTCGGAACCGGCATCGGGTTCGGTCAGGCCGAAACAGCCGATCCACTCGCCGCTCGCCAGCTTGGGCAGATAGCGGCTCTTCTGTTCGTCCGAGCCGTAGGCATGGATCGGATACATGACGAGGCTGGACTGCACGCTCATCATCGAGCGGTAGCCGCTGTCGATCCGCTCCACCTCGCGCGCGATCAGGCCATAGGCGACATAGGAGGCGCCGACGCCGCCGAACTCCTCCGGGATGGTGGGGCCGAGCAGGCCCAGCTCGCCCATTTCACGGAAGATGTCGGGATCGGTCTGTTCGTTGGCAAAGGCGTCGATGATGCGCGGGGCCAGCCGGTCGTCGGCATAGGCGCGCGCGGTGTCGCGGATCATCCGCTCGTCATCGGTCAGCTGGTCGTCGAGCAGGAACGGGTCCGCCCAGTCGAACTTGCCCATCGGGGACATTGGTTTCTCTCCTTATGTCCGCCGCTTCTCGGGAAGGCCGGGAGTTTTGTCCACCCCCGGCCTTCGCCAAGTCAGGTCTTGGGTTTGGCGACGGGCGGCGTCGGCACCGTAGCATTGGCCGCCGCAGGAGGATTGGCCGTCATGAACGTGTCGAGCATGCCCATCATCGTCGACCACCATTCCACCATGTCGGTGAAATTCGCGCGGTTGATGCCGCCGATCGTCGACACGTCATGGGTCAGCCGCAGATCGCCCTCTTTGGTCAGCGCCATCTGGGCGAAGCGTTTTTCGCTGTTCCACTTGTTGACGAAGGTGAGGTCTCGCGGCGCCGACGGGGTCAGCCGCATTGAGAATTGCAGCGAGGCGCATTCCTTGTGCTGCTCGCAATCATAGAAATAGACGTAGAATTTATAGCCCGCAGCCGAGCTGACGATCATCGGATCGCCTTCGCCATCGGTGTCAATCAGCCCCTGATAGCCCGCCATGATCATGGCTCCGCCGACCGTGGTCGGGGCACTGGCGCAGATTATGTCCTTAGCACAGGGCTGGCTGTCCTTGGCCGAAGCAGCCCCCGCGCACCCGAGCAGCAATGCTGCCCCCAACCATGACCAGCGTGGCATGTCGTTACCTCCCCCCCTTACAAAACCGGCGTCACGCTATCACCCCCGGTCTGTTTCGCAATCGTATCGACAAAGAAAAGGCCCCCGCCTGCTGGAGCGGGAAGGGGCCAGTGTTCCAACGCAGATTGAGGGAGCGTCAGAGCTTGAAGCTGAGCGTCGCGCGCAGGTCGCGTCCGGCCAGCGGGGCGAAGTCCTTCAGCACGCTGGCATGGCGGCGGGCGTCGACGTCGAAGATGTTGTTCGCCGACAGGGTCAGCGTCGTCGGATTGACCGCGCCCCACGGCTTCAACTGGACCGAGGCGTTGACCAGGGTGAAGCCGTCGGTCGGCGTTTCCAGACCCAGCACACGGGTCTGCTTGAAGCTGCGCTCCACCTCGACGCGTGCGTTCACGCTGTCCGAATGCGCTTCCAGCCCGCCGAGCAGGCGCAGCGGCGGGATACGCGGGGCCGGGCCGGTGCCGATGATCTGGGCATGGACATAATCGCCCAGCAGGTCGGCATTGATCGCATAGCCGCCGATCGTGGCAAGCCGCAGCGAGCCCTCCGCCTCGATGCCGTAATAGCGGGCATCGGCCTGGGCATAGGTGAAGCAGGGCAGGTCGACCTCGCGGCCCGAGGGCGCAGCGGCGGCTTCGCACGGACCCTGCTGGACCAGCGCGTCATAGATATAGTTGGAGAAGCGGTTGTAATAGGCCGAGGCGTCGAAGCTATAGCCTTCGCCATGCCCGTGGACGGTGGCTTCGATGCCCCAGCTCGACTCCTTCTTGAAGTTCGGATTACCCAGTTCATAGGCTTCGGTCCCGGCGTGAGGGCCGTTGGCGAACAGCTCCTCGGCAGAGGGCGCGCGTTCGGTGCGCGACAGGTTCAGGCCCGCCCGCCAGTCGGGCGCGAAGCCGTAGCTGGCACCGATCGAGCCCGAAAAAGCATCGAAGCTGCGCTGGCCCCGGAAGAACCGGTCGTCGCTGACGGCCGTGCGTGCGGTCAGCGAGGTATGCTCATAGCGCGCCCCGGCCTCCATCTTGAAGGCGCCGCGATCCAGCTGTTGCAGCGTGAACAGGCCCACCTGTGCGGTGTTGTTGCGCGGCAGGAACGCTTCCTCGCCCCGCACGTCGAAGTCGCGGTTGAAGAACTGCACGCCCGACGCGCCCTGCCAGCCATTGCGCTTGGTCTGGACCAGTTCCAGGCGGCTTTCGATGCCCTTGTTGTAGAAGGCGGTGCCGACCTCGCCGCTCTCCTCCAGCTCGAAATGGCGATATTCGGCGGCACCGGCGCGCAGGCGAATGCGGTCGAGGAAGCCGCCGCCCGTTTCGATCTCGCCGCGCAGGTCGAGGCGGTTCTGGACCAGGCTGAGGCGCGGGGCTTCGGGTTCCTCGCTGCCCGGCGTCAGGGCGTAGCGGACCGGCACGCCGTACAGGCTGTCATAATGGCTGTACGCGATGCCCAGCGAGCCGGTGTCGGTGATCAGCGACCCGCCGACTCCCGCCGTCCAGGTTTCGCTGGCGGTGTTGGGCAGGCGGCCGCGCAGGTTGGCGACACCCGCAAAGTTGAGCGGGTCATTGGGGGCCTTCGCCGCCGAGGCCTGCGCCTCGGCCCGGGCACGCGGCGACAGGACGTAGCCGCCAATCTTCAGATCGTCGGTCTTCAGATACGAGCCATCGGCGTGCAGCACGAACTGCTTGCCGACCGCGACATCCGCCGCGCTCGCGACCGAGCGTTCGGTCGCGGCCGAGCCATAGGTCGCCATGCCCGACAGGCGATAGCCCTTTTCCGGCACGACACGCGGAATGCGCGTGTCGATGACGTTGACCACGCCGCCCACCGCCGATGATCCGAACAGCAGCGCGGAGGGACCGCGCAGCACCTCGACCCGCTCGGCGAGCAGCGGGTTGATGACGACGGCATGGTCGACGCTGGTGTTCGACACGTCGATCGAGCCGATCCCGTCGGTCAGCACGCGGATACGCTCGCCCTGGAAACCGCGCAGCACGGGGCGCGAGGCATTGGGGCCGAACGACGTCGCCGACACGCCCGGCTGCCGCGCCAGCGTCTCGCCGATGGTCGGTCGGATCGAGCGTTCCAGCTCCGCGCCGGTGACGATCGAGGTGCCCGACAGCACATCGGCCTCCGACTGCTGGACCGGCGCGGTCACGACGATCTCACGGCCACGATTGGTAGTCGTGGCGGTGGTGGTCTGCGCGGTGGCGGGAGCGGCCAGCAGGCTGGCGAGCGCGGTGGCGGACAGGCCGGACAGGAGGACGGGCTTGAACAAGGGACGGCTCCGATTTGTGATGCCATGCCGACTACAGTCTTGTTACAACATATCAAGGAAAAATTCATGCGCCTGTCATCCGTTCGCCGCGTCCTGGCAGAGCAGGACGCGCAACCGGCATGGCTCCGCCTCCACCGCGATGTCGGCGATCAGGTCGCGGCCGAGCGGAATGTCCGCCTCGGGAAGAACGGCCAGCCAGCGGGTCAGTGCGGGGCAGGGCATGGCGTCGAGTGTCAGGGCGATCACCGATCCGCTGAACGTCGCAGAGCACCAGGGTTCGACCATGGCGACGGTCAACCGCACCACGCATCCGGCGCGCGCTGCATGGGCGACCAGCGTGCGGGCCAGCCGTTCGCCACGATCGGCGGGGCGGCGGCAGGGGGGGGTGCGCGGCGGCATGGCGCGCTCGATCCGGGCATGGACGGTCATGCGGTCTGTCCCTTGATGAAGGCGGTGACACGCGCGATCATCTCAGGCCCCGGCTCGCGTCCCTTGCGCAGGTCGCTGACCAGCCGGGGATCGTTGACCGCCAGCCGCCCGAACTTCGTCTCGGGCATGAGGCTGGCTTTCAGATAGCGGTCGATCATGCGCAGCAATTCCATGGACATTCTCCCAAAGTCCGATTCCTGTTCCGTTGTTCATGATCTGTTCCGATTTCCAACTTGTCTAGGAAAAATCCTATGCCTATATTCGATCCTATGGCGGAGGCGGATATCAGGGCGACATTACTGGCGCTTGCGGCAGACGCCCGGGTAAGCCTGGCGGCATTGTCGCGGATGATCGGGCGCAACGACGCCTATCTCCAGCAGTTCGTGCAGCGCGGCACGCCGCGCGTGCTGGCGGAAGGTGACCGGCGGCAGCTGGCGGAGTTTTTCGGCGTGGCCGAGACGCGGCTAGGGGCGTTTCCCGCCACTGGGCCGATGCTGGTGCCCCGGCTGGCCGTCGCGGCGTCGGCGGGGCCGGGGGCGACGGTCGATGACGAGGTGATGATCGGTGTCGAGGCGATCGATCGCGGGCTGGCCCGGCGGCTGGGCCTGAGCGACGGGGCGGCCTCGGTGATCCGCGTACGGGGGGATTCGATGGCGCCGGGGCTGCTCGACGGCGATCATCTGGTGGTCGACCAGCGCGATGTCCGGCCCAATGCGCGCGGTGGGCTTTACGTGATCCGGGTCGGCGATGTGTTGATGGTCAAGCGGGTAAGGCTGGGAGCAAGGGGGCTGGTCGCCACCAGCGACAACCCCGCCGCGCCGCCGGTGTCGGACGGTCCGATCGCGGTGATCGGTCGCGTCGTCTGGCAGATGCGCATGCCTTCCTGATCCTCCCCGCCCGCGGGGAGGGGGGCCGTCGCGTCAGCGACGGTGGAGGGGGATTGCGACGAGGGACGACCTTTGTGGAAGCCCCCCTCCGTCAGGCCTTCGGCCTGCCACCTCCCCGAAACGGGGAGGATTATGATTTACCGACCGCGCCACCAGACCAGCAGCGCCACGACGATCCCGAGCGCCAGTCCGATCAGAACCCCCATGGTGACTTCGCCGGTCGCCAACCCCGCGACGATCCCGCCGACCACGCCCAGCGCGATGAAGATGCCCCCGGCATGAGCGGAAGACTGGGGAGGGCGCGGTATTTGCGGGTCGGTCATGGCACCATTCCTGCCATGCGCGGGGGCGCGAAACCAGCCATCCATGGTCGAAATCGGGTTAACCATTTCAGGGGTGGTTTAATTCATAGCCCGCGCTTAGGGGTGCCCTCCGAAGTTTCACAGCGCGGTTCCGGGGGGAGATTCCATGCGCGATTTTCGCGACGCCTATGTCGCGCCATTCCTGACCGATCGAGACGTGGCGGACGCCGCCGAGATGATGGAAACCTTTGGCCTGGCGGCGAGCGGCGAAGCCGCCGCGCGCGCCGATCGCAGCCGCGATCAGGGCAATCACATCCATTTCTGCCGCTGGCGCCAGATCGAGCGGCTGATCGACCTGTTGTCGAGCGAAGAGGCCATCGGCACCGTTCACTAGGTGGACTGTCCGGCGGACCCGAAGCGCTTCGCGACGACCGGATCGGCAAATCTGTCCAGATGATGGTGCTTTGGGGTGTCGCTGTCGCATCCGCGCGGCTAGGGATTGGCGCATGATGGTCCGCGTCGGGCGGCCGCGCCGCTCGGCCGCCATCATATGCTTGGCAATGGGTCTTGGCGGCGCGGGCTGGCCCGCCGTTGCGGCTGCGCAGGTCGCAGGCCCCGCTACCCCGCCGACGTCCACGACGCCTATGGGGCAGACGATACCGGGCAGCGACCTGCCCGACGATCCGACCATGCTCGACCCCTCGGCTCCGCTGGCGCCCCTGCCGGAGATCGGCGTCGCCTGGCCCGACCTGGCGACCGCGCCGGGCGATCCGATGGCGACGATGGCCGCCACCGTCGATGCCGCGGCCGAGCGGCGCTATCGCTGGCGGGTCGATGGGATCGACGGCGCGGGCGAGCTGGTCCGCCAGCGTTTCGAGCAGCTCTCCACCCTCGACGCCAATGACGGCGAGCCCGCCAATGCCGCGCAGCTCGACCGGCGCGCGCGCGAGGATGCCCAGCTGCTGACCAATTTGCTGCGCGGCGCGGGCTATTACGACGCGCAGGTGACGACCCGGATCGAGCCGGGCAACGAGCCGACCGTCTTGCTGGAGGCGGTGCCGGGCAATCTGTACCGCTTTGCAGGCGTCACGCTGGATGGGGTGACGGCGGCGGGCGACAAGGCCGCGCCGCTGGAAAAGGCGTTCGGGATCAAGCCGGGCGATCCGGTGAATGCCGATACCATCGTCGCGGGCGAGGCGCGGTTGAAGACCGTGGTGGGGGAGGAGGGCTTCCCCTTCGCCACGGTCGGCGATCCACAGATCGTGGTCGACCGCGCCGCGCGCACCGCGACGCTGGACCTGACGGTCGATCCGGGTTCGCCCCGCCGCTATGGCCGGATCGTCATGGCGAACGACAAGCTGTTCGACGCCAGACATGTCCAGGAGATCGCCCGCTTCTCCCCCGGCCAGCCCTACGACTCCGCCGGACTGGACGATCTGCGCCGCGCGCTGGTGCAGACGGGCCTCGTGTCGTCGGTCGAGGTGAAGCCCGTGCCCGGCGATACGCCCGAGACGGTGAACATCGCCGTCGCGCTGGAACCCGCGCCGCCGCACACCATCGCGGGCGAGCTGGGTTATGGTACCGGCGAAGGCGCGAGCGCGACGGTGAACTGGACCGACCGCAACCTCTTCCCGCCCGAAGGCGCACTGACCCTGCGCAGCGTGCTCGGCACCCGCGAGCAGCTGGGCGCGATCGTGTTCCGCCGCAACAATTTCCAGGGCCGCGACCGGGTGCTGACCGCGCAATTCTCGGCCGCGCACATCCTGCGCGACGCCTATGAGGCCAAGACGCTGTCGCTGTCGGCGGGACTGGAGCGCCAGACGAACATCTTCTTCCAGAAGACCTGGACCTGGTCGCTGGGGGGCGAGTTGCTGACCTCGGACGAGCGCGACGTGATCGAGAGCACGGGGCAGCCGCGCAGGCGAACCTTCTTCATCGGCGCCCTGCCGACCAGCCTGAATTACGACGGCTCGGACGACCTGCTGAACCCGACGCGCGGCTTCCGGCTGGGCGGGCGGATCAGCCCGGAGGTGTCGCTACAGGGCAGCGTGTTCGGCTATACCCGGACCCAGATCGATGCGAGCCTCTACCACCCGTTCGGCGACCGGGTGGTGCTGGCCGCGCGGACCCGGCTGGGTACGATATTGGGGGCGCCGCGCGACCAGATCGCGCCGTCGCGGCGTTTCTATGCGGGCGGCGGGGCCTCGGTACGCGGCTATGGTTTTCAGGCGATCGGGCCGCGCGATGCGAATAACGACCCGATCGGCGGGCGCAGCCTGGCGGAATTCTCGATTGAGGCGCGGGTGCGCACCTTCGGGAATTTCGGCGTCGTGCCCTTTCTGGATGCGGGTAACATCTCCACCTCGCCGCTGCCGCGCCTGACCGGCCTGCGTTTCGGCACCGGGCTGGGCGTGCGGTATTATTCCAATTTCGGGCCGATCCGCCTCGATGTCGGCACTCCGCTCAATCCGCAAAAGGGCGATAGCCGGGTCGCGGTCTATGTCTCGCTGGGACAGGCGTTTTGACCGAGGATGCGGAGCCCGCACCTGTCGCGCGGAGTGGCTTCCGCTGGGGCCGTGCTGTCGCGATCGCGGTGGCGGCGCTGGTCGGTATCGTGCTGGCGGCGCTGGGCATCGTCGATACCTCGATCGGGCATCGCTGGGTCGCGGACCGGATCGCAACCATCCGCACGCCGACGGGGCTTCGGTTCTCCGTGGGGCGGATCGACGGGTCGCTTTATGCCGATATGAAGCTGGTCGACCTGCGCGTCTATGATCTGGACGGGCTGCTGGTGCAGGTGCCGCAGGCGCGGCTCGACTGGCGGCCCCTGAACTGGGCGCGGGGCACGCTCGACATCCGTCGGGTCGAGGCGGCGACGGCGACGCTGTTCCATGTGCCCCATACCCGCAGCACGGGGCGGCAGACCCCGATCCTGCCCGATTTCGATATCCGCATCGACCGGTTGCGGCTCGACCGGCTGGTCCTCGCGCCGCGCGTGCTGGGCCGCGAGCGGGTGGCGAAGGTCGAGGGGCGGGCGGACATTCGCGACGGTCGTGCGGTCGTCACGCTGAACGGGGTGGTGGCGGGCAGCGACCGGCTACGCCTGCATCTCGACGCGCGGCCCGATTACAACCGCTTCGATCTGGCGGTCGAGGCGCGGGGCGCCAAGGACGGCGTGCTGGCCAAGGCGGCGGGCGTCCGCGCGCCCGTCTCGCTCGACGTCGCCGGGGCGGGACGCTGGACGCGTTGGGACGGTGTGGCAAAAGGCCGGATCGGTGGACAGCGCGCGGTCGATCTGCGCCTGTCGGCCCAGGCGGGCCGATACGCCCTGTCGGGACAGATTGCGCCGTCGCTGGTGCTGCATGGGCGTCTCCAGCGGCTGACCGCGCCACGCGTCATCGTGGCCGGGCAGGCCGATTTTGCCGACCGCCAGCTGAACGGCGCATTGGTCCTGCGCTCGCCCGCATTGCGTGTGAAGGCGCGGGGCGTGGTCGATCTGGGCGCGAACCGGTTCGAAGGGCTGCGCGTCGACGCCAGGCTGGTCCGGCCCGAGGCGCTGTTCCGCAACATGAGCGGACAGGCAATCGCCATGACCCTGCGGCTCGACGGGGCGTTCGAGCGGGCGGCATTCGACTATCGGCTGGCGGCGGCGCGCTTCGCCTTCGACCAGACCGGGTTCGAGCAGGCCGTCGCGACGGGCAAGGGCCGGTTGCAGGGCCGCTGGCCCTTGACCCTGCCGGTGCGCTTCACCGCGACGCGGGTGACCGGCGTGGGCGATGCGGCGGGGGGCATCCTGCACCGGCTGTCGGCGGCGGGCGACCTGCGTATCACCCCGCGCGCGATCATGGGGCAGGGGCTGGCGCTCCGCTCGGACAAGTTGGCGGGGCGGCTGAACCTGCGCATCGACCTGACCAACGGGCGTTATGACGTCGGGCTGGACGGCGCGCTTCAGCGTTACCTCGTCCCCGGCCTCGGCATCGTCGATGTGAAGTCTCGCCTGTCCGCCGTGCCCGGCCCGGACGGCCATGGCACGCGTCTCGTCGGGCGTGGCGAAGCCCAGGTCCGGCGGCTCGACAACGCCTTTCTCCGTTCGCTGGCGGGCGGGCTGCCGCACCTGACCACCGATCTGGAGCGCGGCACCGACGGCGTCTTCCATTTCCGCCGCCTGGTGCTGACCGGCCCCGACATCCGCCTGACCGGCGAGGCGATCCGGCGGCGCGACGGTACCTTCCACTTTGTCGGCGGCGGGCGGCAGCGGAGCTATGGCCCGGTCCAGATGGTGCTGGACGGGCGGATCGATCGGCCGACACTCGACCTGCTGCTCGCCTCGCCCAATGCGGCGATGGGCCTGCGGGATGTGCGGCTACATCTCGACCCCAATGATCAGGGTTTCGCCTTCCGCGCCGCAGGCGGCTCACGGCTGGGGCCGTTCCAGGCGGGCGGGGCGATCCTGCTGCCGCGCGGGCAGAATGCGGTGATCGAGATCCAGCCTTTACTGGTAGCGGGCGCGCGAGCGACCGGCGCGCTCACCGTCGTGCCGGGCGGTTTCGCGGGGCGTATGGACGTGGGCAGCGGAGGCCTGTCGGGCGAACTGCTATTCCGCCCGGTCGGCGAGGTGCAGCGGATCGAGGCGCATCTGGCCGCACGTCAGGCGCAGATTTCGGGTGTGACCATCCGACAGGGCCGCGTCGACCTGATCGCGCTGCTCGATCCCGCCGGAGCCTCGATCGAGGGCACGGCCAATGCGCAAGGGTTGCGGCGCGGCGCATTCAACATCGCGCAACTGACCGGCACCGCCCGGATGCGCGGCGGCAACGGCGAAGTGCGGGTCGGCATTTCGGGATCGCGCGGCCGTGCCTTTTCGATCCAGACCGTGACGCAGGTTGCGTCCGACCGTTTCTCGACCACGGCGCAGGGGACGCTCGACCGGCGGCCGTTGCAACTGCTGTCGCCTGCCGTCGTCACCCGTGACGGCGACGGCTGGGCGCTTGCGCCGACGCGGTTGAGCTTTGCGGGCGGCGAAGCGACGCTGGCGGGCCGGTTCGACCGGGACTCGACCGCGATCCAGGCCAGCCTGACGCGAATGCCGCTCGCCGTGCTCGATATCGGCTATCCGGGGCTGGGGCTGGGCGGCACCGCGACCGGCACGCTGACCGTCCGCCAGGCGACGGGCGCGCCGACCGGCAAGGCGGACCTGACCATCCGGGGTCTGACCCGGGCGGGCCTCGTCCTGACATCTCGCCCGATCGATATGGGTGTGGCGGGGGTGCTGTCCGCCGACCGATTGGGCGTGCGTGCGGTCATGGCCTCGGGCGGCAAGATCATCGGACGCGGCCAGGCTTTGATCGTACCTGGGATCATGCCCGGTGGTGCCGGCGACTGGGCCAGCCGGATGCAGGCGGGACGGCTGATCGCGCAGCTCCGTTATGCCGGACCTGCCGATACGCTGTGGCGGCTGACCGGGGTCGAGATGTTCGACCTGTCCGGCCCGGTCGCGATCGGCGCGGACGTGACGGGATCGCTGAGCCAGCCGGTCATCCGGGGCGCGGTGAAGGCGGTCGGCGCGCGGATCGAAAGTGCGACCACCGGCACCGTGCTGACCGACGTGCAGGCCAGCGGCCGGTTCGGCGGATCGCGCCTCGTCATCGATCGCTTCGCCGCGCAGGCGGGCAAGGACGGACGCGTCAGCGGCACCGGCCAGTTCGACTTCGCCGCTGCCAAGGGGGTCGGCCTCGACCTGTCGCTGAACGCCGCCAATGCGACGATGATCGCGCGCGACGATATCGGTGCGACCGTGACCGGGCCGCTGACCTTCCATTCCGATGGCGCGGGCGGCACGATCGCGGGCGATGTGGTGCTGAACCGCAGCCGCTATCGGCTGGGCCGCGCGACGGCGGCGACCGCCGTGCCGCAGCTCAACATCCGCGAGATCAATATCCCGGGCGGCGGCGAGGAGGACGATGTCCCGCGCAAGCCCTGGACGCTGGCCGTGAAGGCGCGCGCGCCCGGCGGGCTGATCGTGTCGGGCCTGGGGCTGAACAGCGAATGGTCGGCGGACCTGAAGATCGGCGGCACGCCCGACAATCCCGCGATCACCGGCCAGGCGACGCTGATCCGCGGCGATTATGAATTTGCAGGCCGCGAGTTCGATCTGGCGCGCGGCATCATCCGCTTCGGCGGCGAGGTGCCCGCCAACCCCGCGCTCGACATCGCGGCCAACGCCAATGTCCAGGGGCTGAGCGCGACGATCCGCGTGACCGGCACCGCGCTGAAGCCCGAGATCGGCTTTTCGAGCACGCCCGCGCTGCCCAATGACGAGCTGCTCTCGCGCCTGCTTTTTGGCACCTCGATCGCCAGCCTGTCCGCGCCGGAAGCGTTGCAGCTCGCCGCCGCCGTCGCCGCGCTGCAGGATGGCGGCAACGGGTTGAACCCGATCAACGCGGTGCGGCGCGCGGCGGGTCTGGACCGGCTTCGCGTGTTGCCCGCCGACGTCCAGATCGGCCGTGCCACTTCCGTGGCGGCGGGCAAGTACATCACCCGGCGTTTCTATGCCGAGATCATCACCGACGGGCAGGGCTATTCGGCGACGCAGATCGAGTTCCAGGTGACGCGCTGGCTGTCGCTGCTCTCCAGCATCTCGACGCTGGGGCGGCAGAATGTGAATGTGCGGATATCAAGGGACTATTGAGACGTTGGCCCGCGCGAATGCGAATAGGAGTTTGGCCCATGGAAAAGACCGCCTTCATCGACAAGACCGGCGGGCCCGAGGTCATCCAGTGGCGTGACGAGCAACTGCCCCCGCCCGCGCCGGGCGAGGTGCGGATGCGGCACCATGCGGTCGGGCTGAACTATATCGACACCTATCACCGCAGCGGGCTGTACCCGATCGACCTGCCGGGCAAGCTCGGCTCCGAGGCGGCGGGCGTGGTCGAGGCGGTGGGCGAGGGGGTGGCTGACCTCGCGGTCGGCGACCGGGTGGGCGTGTTCGGCCCGGCGCGCGGCGCCTATGCGACGGCGCGCAACGTCGCGGCCGACCTGCTGGTGCCGCTGCCCGATCATGTCGACGACCGGACGGCGGCGGCGATCCTGCTGAAGGGCGCGACGACCGCTTTCCTGATCGAGGATTGCGCGAAGGTGCAACCCGGCTGGACCGTGCTGGTCCATGCGGCGGCGGGCGGGGTCGGGCATCTCGCGGTCGGTTGGCTGAAGGCGATCGGCGCGACCGTGATCGCGACCGTCGGGTCCGAGGCCAAGGCGGAGAAGGCCCGCGCGGCGGGGGCCGATCATGTCATCCTCAACCGGCAGGAAGATGTTGCCGCCCGCGTGCGCGAGATCACCGGCGGCGCGGGCGTGCCCGTGGTGCTGGACGGCGTGGGCAAGGCGACCTGGGAAGCTTCGCTGAACAGCACGGCGCGGCGCGGGCTGGTGGTCAGCTTCGGCAATGCCTCAGGCGCGGTGGACGGCGTCAATCTGGGCATCCTGGCCGCGAAGGGCTCACTGTTCGTCACCCGGCCGACCCTGTTCGACTATGCAGTCACGCCGGACGAGAAGCGCAGCCTGATCGCGCGGGTCTTCGCGATGCTGGAGAAGGGCGCGATCACGCCGGAGATCGGCCAGTCCTTCGCGCTGACCGATGCGGCCGAGGCGCACCGGGCGATCGAAGCGGGGGAGACGGTGGGAAGTACGGTTCTTATTCCGTAAGGGAGGCATAGGCGTCGACTTCGGGTGTTTTGGTGTGATCTGCCCAAACCCCGTTCAGGCTGAGCGAAGTCGAAGCCCAAGGGATACATCCCGCCTCAAATCCCCGCTAACCTGACGCCAGTTCCGTATCCGGAGACCCAGATGATCGCGCTCCTGCCCCTCGCGTTGCTTGCCGCCCAGACCACCTCCGCGGCCCCGCCGGCCCCCGCCACGACCGAGGCCCCCAAACCCGTCATGGTCCGCATCGCGATGCAGACCAGCCTCGGACCCGTGGTGATCGACCTCGACCGCACCCATGCGCCGATCACCACCGCCAATTTCCTGCGCTATGTCGACCAGCATCGGCTCGACGGCGTGACATTCTATCGCACGGTCCGCGTCGCGCCTGACTTCGGCTTCGTCCAGTTCGGAATCCAGAACGAGCCCAAGCGCATCCTGCCCCCGATCGCGCATGAGCCGACGACCAAGACCGGCATCAAGCACACAGACGGCACCATCTCAATCGCGCGCCTCGCGCCCGGATCGGCGCGCGGCGACTTCACGATCATGGTCGGCGACCAGCCCTCGCTCGACGCCGATCCGTCCAAGCCCGGCGACAATCTGGGTTATGCGGCCTTTGGTCATGTCGTCGAGGGGATGGACGTGATCCACAAGATCCTCGACCAGCCCGCCGACCCCGCCAAGGGGCCGTTCAAGGGCGAGATGCTGGCCGCGCCGGTCAAGATCCTGTCAGCCAAGCGGATATCTCGTGTGGGTTAGGGCTGGTTCCTGATATTATCTTGTCGTTCCCGATATTGTAAGGGCTTTAGCGGAAACTCCTGTTGGAACGTGCCGAAGTGTATAAATAGCCTCTGGTAGCCGTCAAAATAGTGCTGCCGATTGGGAATGCCCATCACGCGTGAGGCTGCGTCCTCGCAATCAAGAGCGAGCGCACGCAATTCGCCAACGCACTCTTCTTCAATTTTGGCCTTTGCAGTCAGCCATGAGCGAATTTCATTGTCATTGGGATCGGTTGTTATGACAATTTCAGTCAACAAAGTGTTCCACTGCTTGAGCCATTGAGCATGCGCTGCCCCTTGCGGACCAAGCTTCAAAATAACTTGAGCGAGCGATAAGAGGGTTACGATGGCGGCGCCTAACTTGGCCAGCCATCCTGGCGAACCCGATACGAGATCACCAAACGCACTCGCACCAGCTGCGATGGTTAGGGTCAGGACTCGTTGATCACAGCCAGAAGATGACGGTGGCCGCGAGAGCAACGGCGGAAAAGAAGGCCGTGGGGCAGCGATCGTAGCGTGTGGCAACGCGGCGCCAGTCTTTGAGGCGGCCGA
>Ga0308159_1002094_pt1 | contig 24479 bp, 22 predicted proteins | sample PhyCR1_FD_201040 | JGI IMG/M metagenome (GOLD analysis project Ga0308159, IMG submission 201040) | Phyllosphere microbial communities from UC Gill Tract Community Farm, Albany, California, United States - DLSLC.R1 | ecosystem: Host-associated > Plants > Phyllosphere > Unclassified | place: USA...
TGGAGCATCTGGCCGCCCTGCGCGCCATTCCCAACCTGCTGCTGCTGCGCCCGGCCGATGGCATCGAGGCCGCCGAATGCTGGCAGATCGCCATCGAGGAACGCCGCCGCCCCTCCGTGATGGCGCTATGCCGCCAGGAAGTGCCGCCGGTGCGGCTGGATGAGACGACCGAGAACCGCTCCGCCCGCGGTGCCTATGAACTGGCAGCCGCGCAGGGCGAGGCGCAGGCGACGATCTTCGCCACGGGCTCCGAGGTACACATCGCCCTGGCGGGCCGCGACCTGCTGCAGGCTGAAGGGATCGAGGCGCGCGTCGTCTCCGTCCCCAGCTTCGAGCTGTTCGCCGAGCAGACCAGGGAATACCAGGATGCGGTGATCGGCGACGCGCCGGCCAAGGTCGCCGTCGAGGCCGCCATCCGCCAGGGCTGGGACGCCATTATCGGCCGCCATGGTGGCTTCGTCGGCATGCATGGCTTCGGCGCCAGCGGCAAGCCGGCTGATCTGTACCACCACTTCGGCATCACGCCGGAAGCGGTGCGCGACGCGGTGCGGCAGCAACTCTCCGCCCACGCCTGACGACCCGCCCGCGAGGGCGGACAACGAAAAAACAAATGGGGGAAATGCCATGACCAGTGATTTCGGGATTTGGCGCGATGGGTTGGCGGCGCTCGGCCGCCGCCGGTTGCTGCAAGGGGCCGCCGGTGCGGCCCTGGCCACGCCGTTCCTGCACCGCACGGCCCGCGCCGCGCAGGTGGTGAACGTGCTGGGCGTGCCCGGCCTGCACGTGAAGCTGTGGCAGGAATGGACTTCGATGATCCGCGAGGACACGAAGGGCGATGTGGAGGTTCGTTTCGACCCGCTGGGCTACGCCCCCGCCTTCGCCAAGATCAAGACCGAGGCCGAGAGCCGCAGCTTCGGCACCGACCTGTTCTACGGCGACAGCCCTTTCCCGGAGCGCCTGGCGCTGGACGGGTTGCTGGAGCGGCTGCCGTATGACGACCTGCCCCACACCAGGGAGCTGGAAGCCTTCGCGCGCGGCGAGTTCACGCTCGAGGTCTTCCGCACCAACTGGGGCGTCGCTGCCTTCAACACCAATTTTGTGCGCGCCAGCAGCTTCCAGACGCCGCTGACCTGGGAAGTCTTCGCCGACCCGCGCTGGAAGAACCGCCTGAGCTGGGCCGACCCGCGCGGCTTCCCCGTCTGGATTCCGATCGTCGTTGAGCTGTACGGTGAGAATGGCTGGATCGACTACTGCCGCCGCATCGACGCCAACGTGAAGACCTACAACGCGCGCTGGATCGATAACCGCATCGGCCTGCAGCGTGGCGACGCCTGGATCACCTTCATGAACCTGGCGAACATCTACATCAGCACGCAGATCGACAAAGCCTCGGTGTCGGGCTTCCCCATCACCCAGCCGGATGTCGGGCTGGGCGTGCTGCCGGTCTCCATCGCGCTGCTGAAGAACGCGCCGTCCCGCACCGGCGCCCTCAAGGTGCTCGATCTCATCAGCTCCGCCCGCTACGCGAAGGTGATGATGGATATCGGCCTGAACCCCAGCAACAACCCGTCCAACTACCCGCACCCGCTCTCGGACAAGATCCTGGAGCTGAACAACGCCAAGCAGGTTGGGCTGAACTCCTGGGGCGATGTGCAGAAGCACACCATGAACACCAACTGGGTGGAGTGGGCCGGCAAGATGGACCGCTACGTCCAGACCTGGGAGGCCGAGATCCTCCGTCGGCGCGGCTGAGGCGAGGACTGCGACCATGCAGAAATCTGGTCTCATCCGGCGGGAGACGTGGCTGGCCTGGCTGCTGGTCGCACCTTTCGCCCTCATGCTTCTGGGGCTGCTGGTCGCACCCTTCCTGTCCATCGCGCTGAAGAGCCTGTCAGGCTCCGCCACCTTCGGGCTGCCCTTTCTGGGCGGTGCCGATGGCGTGGCGGAGATGCAGCCGACGGTGCGGCACTACGTTTCCATCCTGACTGAGCCGCACAACCAGGCCGTCATCCTCAACACGCTGGGCATCTCGGCCGTGGTGGCCAGCCTGTTGACGGTGATCGGCGTCGGCACCGGCTACTTCATGGCGCGCAACCGGGCGCTGGCGCCGACCATTTCCGCCATCGTCACCTATCCGTCGCTCGCGCCGGCGGTCACGATCATCTTCGGCATCCTGTGGTTCATGTCGCCGACCGGGCCCATCAATCACATCCTGTTCCATCAACTGGAATGGATCGATGAGCCGCTGGAGTTCTCCGGCACCTTCATGGCCATCGTCATCGGCGACCTCGCGCTGTTCGCCACCCTGGCGGTGCGCATGATGGCCTCGCTGTTCGAGATGATCGACCCGGCGCTGGAGGACGCATCCTCCTCGCTCGGCGCGACGGAACGCGAGACCTTCTTCAACGTGCTGCTGCCGCTGGCGGCACCCGGGCTGGCGGCGGTGTGGGTGTTCATCTTCATCCGCACCATGGTCGCCTATGTCGCGGCGCTGGTGCTGGGCGGCGGTGCCAAGGGCATCGTGGTCCTGCCGTTGGAAATCTTCACCCGCATCCAGTCCCTGGGCATCTCCGGCACCATGGCGCAGATCTGCGCCTTCGCCGTCGTGCTCTCCATCATCACCCTGGCCGGCCGCGCGATCTACCTCGTCATCGTCCGCCGCGCCTTCCGCGATCGCCTGAAGGGAGAGATCCTGTGAGTGGCCTCTCCGGCACCGTGGTGGCCGAAAAACTGCCGACCGCGCCCGTGCCCGCGCCCCGCCGCGGCAGCTTCCTGCCGCCGTTCCGCTGGATCTTTCCCGCGACCACGCTGGGCCTGATCCTCTTCATCATCCTGCCGCCGATTACGCTGCTCTCGCTCTCGGTCAATGACCGGTTCGACCTGGTATGGGGCATCTTTCCCGCTGGAGTCAGCTTCGACCTGTATCGTGAATCCGGGCCGGCCATCCTGCGCTCCGTGGCGCACAGTATGCGCATCGCGGTGCCGACGGTGGTGTTGTCCTTCCTGGTCGGCCTGCCGGTCGCCTATGCGCTGGTGCGGCTGCGCTTCCCTGGTCGTGGGTTGTTGGCTGAGTTGGTGAACCTGCCGCTGGTGTTCCCGCCCATCGTGCTGGCCTTCGGCCTGATGCAGATGTTCAAGCAGGGCCCGTTCGCCGGCGTCAGCCCGTGGGTGGCCATCGTGCTCGGCCACACCATTGTCTCGCTGCCCTTCATGATCCAACCGATCATCGCCGCCCTGCAGCGTGTCGATATCGCGGTGGAGGATGCCGCACGCAGCCTGGGCGCCAGCCCGCTGCGCGCCTTCCTGACCACCGTGCTGCCCATCATCGTACCATCGGTTCTGACCGGCGTGGCGCTGGTCTTCGCCCGCTCCATCTCGGATTTCGAGATCACGCTGCTGCTCACCACGCCCGAGATCAGCACTATGCCGATCGCGATCTACCAGGCTTTCGAAAGCGGCTCGACCCGTCTGGGCGCTGCCGTGGCCATGGCGACCAACCTGTTCGCCGTCGGTGTCATCGTCATTCTTGAAGTTGCTGTCCGGAGGGTACGCTGGTGGTGAACGCATCCGATCTGTCCATCCAGAGCGTCACGAAATCTTTCGGCCCGAATACGGTGCTGGACGGCATTTCCATCGACGTGCGCCCTGGCGAGTTCATGACCTTCCTTGGCCCATCGGGCTGCGGCAAGACCACGCTACTGCGCATGGTCGGCGGCTTCGGCGAGCCCGATAGCGGCCGCATCCTGCTGGCGGGGCGGGACATTACCCACCTGCCGCCGAACCAGCGGGATTGCGGCTTCGTCTTCCAGTCCTACGCGCTGTTCCCGCACATGACCGTGCGTGCCAACGTCGCCTACGGGTTGAAGCTGCGGAAGCTGCCGGCGGCTGAAATCGAGAGTCGGGTGGCCACGGTGCTCAGCATGGTCGGCCTGGAAACCTTCGCCGACCGGCACCCGAAGCAGCTTTCGGGCGGCCAGCAGCAGCGCGTGGCCATTGCCCGCGCCATCGCCATCCGCCCGTCGCTGCTGCTGATGGACGAGCCGCTCTCCAACCTCGACGCCAAGTTGCGGGAGCGCATCCGCTTCGAGCTCAGGGCGCTGCAGAAGCAGCTCGGCATCACCACCGTCTTCGTCACGCATGACCAGGAGGAGGCAATGGCCGTCTCCGACCGCATCGTCGTGATGAACAAGGGGCATATCGAGCAGATCGGCACGCCGGCCGAGATCTATGGCGAGCCCGCCTCGCTCTTCGTGGCCGACTTCGTCGGCGTCAACAACCTCGTGCCGGGCAAGGTGCGGGAGGCACGCGGCCGTACCGTCATGGTGGAGACCGCTGCCGGCCTGCTGGAAGCCTCACACCGGTCATCGTCAACAGGGGAAAATGTCCAGCTCGCGCTGCGGCCGGAGATGATCACCCTGGTTCCCGCCGGCCAACCTGCCTCGGCTGTGGGCGGCGAGTTGGAAGGCACGGTCAGGATGGCCGCATTCCTGGGCGCGGCGACGCGCTACGAGGTGCAGGTTTCCGATGACGTGGTGCTGAAGGTTGCCGCCCCGGCCGGCAGCCCGCCGCATGCCCTGGGCAGCCGCGTGCTTTGCCGGTGGCCGGTCGAAAGCGCCCACGCCCTGCGGGCCTGACCGGATGGCCACGGGCAGGCGTGCCGGCAACGCGGCGGCGCGGTATGATCTTGGCATGACCGAGGCTCATGCCGCCGCCGGCGGCCCCCCGACGACCCTGACCGCTCTCCGTGGGCTGATCCTGCAGCAGCGGGCAACGCTGCCAAAGCGGCTGCTGCAAGCGGCGGAGTTCGCGCTGGCCCACCCGCAGGAATTCGCCTTCGGCACCATCGGCGAGATCGCGGCCCAGGCCGAGGTGCAGCCCTCCACCTTGGTGCGGTTCGCGCAGAGCCTGGGCTATTCCGGATTCTCCGACCTGCAGGCGGTGTTCCGCGCCCATGCGCGGGACCGCTGGCCAGAGTACCGGGAACGGCTGGAAACGGTGCGCGGGGAGGGGCCTTTGGCCCTGATGCAGGGCTTCACCCGCGCCGCGGTCCATTCCGCCGAACGGCTGGCCGAGACGGTGGACGCCGCCATGTTGGAGCGCGCCGTGGCTATGTTGGCCAAGGCTGATACCATCTACCTGCTCGGCAACCGCCGCGCCTTCCCCATTGTCACTTATCTGGCCTACGCCCTTCGCAAGCTGGAAATCCGCTGCAACTTGGTCGATCAGGCTGGCGGCCTGGCGCCGGAGCAGGTGGCACTGATGTCACCGAAGGATGTGCTGCTCGCCGTCAGCTTCTCGCCCTACACGCCCGCGACGCTGGATCTGGTCGGCAGCGCGGCGCAGCGCGGCATCGGCGTCGTCGCCCTGACAGACACGCCGTTCTCGCCGCTGATTCCTTCGACATCCGTGTGGCTGGAAGTGACGGAGGCGGACCACGCTGCCTTCCGCTCCCTCTCCGGCACCCTCGTCCTGGCGATGACCCTTGCCGTGGCGACAGCGGAACACCGCAATCATGGTGATGGAAAAAAAATTCCATAATTGACTGGGGTAGGGAATTCCAGTTCCATTGAGAAGGGTAGCACCGGCAGCAGACCGGCGCGCCCACGCCGCCAGGAGGAGATGGCCACGATGCCGGCACCAACGCTCGATCTCATCACCATTGGCCGTGCATCGGTCGATCTCTACGGCCAGCAGATCGGCGGCCGGCTGGAAGACATGGCCAGCTTTGCCAAGGCGGTCGGCGGATGCCCGACGAATATCGCCATCGGCGCATCCCGGCTTGGCTTGAAAGCAGGCCTGATCACGCGCGTCGGCGACGAAGCCATGGGCCGCTTCATCCGTGAGCAATCGGCGCGGGAAGGCGTTGACACCCGTGGCATCCGCACCGACCCGGCACGGTTGACGGCGCTGGCCGTGCTCGGCGTACGCGACGACAAGACCTTCCCGCTGATCTTCTACCGCACCGACTGCGCCGATGCCGCGCTGGACGAAAGCGATGTGGAAGAGGATTTCATCGCCTCTGCCGCCTGCATCGTCGTCACCGGCACGCATTTCGCCCGGCCGAACACGGCGGCGGCGCAACGCAAGGCCGTGCGGATCGCCCGCGCCCACGGCCGCCGCGTCGTGTTCGATATCGACTACCGCCCCAATCTGTGGGGCGTGGCCGGCCATGACGCCGGCGAATCCCGTTACGTCCGCGCCGACCAGGTGACCCAGAGCCTGGCCGCCCTGCTGCCGGATTGCGACCTCATCGTCGGCACGGAGGAGGAACTGCACATCGCCGGCGGTTCCGAAGACACCTTGCAGGCCCTGCGCAACATCCGCGCGTTGAGCGCCGCCACGCTGGTGTGCAAGCGCGGACCGATGGGCTGCGTCGTCTTCCCCGGTGCCATTCCGGCACGGCTGGAGGATGGCGTCTCCGGCCCCGGATTCCCGGTGGAAGTCTACAACGTGCTGGGCGCCGGCGATGCCTTCATGGCGGGCTTCCTGCGCGGCTGGCTGCGGCAGGAGCCGCTGGAGCGCTGCTGTACCTTCGCCAATGCCTGTGGTGCCATCGCGGTATCCCGCCTGCTCTGCGCACCGGAATATGCCACCTGGGTGGAGCTGGAGCATTTCCTGGCCCACGGCGTGACCATGCCAGCGCTCCGCAAGGATGCGGTGCTGTCGCATATTCACCGCGCTACGACGCGGCGACCGCAGCCGGAAACCCTGATGGCGCTGGCGATCGACCACCGGCCGCAGCTGGCCGCCATGGCGGCCGAGGCTGGCGTTTCCGCCGATCGGATCGGGCCCTTCAAGCAATTGGCGGTGCAGGCGGCGGCGCGGGTCGCGGCCGGCCGCCCGGGCTTTGGCATGCTGCTGGATGGTACCTACGGGCGAGAGGCGTTGTTCGATGCATCGCACCAGGGCTTCTGGGTGGCGAGGCCGGTCGAGCTCCCGGCCTCCCGCCCACTCGACTTCGAAGGTGAGGGCGATCTGGGCGCCCACCTCGTCGAATGGCCGGTGGAGCAGACGGCGAAATGCCTGTGCTTCTGGCATCCCGATGACCCGGCCGAACTCCGCAGCCGGCAGGAACGCGAGTTGCTGCGGGTGCACGATGCGTGCCGCACCGTGGGGCGGGAGCTGCTGTTGGAGATTATCGCCGGCCCGCATGGCAAGCTGGACAGCGGCACCGTCGCCGCCATCCTCGACCATCTCTACGGCCTGGGCATTCGCCCGGACTGGTGGAAGCTGGAACCACAGGCCGATGCCCGCGCCTGGGTGGAGATCGAGCAGGTGATCCAGCGCCACGACCCGCATTGCCGCGGCATCGTCATGCTGGGGCTGGACGCACCGTTGCCGGAACTGGTCAGTGCTTTCCGCGCCTCCGCCGCCACGCCGCTGGTGCGTGGCTTCGCCGTCGGGCGCAGCATCTTCGCCGAGCCTGCCCGGGCCTGGTTCGCCGGCCGCATCGGTGACGAGGAAGCCATCGGCGAGATGGCGCAGCGCTTTTCCACCCTGGTGACGGCCTGGCAGGCCCGCCACCACGCCGCCGTCGCCTGAGCGCAGGAAGGATACCGATGACATCGCCATTGCTGGTGCATCCGCAGATGCCGGATGCCGAAGGTGCCACGCACCGCATCACGCCCCAATCGGCCAACTGGACCTATGTGGGGTTCGAGACCTATCGCCTGCCAGCCGGCGCCAAGCTGGCGCGGCGGCAGCAGGGGCGGGAGGCCTGCCTCGTCCTACTGTCCGGCCATGCGCGCATCACGGCTGGCGGCCAGGATTTCGGCCGCCTTGGTGGCCGCGCCTCGCCCTTCGAGGGCAGCCCGTGGTCCGTCTACGTGCCTGCCGGTGCCGAGTGGCAGGTGGAATCCGACGGCTGTGAACTCGCCATCTGCACCGCCCCGGCGGAAGGCCGCCTGCCGGCGCGGGTCATCCCGCCCCAGGATGTTGGCGAGGAAACGCGCGGCAAGGGCACGAACATCCGCCATGTCCGCAACATCCTGCCAGTGTCGGCGGAGGCGGAAAGCCTGTTGGTGGTCGAGGTCATCACCCCCGGTGGCCATTGGTCCAGCTACCCGCCGCACAAGCATGACGTGAATGACCCGCCGCGCGAAACGGCGCTGGAGGAAACCTACTACCACCGCCTGCAGCGGCCGGGCGGCTTCGCCGTGCAGCGCGTCTATACCGACGACCGCAGCCTGGACGAGACCTTGGCCGTGGGCGATGGCGACGTCGTGCTGGTGCCGCGCGGCTACCACCCCGTGGGCGCGCCGCATGGCTTCGATCTCTACTACCTCAACGTCATGGCCGGCCCAGTCCGCGATTGGAAGTTCACCATGGCGCCCGAGCATGCCTGGCTCGGCTGGTAACACTCTGTAGGCCCGCGTCGGAAGCCATTAGGCATCCGGCGCGGAACTGTGGCACGCTTGCTCCCAGAAGATCCGTCGCCAGCGGACCAGCCTTATTCTGGGGGACCCATGACGTTGTCTGGCCATGCCCACCATGCCGAACGCGTACACAGCCTGTTGCAGGACAGGTCCGCCGCGGTCCGGTCAGCCGTGGCAGCGTCCTGGCTGCGTTCGGTGCGCGATCATGGCCTCGATCCCGAGCATTGGCGCCGACCTGAATCCCTGGACGAAGCCCGCCTCCGCCAGGCGCGGGAGCAGATGTCCCCACTCCTCCGCGCCGCCGAGCCCACGCTGGACCGCCTGTTGGATGCGGTGGGGGATAGCGGCTGCTGCATCCTGCTGACCGGCCGCGATGGCGTGCCGCTGCAACGGCGCGGCATGGCGGGCGACGACGACGATTTCCGCAAGCTCGGCCTGTGGACTGGCGCCGTGTGGACCGAGGCCTGCGAGGGGACCAACGGCATCGGCACTTGCCTGATCGAGGGCCGGGCCATGACCATCCACCGCGACCAGCATTTCTACACGCGGAATATCGGCCTCTCCTGCACCGTCGCACCGGTCTACGACCATCTCGGGCGGTTGGCCGGCTGTCTGGATGTCTCCACCTGCCGGCGGGATGCGGATCGCGGCGTCGTTGCGCTGATCGCGGCTGCGGTGGGCGATGCCGCACGGCGGATCGAGGCCGCGCATTTCCGCCAGGCCTTCAAAGGCGCGCGCATCCTGCTGGGCCCGGATGGGGGCGAGGCGGGCGCGCTGATCGCTGTGGACCGTGACGACTTGCTGATCGGCGCCACCCGCACTGCCCGCCGCCTCTATGGCATCACCGATGAGCGGCTGGCCGCCGGGTTGCCGGCCTCCGCCGTGCTGGGCGACGAACTGGAAGAAGGCCTGTCGGATGCCGAGCGTGGCGTCGTGCAACGCGCCCTGGCGCGGGCGGGCGGCAACGTCTCCGGTGCCGCGCGCATCCTGGGCGTCAGCCGTGCCACCTTGCACCGCAAGATCAAGCGGCTTGGCCTGCGCCTGTGTCAGGAGCAGCAGATCTTGGAGACTGCCACGCTGATGGCGGTGTCAGCCGCCCCGGCCCTGGCTCACGCCAAGCTGGGCCGCAGCTGAGGGCAAAGGAATTGCGTGCCGCCCTTTAGGTCAGCGGGCGCTGGCAACTTGCGCTACACCAGTCATGCGGGTTGATGTTCGCTACAGACCGCCGGCCAGCAGTTGCAGCGTTCGCTCATCTTCCCTGCCGTCGAAGTAGCGCTGCAAAGCGTTCTGAAAGGCCGTTTGGCCGGGCTCGGCACGGGCAAACAGCGTCAGGCAGGACTGGAACTTCATATCGTCCGGGCTGCCAAGGATCTGGTGCACGTCGCGCCCTTCCACCGCGTTGAGCAGGTTGGTGCATTCCAGCAAGCGCGGCCCCAGCACAGGATGCGCCAGATAAGCCCTGGCCTCAGCCATCGAGGCAAGGCCGTAGCGCGTTGCCATCTCGCTCCGCCCCAGCCCACGCAGCTGCGGGAAAATGAACCACATCCAATGGCTGCGCTTGTGCCCGTCACGTAATTCCTGTCGCACCTGGGCCAGCACGGGCTCCTGCGCGCGGACGAAACGCTCAAGCTCGAAGGGATCTGTCATGCAAGTGAACTTAGGCAACCGGCGGCCCGTTGGAAGGACCGCCGGCCGCCGAAAAGCCGCTCCGTCCCTGCTCAGCTCAGCAGGTGCACGAGCCACAGGCTGAGCCCGGGGAAGGCCACGCAGATGACCAGTCGCACCAGGTCCGTCGCCAGGAAAGGCAGCACGCCCCGATAGGTACGGGAAATGGGCACATCCGGCGCCAACGACGATACGACGAAGACGTTCAGCCCGATTGGCGGCGCCGTCAGGCCAATGCCGACCACGATCAGCACCAGGATGCCGAACCACAACGCCGTATCGGTGCTGTCCATGCCGAAATCCAGCGCGGTGACGACCGGGAAGAATACCGGCAGCGTCAGCAGGATCATCGCCAGCTCGTCCATCACCGCACCCAGGGCGATGTAGGCCAGCAACATGGCCGCCAGCACGCCGTAGGGTGGGAAGCCCTGTTCAGTGATCCACATCGCCAGCATGTCCGGCGCCTGGGACAGCGCCAGGAAGGCATTGAACACTTCGGCGCCCAGCAGGATGACGAAGATCATCGCACTGGTCTCGGCGCTCGCGCGGATGCTGGCACCGATATCCCGCAGGCTCAGCGTCCGCCGCGCCACGCCTACCACGAGCGTGGCGATGACGCCGACGGCGGCGCTCTCGGTCGGGGTGAAGATGCCGCCATAGATGCCGCCGATGACCACGACGGCAATCAGCAGCACGGGCAGCACGCCGACCAGCGCGGCACGGCGCTCCGCCGCCGGCAAGGCTGGATGCACCGGCGCGATGTGCGGCCGCAGCCGCGTGGTCACGGCAATCGCCAGCAGATAGAACGCAACCGCGATGAGCCCGGGCACCAGTGCCGCCATGAACAGCTTGGCGATGTTCTGCTCGGTGCTGATGCCATAGACGACCAGGATGACGCTCGGCGGGATCAGCACCCCCAGCGTTCCGCCAACCGCGATGGCACCGGTGGCAAAGCCGGGATCATAGCCGAAGCGCCGCAACTCCGGCAGCGCGGCGCGGCCCATCGTGGCCGTGGTGGCGACCGAGGAACCGCAGACGGCGCCGAAGGCGGTGCAGGCGCCGATCACCGCCATCGCCAATCCGCCGCGCCGCTGCCCGACCACGGCATTCGCCGCCGTGAACAGGTCCCGCGCCAGGCCGCCCCGCTCCGCCAGGCTGCCCATCAGGATGAACAGCGGAATGACGGAAAGGGTGTAGTTGGCAAACAGATGCCACGGCGTCGTCTTCAGGTAGTTCAGCAGCGGCGGCAGGCCGACGATGTGGTAGTAGCCCGCCGCGCCGGTCAGCAGCATGGCGATGCCGATCGGTGCCCGCAGCGCGATCAGCACCAGCATGGCCGCGAAGCCGGTGCCGGCCAGGACGAATTCCGGCGCCATCAGCCACGCCCCCGCGCCAGCAGCAGCACCCAGCGGAACGCCGCCAGGGCGGTGACGCCAATGCAAAAGGCGCCGATCCCCACGGCCCACCAGGTGGAAAGGCCCAGCACCATGGTGGTGGTGCCGGACCGCGCGGTCTCCACCGCGCCCTGGAGCATGCGCTCGGCCAGCACTACCGACACCAAGGCCCAGACCAGGGACCAGAACGCATCGATCCACTGATTGACGCGGACGGGCAGCCAGATGGTGAGCGTATCCACCAGGATGTTGGAGCGCGCCAATGTGCCGAAGGCCAGGAAGCCAAAGGCGCCAAGGCCCGAGCCGATGGCGATCAACTCGAAATCTCCCGGGATGGGCCATCCCAGCAGCCAGCGGCTCAGCACGCTGACGGTGCTGAGTGCCGCCGTCGCCAACAGCATGACGCCACCCGCCATGGCCAGCAGCGTGGCAAGGCGCGCCACCCAGCCACTTGGCGGCGGCCGGGCTGAAAACGCTTCGGGCATGCCGGGCTCCGGGCCGGTCGTGCCGCTCACCCGGCCGCCGTGGCGTGCTTGGCGATCAGGGACTGGGCGGAGGCGAGCAAGGCGGCGCCATCGATGCCGCGCTCCTTCATGCTCGCCTGCCAGGTGTCGATGACGGGCTTGGTCGTCTCGATCCAGCGCGCCTTCTCGGCCTCGCTGATGGCGCCGATCTGGTTGCCGCGCTTGCGGGCCAGCTCCTCGACCACCTTGGCTTGCTCGTCATAGGGAATGGCGGCGGCGGCGGCGGCCTGGATGCCGCTATTGGCGTCGATTACGGCGCGCAGGTCGGCGGGCAGGCTGGCGTACTTGGCCGGGTTCATCGCCAGGATGTTGGTGGCGCTGTACAGCGTCGGGCTGCCGGGAATGGCGGTGTGGAAGCGCACCAGCTCCTGCAGCTTGATGCTGGGCACCACTTCCCAGGGGACGACGGCGCCATCCAGCACGCGCTGGCTCAGCGCCTCCGGCACCTGCGGCACGGGCATGCCGATCGGCGCCGCACCCAGCGCCCGCAATGCCTCGCCCGCCAGCCGGGTGGGGAAGCGCAGCTTGAGGCCGCGCAGATCCTCCATGGTGGCGATGGCGCGGTTGGCGTGGATCAGCCCGCCATCATGCGCCCAGACGCAGATTGGATGGACCTCGCGCAGTTCCTCCTTCAGATGCGCCTCGGCGTATTCCTGCGCCGCGCGGGCATTCACCGCCGCGCGGGCATTGGCAATGAAGGGCAGCTCGAACGCTTCCAGCCGCGGGAAGCGGTTGGGCGTGTAGCCCGGCAGCGTCCAGATCAGGTCCGCCACGCCATCCCGCGCCTGGTCGAACAATTGCGGCGGTGCGCCGCCCAACTGCATGGAGGGGAAGATCTGCACCTTGATGCGGTTGTTGGAATCCGCCTCCACCTTCCGCGCCCAGGGCGTCAGGAAGTAGCGGGGCACATTGGCCACGGGCGGTAGGAAGTGGTGCAGCCGCAGCGTCACTTCCTGGGCGCGCGCCACCGAGGGGCGCAGCAGGGCCGGGGCGGCCAGCAGGGCTGGCAGCGCGGAGAGCAGCCGGCGTCGTTGAATCATGGGGTCGTTTTCTCCCGTGCGTGGTCTTCTTGGCGACAGCGTATGCCGCATGGCCTGTCCGCAAGGGGCAGGCATGGCTGGCCATGGACGTCTGTGCCATCAACGCATGCCGCTTCGCGGTCTTTCAATGCGCTTTTCGGTACGCGGGAGGAGTTTCTTCCGGGCCGCCAGGCAGCCCGGGCCGTCAGCCCGCCAGCGGGGGCAGCGCGGCTGCCAGCAGCAGGTGCCCCGCACGCTCCAGCGCGCCCGCCGCTTCCTCGTTGCCGAGATAGGCGGCAGCGGCGAAGGCGCCTTCCACCAGCATCAACATGGCATCGCCAAGGGTCGCGGGGTCCGGCGCGCCGGCTTCGGCACAGAGCTGGCGGATCTGCTCCCGCTTCTTCAGCTTGTGCGCATCGGCGACCTTGCGGGCAGGGTGCGCCGGGTCCGGGAACTCGGCGATGGCCAGCCCGACGGCGCAGCCCCGGAAGCCCGGCACGCGCAACGCGTCGGCCGCAGCCTTCATCACGGCGGCCGGCCGGTCACGCAGGGGCAGTGCCGGGTCGAAGGACTGGTCGAGCTGGCAGGTGCTGTTCTCCTCGCACTCGTCCCGCACGACCGAGGCGATCAATTCGTCCTTGGATGGGAAGGCGCGATAGAGGCTGATCTTCGTCGTACCGGCGAGGCGGCAGAGCTCCTCCACCCCCGTCGCCCGGATGCCCTGGCGGTAGAACAGGTCCTTGGCCACCGCGTGCAGGCGCTGCGCCGCCGGGCTGCGGGGTTTGGTCACCGGGGTTGCTACCGGGGCATCCATGGCAGAAACGCTCCTATCCAGCATTGCCGGAAGCTTAACGCCTGCTCGCGGAAGCAGCCATCGGCCTCCAACCCATTGTTATGCGGCCTGATCCATCTTCCCGGCCTACCAGGCTGAAAAGAGGCGGGTTCATCGGCCTCTTGCAATTATACCGACCGGTACGTATTCATGGTACGAACCGGTCGGTATCACCCGGCCCCGGAGATAGGCCATGCCCATCCCTTTCCGCAAGACCCTTGTTCCCATGGCCGTCCTGATGGCCCTGCCTGCGATGCCGATTCTGGCCCAGCAGCCGCCCCAGCCGACCGTGACCGTTGCCGAGCCCCTGCGCCGTGACATCACCGAGTGGGAGGAGCACATCGCCCGGCTGGAGCCTTCCGCCCGGGTGGAGTTGCGCCCCCGCGTTTCCGGCCTGATCGAGCAGGTGCATTTCCGCGACGGCCAGATCGTCAAGGCCGGCGACCTGTTGTTCACGCTGGACCGCCGGCCCTTCGAGATCGCCCTGCTGAGCGCGCAGGCGGAGCAGGACCGTGCCCAGGCGCGGCTGGACCTCGCCCGGCAGGACATCCGCCGCACCGCGCCGCTGGTGCAGGACCGCATCGCCCCCCAGGCCCAGTTGGACACCCGCCGCGGCGCGGAGCGCGAGGCCGAGGCCCAACTGGCCGACGCCCGCGCCAAGCTGCGCCAGGCCGAGCTGGAACTGACCTGGACCGAAGTGCGTGCCCCGCAGCCGGGCCGCGCGTCCGACCGCCGCGTCGATGCCGGCAACCTGGTGCAGGCCAGCACGACGCTGCTGACCACCATCCTGACGCTCGACCCCATCTACGCCAGCTTCGACATGAGCGAGGCCGACTACCTTCGCCTGGCCCGCAATGGCGGTGCCCGCGCGGGGGCGGAAGCGCCCAGCATCCGCCTGCGCCTGGCCGACGAGACGGGCTGGGAGCGGGAAGGCAAGCTCGACTTCCTGGATAGCGAGATGCGGGCGCGTTCCGGCACCATCCGTGCGCGTGCCCTGCTGCCCAACAAGGACCTGTTCCTGACCCCAGGCATCTTCGCCCGCCTCCGGCTGCCTGTCGGCCAGGGGGAGACGCTGCTGGTGCCCGATGCCGCCATCGCCGCCGACCAGGCCAACCGCGTGGTGCTGACCGTCGCCGCCGACGGCACGGTGCGCGCCAAGCCGGTGACGCTGGGCCCGGTGGTGGATGGCCTGCGCGTCGTTCGCAGCGGCCTGGCGCCGAATGACCAGGTGATCGTCGCCGGCCTGCATCTGGCCCGGCCAGGGACGCGCGTGACGGCGGAGGCAAGACCGCTCGACGGTCGCCTCGCCGCCGCCCGCTAAGGAATCAGGCCATGCGGTTCGCCCAGTTCTTCATCTCGCGGCCGGTCTTCGCCGCGGTCATCTCCATCGCCATCCTGCTGGTCGGCCTCATCGCCGGCCTGCGGCTGCCGATCAGCGAGTATCCGGACATCGCGCCGCCGACCGTGACCATCACGGCGCAATATCCCGGTGCCTCCGCCGCCGTCATCGCCGAGACGGTGGCCTCGCCGATCGAGCAGGAGATCAACGGCGTCGAGAACATGCTCTATGTCAGCTCCCAGTCGACGGGGGATGGCCGGCTGAGCATCAACGTGGTGTTCCGCCAGGGCACCAATATCGACCAGGCGCAGGTGTTGGTGCAGAACCGCGTGGCCGTGGCCGAGCCGCGCCTGCCGGAAGAGGTCCGGACCCTCGGGCTGATCGTGAAGAAGGCCTCGCCGGACATCATGATGGTGATCCATCTGGTCTCCCCGGACGGGTCGCGCGACGACCAGTACCTCGCCAACTATGCCTCGCTGAACATCAAGGATCGTCTGGCGCGGCTCGATGGCGTCGGTGACGTGCAGTTGTTCGGCGGCGGTGGCGACTACGCCATGCGCGTCTGGCTGGACCCTGCCCGCATCGCCGCCCGTGGGCTGACGCCGGGCGAGGTCGTGGCCTCGCTGCGCCGCGCCAACGTGCAGGTTGCAGCCGGTGGCCTGAACCATGCGCCGACCAACAACGTCTCCGGCGAGGCATTCCAGCTGAACATCCAGGCACTCGGCCGCCTGCGCTCGGTGGAGGAGTTCTCCGACATCGTCGTGTCGGCCGGCGAGGATGGCGCCCCCCTGCGCCTGCGCGACGTCGCGCGGGTGGAGCTGGGCAGCCAGGACTACACGCTGCGCGCCTATCTGGGTGCGGAGAGCGCGGTGGCCATGCCGGTGTTCCAGCGCCCCGGTTCCAACGCGCTTGCCACGGCGGCGGCGCTGCATGCCACGTTGCAGACCGCCAAGCAGGACTTCCCGCCTGGCGTCGACTACCGCATCGTCTACGACACCACGCAGTTCATCGAGCAGTCGATGGAAGCGGTGATCCACACCTTCATCGAGGCCATCATCCTCGTCGTGCTGGTGGTGATCGTCTTCCTGCAATCCTGGCGCGCCTCGATCATCCCGCTGGTGGCCATCCCGGTCTCCATTATCGGCACGCTGGCCTTCATGGGTGCGCTCGGCATCTCGCTGAACTCGCTTTCCATGTTCGGTCTGATCCTCGCCATCGGCATCGTCGTCGATGATGCCATCGTCGTGGTGGAGAACGTCGAGCGGCATTTGGCCAACGGGCTGGACCCGGTGACGGCCACGCGCCGCACCATGGACGAGGTCGGCTTCGCCCTCGTCGCCATCGCCCTGGTGCTCTGCGCCGTGTTCGTGCCGACGGCCTTCATCGAGGGTCTGGCCGGCTCGTTCTACCAGCAATTCGCCGTCACCATCGCCGTCGCGACCCTTCTGTCGGCCTTGGTATCTCTGACCCTGTCTCCCGCCCTGGCGGCGTTGCTGCTGCGGCCGCATTCGCATGAAAAGCCGAAGGGTTGGCGCGCAGTGGTCGGTGCGCCGTTCGGCCTGTTCTTCCGCGGCTTCAACCGCGTCTTCGATGCGCTGTCCCTCGGCTACGGCGCGCTGACGCGGCGGCTGGTGCGGATGACGGCCATCGTCATGGTGCTGTTCGCCGGCCTGCTGGTGCTCACCGGCCAGACCGTGCGGACCACGCCGACCGGCCTGATCCCGCCGCTGGACCGTGGCTACCTGATCGCCGCCTTCCAGCTGCCGCCCGGCGCCACGCTGGGCCGCACGGATGCGGTGATGCGCCAAGCCTCCAAGGACCTGCTGCAGGTGCCGGGCGTGTCCAACACCGTCGTCTTCACCGGCTTCGATGGCGCCACCTTCACCAACGCGCCCAATACCGGCGTGATCTTCGTCACCCTGGATTCCTTCGAGAAGCGGACGGCGGATAACATCTCCTACCCCGCGCTGATCGGTGCGGTGCAGGCCGCCGTGTCCGCCCAGCGCGATGCCTTCGCGCTGGTGATCCCGCCGCCCTCCGTCTCGGGCATCGGCACCGGCGGCGGCTTCAAGCTTTATATCCAGGACCGTGGAGACCGCGGGGCGCGGGAGCTGGAGGCGGTGACCAACCGGATCGTCGGCGCCACCAACCAGCGGCCCGAAATCGCCATGGCCTTCACGCTGTTCAACACCTCGACGCCGACCCTGCGGGCCGAGGTGGACCGCAGCAAGGCCGAGATGCTGGGCGTGCCGCTTTCCCGCGTGTCGGAGACGCTGTCCGTCTATCTTGGCTCCGCCTTCGTCAACGACTTCAACATCCTGGGCCGCACCTACCGGGTGACGGCACAGGCAGAGGAAGGCCAGCGGCGCAGTACGCGGGACGTCTCCCTGCTGCGTACCCGCAACGATGCCGGCGACATGGTGCCCATCGGTTCCATCGCATCGCTGGAGCAGGATACGGGCCCCTACCGCGTGCCGCGCTACAACCTGTTCCCGGCGGCCGAGGTGCAGGGCGTCGCCGCGCCGGGCGTCTCCACCGGCCAGGCCATCGCGGCCGTGGCGCAGCTGCTCTCCAAGGAACTGCCGCCGGGTTACAGCTTCGAGTGGACGGAGATCGCCTTGCAGGAGACGACGCAGGGCAACACGGCGCCGATCGCCTTCGGCCTCGCCGTCGTCTTCGTCTTCCTGCTGCTCGCGGCGTTGTATGAAAGCTGGCTGCTGCCGCTGGCGGTGGTGCTGATCGCGCCGATGTCGGTTCTGGCGGCGCTGGCCGGCGTCTCCTGGCGCGGGCTGGACAACAACGTGCTGGTGCAGATCGGGCTGGTGGTGCTGATCGGCCTGGCCGCCAAGAACGCCATCCTGATCGTGGAGTTCGCGCGGGCTGCCGAGGCGGATGGCATGACCCGCTGGCAGGCGGCGGAGGCCGCGGCGCGGACGCGGTTGCGGCCGATCCTGATGACCTCGCTGGCCTTCATCCTGGGCGTGCTGCCGTTGGCCATCGCCACGGGTGCGGGTGCCGAGATGCGGCAGAGCCTGGGGACGGCGGTGTTCGCCGGCATGCTGGGCGTGACGGTGTTCGGGTTGATCTTCACCCCGGTCTTCTACGTCGTCGCCCGCCGCTTCGCGGGCCAGCAACGGCAGGCGGCCGCCGCAGCGCCGGCTGGCACGCATTCGGAAGCCTGACGCGCACCGCCAGGCTCCACGGACTGAATGGAAAACGGCACCCGGATAACCGGGTGCCGTTTCTGTTTCCGGCTACTGCTTCTCAATCCCCGCCTGAGTCACCACGGCCTGCCACTTGGCAACCTCGGCTCGGACGAAGGCCTGCGCATCCTCCGGCTTGCTGCCAACCGGGGTGGCGCCCAGCGCCGCCATGCGCTCCTGGATGGAAGCCACCTGCAACTGCGCGATGGAATCCGTGGCGATCTTGGTCACCACCGGGGCCGGCAGGCCGGCCGGGCCGATGATAGCGCCCCAGGTGGAAGCCTCGAAGCCCGGGAAGCCGCTTTCCGCCACGGTGGGCAGGTCCGGCAGAATCGGCAGCCGCTGCGCCGCGGTAGTGGCCAGCGCCTTCAGCTTGCCCGACTGAACGTGGCCGATGACGGCGGCCAGCGTATCGAACATCACGTCGACGCGGCCGCCGATCAGGTCAGGATGCGCGGCGGTAGAGCCGCGATATGGCACATGCACCATCGGCGCGCCGACCTTATGAGCGAACATCTCGGCCGCCAGGTGCACGGCGCCGCCGGTGCCGGCGAAGGTAACGGAACCCGGCTTGGCCTTGACCATCGCCGCCAGCTCCTGCACCGACTTGGCCGGGAAGTCTGGCGCGGTGACCAGCAGCAACGGCACCGAGTAGATGACGCTGATGACGGAGAAATCCTTCAGCGTGTCGAACGGCGTCGTGTAGAGCGCGGCATTCACCGCGTGGTTCACCGAGACGAAGCCCAGCGTGGTGCCATCCGCCGGCGCCTTGGCCACGGCGTCGCTGCCGACGATGCCGTTGGCGCCGGTGCGGTTTTCCACCACGACGGATTGCTTCCACAGCGGCGTCAGCTTCTCCGCGATCAGCCGTGCGGCAATGTCGGAGGCGCCACCGGGACTGTAGGGGACGATGATGCGTACGGTCTGGTTGGGGAAGGGGGCTTGGGCCCGGGCGGGCAGGGCACGCCCTGCAGCGGCCAGGACGAAGGGCGCGGCCAGCGCCGCGCGGCGGGTGACGGTCATGACGTTCTACCTTTTTCTTTGCTTGGACATCGGTTTGGGAGGCGTGGGCAGAAGCGTGCCTGCGCCTGTGGTGGGCTAGCCGGGGCGGGGCTGCGTCATGCCGCTCCTCCCTCCTGCTCAAGTGCCTCGAGGATGCCGCTCGCTGCCAGCGAACGCTGGACATGTGCGCGCATCCGCGCCTCCGCCTGCACTGGGTCCCGGCGGCGCAGCGCGGCGAGGATGCCGGCATGCTCCCGCCAGGCCAGGCGGGGTTCCTGCGGCGTGGAACGCAGCGCGCGCACCCGGCCGAAATGGTCGTAGGCCCGCAGCGCCTCCAGCGAACGGACCAGGAAGGCGTTGCCGGACATGCGATGGATGACTTCGTGGAAATCCTCGTTGGCTTCCGCCAGACGGGGGATCTCGTCCTGCGCCAGCGGTCGCATGGCGCGCAGCCGGCGGTGCAGCTCCGCCAGGTTGGCGGGGTCGGCGCGGCGCGCCGCCAGGCCGGCGGCGGTGCCTTCCAGCGCCACGCGGATCAGCCCCATCTCCGCCAGGCGCTCCGGCCCGAACTCGGCCACCAGCGTGCCGCGGCGTGGCAGGGTGACCACCATGCCTTCCGCCTCCAGCCGCTGCAGCGCCTCCCGCACCGGTTGGGCGGAGATGCCGAGCGAATGGGCCAGGGAGCGTTCGGAAACCCGCTCTCCCCCCGGCAGGCTGCCATCGACGATGGCATCGCGCAGACGCCGGTAAGCCCGTTCGGCCAGGGACAGAATGTCCTCGGCCGCCAGCCGCATCAGCCCTGTCGGCGCATGGTTCAGCATGCGGCCGATGCTATCAGCCAATCATCAGAAACTGCAATATCACATTGCAGCGCGTTAAGATGGCGGGCTTCAGCCGGTGGGCGTAGCGCCGCATTTCCGCGCCAGTTCCGCCACGCCGGGCGCCGCGCCGGCGAGCGGAATGCGGGCGACATCGCCACGCACGCGCACGGTCAGATGACGGCCACGGCTCAGCACGTTCACCAGTTCTGGCGTCAGGCTGGTCCGGGTGCTCAGCACGAAGGAATCGTCCAGTTCACTGCGCTCACCCTGCATCCGCAACTGCACCCGCCCACCTTCGGAGCTCAGCTCCAGTGGGATGTCCCGGCTCCGCTGCCCACCTGAATGGACGTAACCGACCCGCAGGCTACGGTCGTTGGCGTTGCAGCTGAACACCAATGGCTGATCGTCGGTATCCGGCTTCTCCCAGGCCAATACGGCACCGCTACCGCTTTCCCGGTGCTGCCAGCGCAGGCCGTCCGCTGCTGCGGGCCTGCCAAGGGCGAGCAGGGCCAGGGCGGCCAGGGCAAGCGAAGCGGTGTGACAGGCACGGTGATGCATCGGGTGGCTCCAGGGATTGTTGCAGCGTCTTTGCTGGCGGCCGGCACGCGGGCAAGCCCGCCTCGCGCGTTGTTGTCGGGGTCACCTGGCGCAGAACTGCGACAGGTCCAAGGGGCCAGGGCGTCGCCACCCCTTACATCGCTGGCCGCGAAGGCGAAATCTGCCTCCATAAGGCGCCGCACGAGCGCGAGACCGGAGGAATACGATGACCAAGGTGGAATTCGACCGCACTGCACAACCGCCGTTCGAAGCGCGCTACGGCAACTTCATCAACGGCTCCTGGGCGGAACCGGTCTCGGGCCGCTACTTCCAGAACACCTCGCCGGTCGATGGCCGGGTGCTGTGCGAGATCGCCCGGTCCGAGGCCGCGGATGTGGAGAAAGCGCTGGATGCCGCCCATGCCGCCAAGGAGGCCTGGGGCCGTACCAGCGCCGGGGACCGTGCACAGGTCTTGCTGCGGATCGCGCAGAAGATGGAAGACAACCTGCCGCTGCTTGCGGCTGCGGAGACATGGGACAATGGAAAGCCAATCCGCGAGAGTACGGCGGCCGACCTCCCGCTGGCCATTGATCACTTCCGCTACTTCGCGGGCTGTATCCGGGCGCAGGAAGGCGGGATCTCGGAGATTGACCACGACACAGTGGCATATCATTTCCATGAGCCGCTGGGCGTGGTGGGCCAGATTATCCCCTGGAACTTTCCGCTGCTGATGGCGTGCTGGAAGCTGGCGCCCGCCCTGGCGGCCGGCAATTGCGTCGTGCTGAAGCCGGCGGAACAGACCCCGGCCTCCATCCTGCTGTTCGCCGAGTTGATCGCCGACATCCTGCCGCCGGGCGTGCTGAACATCGTCAACGGCTTCGGGCTGGAAGCGGGCAAGCCGCTGGCCTCCAGCAACCGCATCGCCAAGATCGCCTTCACCGGCGAGACGACGACCGGCCGGCTGATCATGCAGTATGCCAGCCAGAACCTGATCCCCGTGACGCTCGAGCTCGGCGGCAAGTCGCCCAACATCTTCTTCGCCGACGTGGCGGCGGAGGATGACGACTTCCTCGACAAGGCGATCGAGGGCTTCGTGATGTTCGCGCTGAACCAGGGCGAGGTCTGCACCTGCCCGTCCCGTGCCCTGGTCCATGAATCCATCTACGACCGCTTCATGGAAAAGGCGCTGAAGCGGGTGGAAGCCATCGTCCAGGGCAACCCGCTGGATATGGCCACAATGGTCGGTGCCCAGGCTTCCAGCGAGCAGATGGAGAAGATCCTCAGCTATATCGACATCGGCCGCCAGGAAGGCGCTGAGATCCTGGCCGGTGGTGCGCGCAACGAGATGGAGGGCGCGCTGGCCGGCGGCTATTACGTCAAGCCCACGGTCTTCAAGGGACACAACCGTATGCGGATTTTCCAGGAAGAGATCTTCGGCCCCGTTGTGTCCGTGGCAACCTTCAAGGACGATGCGGAAGCGCTGCACATCGCCAACGACACCCTCTATGGCCTGGGCGCCGGGGTATGGACGCGGGACGGCAACCGCGCCTACCGTTTCGGCCGTGCCATCCAGGCCGGGCGTGTCTGGACCAATTGCTACCACGCCTACCCGGCCCACGCGGCGTTCGGCGGCTACAAGCAGTCCGGCATCGGGCGTGAGAACCACAGCATGATGCTGAACCACTACCAGCAGACCAAGAACCTGCTGGTCAGCTACAGCCCGAAGAAGCTCGGCTTCTTCTGACCAGCCCGTCCGAAGAAGCTCGGCTTCTTCTGACCAGCCCGTTCTGCTGACCAGCCTGGTGGGCGCCCCGCGGCGCCCACCGTCTCATACCGGAGAACGGGCCATGACCGAGCGCGTCAGCGCCACCCCCGCCGCCTTGGCATTGCTGGCGGAAATCCAGGCCGACCACGGTCCGGTGCTGTTCCACCAATCGGGCGGCTGTTGCGACGGTTCCTCCCCCATGTGCTACCCGCAGGGCGATTTCCTTCTGGGCGACCATGACGTGAAGCTGGGGGAGATCGGTGGCGCCCCCGTCTATATCGGCGGTGCGCAGTTCGCGTTGTGGCGCCACACACAACTGGTCATCGACGTCGTGCCAGGGCGCGGCGGCATGTTCTCGCTGGATAATGGGCGGGAGCGTCGGTTCCTGACCCGCTCTCGGACTTTCACCCCGGATGAGATGATGTCGCTGGAGAGCTAGGAAATCACTTTCCCGTCGCTGGAAGGTTTCCTATATGTACTGTTATGAGCGAAGCGCGCGGGTCGAGCCGAGGCAGCTATCCCTGGGATTTGCATCCTGCCCTCACGGAAGAGAGGCTGGTGGCATCCGCCCGTCTCCTGGTCCGGGGGCGGGAGCGGGCGCTCGAAATGGCGGATTACCAAGCCGGTGACGACCCCTGGTCGGTCGGCTGCCGCGCTTATTCCTTTAGCCGCCACCAGGTGAAAGCCGCCGCCGAAGCCGGCCGCTACCCCTGGCTGAAGGTGCTGGATGCGACCCACCATTTCGTCTTCCTCATCGACGGCGTGCCCGTGCGCTTCTTCCGTGGCGACGCGGATGAGCCCAACAAGCGCACGCTGCGTCTGCAGGAAGACGAGGCGACGCAGATCGCGATGGCCTTTGGTGGAGAGGGCGAGACTGGCGGGCTGATGTTCCGCCTGGCGTTGGAGACCAAGGATCGCGGCGGCGTCGAGCGCGTGGTCTTCCTGGCCCTGCGGGGCGAGGAGGGCCGAACGGAATGCTTCTGGCCGGTGCCCATGCCGCCGCCCGTGCCAGTGATTGCGCCGGCGCCCAAGCCCCGTTCCCTACCACAGCCCGCGGCGCTGCAACTGGCGCTGCTGCCCGGCGTCGCCCCGTCCTCGCCCCTCGGTGGGCGCCGCCGTGGCCCCCGCCGCAGTGCGGCCTGAAAACCAACCGCAGCGCGGCCTGAAAACCCGCCGCAGCGCAGCCCGAACTCGCGCCGGAGCACGCCCGATCCCCGCTGCGGAGCCGGGTGATCACCGTAAGCTGATCGGTTGCCCTCTCGGCGGCGCCCCCGCCCCGGCATAGAAGCGCGGGGGTGGTGAGGGAGCGACACGGTGCCGGTGCATGTAAGCAGCGATCTGCAACTGGCTTATCCGTCCGACTGGACGGACCGCAGCATGACGGCCTTCGCGGCGCCGGTGGGCGGCGAGTTCAAGGTCCTGCCCAATTTCGTCATCACCCGTGACTCCGCCGGGGAAGCCCGCACCGCCGCCGAGTATGCGGACCGCACCCTGGTCGAACTGGCGCGGCGGCTGCCCGACTTCCAGTTGCTGCGCCGAGCCGAGACAGTGGTGCAGCAGCACCCGGGCCTCGACATGCTCTTTACCTGGGCGGGTGCCGATGGCGTGCTGCAGCAGCGGCAGTTGATTCTGCTGCTGCCGGATGGCCGGGTCTTCTCCGCCGTCGCCTCCGCCCTGCGCGGCGACTACCCAAAGGTCGAGGCGGTGTTCGACAAGATGTTCGCCAGCCTGCGCTTCCCCACCGCCTAGCAGCCCGCAGCGCCGATGCCCGAGGCCGCGCGCCTGACCGACCAGATCAACCACACCAGCGCCATGGCCGGGCTGCTGATGGGGGTGGTGGCGGGCGTGGTGCTGGCGGGGGCAGTGGTGGCCGTCGTCGGTACCGGCGGCGTCGCGGCGGTGGCGATCGGTGCCGGCATTGCCGCCGCCGGTGCGGGTGGCGGGCTGGCCGGTGCCTCGATCGGCGAGCTGATCCCTGGGCCGCCCAGCGGCGCCATCATCAA
>Ga0308159_1002095_pt1 | contig 24466 bp, 23 predicted proteins | sample PhyCR1_FD_201040 | JGI IMG/M metagenome (GOLD analysis project Ga0308159, IMG submission 201040) | Phyllosphere microbial communities from UC Gill Tract Community Farm, Albany, California, United States - DLSLC.R1 | ecosystem: Host-associated > Plants > Phyllosphere > Unclassified | place: USA...
GGTCGCGCAGGATGACCGTCAACTCCGCCGTCTGCCCATCGATCTGCACCTCGCCAAAAAACTGGAAACCCGCGAATGGCGACGTGTTCTGCGCCGGCGGTGCTTTCTCGAAGACCACCTCGGGGCCGAAGGTCTTGTCCAGCGGGTTGGGCCCAAAACTCCCCGCATTCAAAGGCCCGGCGACAAACTCCCAGAACGGCTCGAAATCCTGGAACGCGGCTCGATCCGGGTGGTAGTGATGCGCTGCGCAGTAGTGCACATCCGCCGTCAGCCATACATGGTTACGTACCTTGTGCGCCCTTAAGAAGCCCAGCAGCTCAGCGATTTCCAGCTCGCGACCTTGCGGCGCACCTGGGTCGTTGTTGGCGATGGCTTCCCAACGTGCCACACCAGGGCTGACCTCTCCGTCAGGCACGCCGAGGCCGATGGGCATATCGGCGGCGATGACCTTCCACTGTGCCTGCGACGCCTTGAGTTCACGCTTGAGCCAGTCCAATTGCTCGCGGCCGAGGAAGGGCTTTTCAGCGCCCAGGTTGTCATCGTTGGGCCCGCGATAGCTGCGCATATCCAGCACGAACACATCCAGCAGCGGCCCATAACTGAGCTTGCGATAAATCCGCCCACCGCCATCGGCGCTTTGCCGGCGCATGGGGGAATACTCCAGCCAGGCCTGGCGCGCACGGCCCACCAGGGCGTTGATGTCCTTGGTCTGGTAACGCTCATCCAATTGCTTGCTCGGCGACCAGTTGTTCACCACTTCGTGGTCGTCCCACTGCCAGATCTGCGGCACCTCGGCATTGAAGCGGCGTACGTTTTCATCCATCAGGTTGTAGCGGTAATTGCCGCGATACTCATCCAGGGTTTCAGCGACTTTGCTCTTGGCTTCGGTGGTGATATTGCGCCAGATGCGTCCGCTTTCAGTGGTCAGTTGCGCCGGCACCGGGCCGTCGGCATAGATGGTATCGCCGCTGTGGATAAAGAAGTCCGGAAGGCGCAGGCGCATGGCTTCGTAGATGCGCATGCCGCCGATGTCCGGATTGATGCCGAAGCCCTGGCCGACGGTGTCGCCGCTCCACACAAAACGGATGTCGCGGCGTTGTTGCGGCACACTGCGCAGATGACCGAACCACGGCTCGCTGGCGACGCCGGTCTGGGCGTCTTCGAAGTGCACGCGATAGAAAATCGCCTGGTCGGCGGGCAGCCCGGTCAGTTCGACGCGCGCGGTGAAGTCGGTGCGGTTGTCGGCCAGGGGCGAGATGAATCGGCGCGGGTTGCTGAATACGCTGCGGGTGTCCCACTCCACCACCATGCGGGCCGGGCGGTCGCTGCGGCTCCAGATCATGGCGCGATCGCCGAGCAGGTCGCCGGACTGCACGCCGTCGGTGAGTTGCGGTCGGTCCTTCACGGAGGCGATCACTGCCGGGGCCAGGCCCGGCAGCAGCAGGCCGGCGCCGACGGCTTGCATCACGCGGCGACGGCCGAGATCGAAGTGGCTCATGCAGGTGCCCTCTTGAGTATCAAAAGGCAGACTTAACCACGACAGGATGAAGCGGGTGTGACACGGGCCCACAGAACGACAGAAGCCACATGTGGGAGCGGGCTTGCCTGCGAATGCATCACCCCGGCATCACGGATGCACCGAGGTGCCTGCATCGCAGGCAAGCCAGCCCCACATTTTCGTATCAGGCCTTGGCGGGGACGACGGCCAGCTCTACCGTTTCCGGACGTTTGATCAGCGCATACACCAGGCCGGTCAGCAGGCTACCGGCGACAATCGCCAGCAGGTACAGCAGCGCATGGTTCATCGCATTCGGAATCACCAGCACAAACAGGCCGCCGTGGGGCGCGGCCAGTTTGCAGCCGAAGTACATCGACAGTGCACCGGTCAAGGCGCCACCGGCAATGCTGGCCGGGATGACACGCAACGGGTCTTTGGCGGCAAATGGAATCGCCCCTTCGGAGATAAAGCACATGCCGAGAATCATCGCGGCTTTGCCGGCCTCGCGCTCGGTCTGGGCAAACTTGCGGCGTGCCAGGAACGTAGCGATGCCCATGCCAATCGGCGGCACCATGCCGGCCGCCATGGTGGCCGCCATCGGCGCCCCACTGGACGCCGCCAGCAGGCCGACCGAAAACGCATAGGCGGCTTTGTTGATGGGCCCGCCCAGGTCGACACACATCATGCCGCCCAACAGGATGCCCAACAGCACCGCATTGGTGGTGCCCATGGTGCTGAGGAAGTCGGTAAGCGCGGTGAGCAGGCGCGCCACCGGTGGACCCACCAGGTAGATCATCGCCAGGCCGGTAAACAGGCTCGCCAGCAACGGAATGATCAGGATCGGCTTGAGCGCCTCCAGGCTCTGCGGCAACTTCACCGCACGGGTGATCAGCTTGACGCAGTAGCCGGCGAGGAAACCGGCGAAGATGCCGCCGATAAACCCCGCCCCCAGGGTACCGGCCAACAGCCCGCCGATCATGCCGGGCGCGATGCCGGGACGGTCGGCAATCGAGTAGGCGATGTAACCCGCCAGCAAAGGCACCATCAACATGAAGGCGCGGTCACCCACGGTTTTGAGTGCAGCCGCCAGCGTGCCTTCCTGCTCAAAGGCGTGGATGCCGAACACGAATGACAAGGCGATCAGCAACCCGCCCGCCACCACCATCGGCAACATGAACGACACCCCGGTCAGCAGGTGTTTATAAACGCCGGTTTTTTCTTTCTTGGCCACCGCACCGCTGGCCGCATTTTCCACCGCACCTTCAGCGAGGGCCTTGTTGAGGGTCGCTTCGGACTGCTTGAGGGCAATGCCGGTGCCGCAACGGTAGATCTTCTTGCCGGCAAAGCGCTCGGTGGCGACTTCGATGTCGGCGGCCAGCAACACCACGTCCGCCTCGGCGATAGCCTGCGGGCTCAAGGGTGTGCGGGCACCGACCGAGCCTTGGGTCTCGACCTGCAAGTCATAGCCCAGACGCTTGGCCGTCTGCTGCAAGGCTTCGGCCGCCATGAAGGTGTGGGCGACGCCAGTGGGGCAGGCGGTGATTGCCACAATGCGCGGCGCCTGCTGGGCCACAGACTCGGCAGCAACATACACCTGGGCCTCTTCGGCACCGCGACGCAACACCGCGTCGACATCTGCCAGCGCCTGGGCGGGCGTGCTCTGGAACACGCGCTTGCCGACAAACCGCTGCATATCCACCGCCGTGCTGCTGACCAGCAACACCCACTCGGCGTCGTCGAGGGTGGCTTGGGACAATTGGCGTTCCGGACGCTGCATGTCCACCACTTCCACGCTGGTGCTCCAGCCTTGGCGCTGCGCGGCGGCGTCCAACAAGCGGGCACACAGCACACTGGTGACCATGCCGTTCGGGCAGGCGGTAACAATGGCTAACTTCATCACAAACCCTCTTATTGTTCTGTCAGCGTACGCACGTGGACGTCGCTTTCGAGGCGCGCCAACTGCGCGTCATCGCTGATGCCAAACCCGATCTGGGTCACCGCCAGCGCGGCGATCGCCGTGGCGCGGCGCAGGGTCTGATCCGGCGTATCGCCGCTGAGCAAACCGTGCAGCATCCCGGCCAGCAGCGAATCGCCGGCGCCAACGGTACTGGCCACCGTGACCTTGGGTGGCGTGGCGTGCAGTGCCGCACCTGGGCTGTACCAGCTCACGCCCGCCGCACCGTCGGAGACCACCACATGTTCCACACCTTGCTGATGCAGGTGGCTGATTGCATCCGTGGCATGGCCCAGGGCTTCAGCCAGCTCTTCGGTATTGGGTTTTACCAGCCACGGGCCGGCCTGCAAACCTGCACGCAGCGCTTCACCGCTGGTGTCCAGGGCGACTTTTACTCCAACGCGTTTCAACTGTTCCAGCAGCCCTTGAAACCACTGTGGGCTGACGCCGCGCGGCAAGCTGCCGGCCACCACCACCGCATCGAAGCCGGGAGCAATCTGCGCCAGTTTTTCCAGCAAGGCGCTCTGCGCTTGCTCCGTCACCTGTGGCCCCGGCGCGTTGATGTCAGTGACCCGGCCATCCTGCTCGGCAATCTTGATATTGCTGCGGGTTTCGCCGGGCACGCGGATAAACGCGTCGGTAAACCCACGCTGCGCGATCAGCGCTTCGAAGGCCTGGGGGTTGCCCTCACCGAGGAAGCCGCCCACGGTCAGCTCATGGCCCAGGTCGGCCAACACCTGCGCCACATTCACGCCCTTGCCGGCAGCGTGGGTCAGCAGGGTTTCGCTACGGTTGACTTCACCCGGTTCCAGGCGCGCCAGGCGTACCGTCAGGTCCAACGCCGGGTTCAGCGTCAGGGTTAGAATCCTTGCCATCTACACGGCCTCCACTAGGGCACGCACTTCGGCGGGCGAGCCCACCGCCAGTGCTTTTTGCGCCAGGCCCTGGGCCTCGCTCAGACTGAATTCGCGCACGCGCGCCTTCACTTCAGGAATGCTGCGGGCCGAGACGCTCAACTCATCCACCCCCAGCCCGATCAGCACCGGTACCGCCAACGGGTCCGCCGCCAGTTCGCCGCACACCCCGACCCATTTGCCATGGGCATGGGCGGCACGCACGGTGATGTCGATCAGTTGCAACACGGCCGGATGCAGGCCATCGGCCTGGGCGGACAGCGTCGGATGGCCACGGTCAATGGCCAGGGTGTACTGGGTCAGGTCGTTGGTGCCGACGCTGAAAAAGTCGACTTCCTTGGCCAGCACCGGCGCGAGCAATGCCGCCGACGGCACTTCGATCATGATGCCCAGCTGCAGGTCCGCCACCGGGATTTCCAAGCGCAGGCGTTCGGTCATGTCGCGGGCCGCGCGCCACTCATCAACGCTACCGACCATGGGGAACATGATGCGCAGCGGGCGGCTGTCCGCAGAACGCAGTAGCGCACGCAATTGCGCTTCCATGATCTGCGGGCGCTGCAAGGTGAGACGAATGCCGCGCACGCCGAGAAAAGGGTTTTCTTCCTGGGCGATCGGCCAATACGGCAGCGGTTTGTCGCCGCCCACATCGAGGGTGCGCACCACCAATGGGCGACCCGCGAGACCGTCGAGGACGCGACGGTATTCGGCTTCCTGGGTGGCTTCGTCCGGCGCCTGCGGGTGGGCCATGAAAATCAGCTCGGTGCGCAGCAGACCAATGCCTTCGGCGCCCTGCTCCACCGCGCTGGCCACACCGGCGCTTTCGCCGATATTGGCAAACACCTCCACGGCGTGGCCGTCGCGGGTCAGCGCCGGTTCATGGCGTTGCGCCGACGCGGCTTGCAGGCGTTGTTCGCGGGTGTCGCGCTCGACCGTGGCGCGTTGCAGGGTGGCGGGGTCGGCGTCCACATGCAGGCGGCCGCGCTGGCCATCGAGCAACAGCGGCGTACCGCAAGCCAGCAGCAACACGGCCGGGCCAGCGCCGACCAACGCAGGGATGCCGAGGGCGCGGGCGACGATGGCACTGTGCGCCGTCGCGCCACCACGCGCAGTAAGGATGCCGGCAACGCGCGCCGGATCAAGCCGTGCAACGTCGGACGGGCCGACTTCGTCCATCACCAGAATGTAGGGTTCACTCGGCTCCTGGGCGGTTTCAACACCGCACAGTTGCGCCAGCACACGACGGCCGATATCACGCAGGTCGGCGGCACGCTCGGCGAGCAGCGCGTCCTGCAGCGACTCCTGCTGCTTGGCAGCGGCTTCGATCACACTCATCCACGCTGCCTCAGCGCTTTCGCCTTGCTTGAGGCGGGTGTCGACTTCGTCGGTGAGCTCCGGGTCGTCGAGCATTTCCTGGTGGGTGACGAAAATCTCGCGGATCGCCTTGGATGGGCTGCGTTCGATCAGGCCCTGGATATCACCGCGCACCTCGGCCAGGGCGCTGTGCAAACGCTGGCGCTCGACGGCGCAGGATTCGCCGCGCAGTGGGTAATCGAACGTTTGCTGCACCTGGATATGCGCCGGGCCGATGGCGATGCCCGGTGCGGCGGCGATGGCCTGGATTTGGCTGCCGGACAAGGGCGCGCTGATCAACGGTTCAATATCGAGGGTTTCTGGCTGGGCGCTCAGGGTCGGCAGTGGCTCGACGTCTTCGCCGAGGCCTTCTTCTACCGCTGCCAGCAGCGCCGGCAGTGCATCGCCCGCAATCGTGGGTTCGGCGACAAACTCCAGCACCTGGCCACGCCGCGCGCCGAGGCTCAACAGTTTGCTCAGGCTTTTCACCGACACGGCGCCCACCGGGCCATCGATGATGCGCACGCGGATGTCGCCGTCAAAACTTTTCGCCAACTGCGCGAGGATCTTCGCCGGGCGCGCGTGCAAACCGTGGGCGTTGGCCAGGGTAATGCGTACGCTGGGCCAATCGGGGGGCAGCTCCCCACCGAGCACTTCGAGCACCGCGCGGCTGCTGGTGGCGCGGCCAAGTTCCTGGCCGCGCCCCTCGATCAGCAGGGCGCACAAGCGTTCGAGCAAAGCCTGGTGGGCTTCACCGAGGCTGGCCAGGCAGAACAGGCCATTGAGTGGCTGGCCAAGGTAGCGCATGGGTTTGTCCGGGGTGACAAACGCCAGGCCCGGGCGCTTGACGGTCTGCTCGCTGTGCAACCACCACAGGCCATCGCCCAGGGGCAGCGCATCCACTTGCTGCAAGACCGCGGCGAAGCCATTGCTCACACAATCGGCCTGACGCAACAGGCGTGCGCCGCGCCATACCAGCTCTTCGAAGTCGTCGGCGGACACGCCCAGGCTGATCATCTGCGCGTCCAGCGCCAGTTCCTGCGGCGCGCCTTGCAGCAGTTTCAGCAGGGCGTCAGCGCTGCCGGCACGGCGCAGCGCCTGGCCCAGGTCAGTTTCACCGAGGGCGCGGGTGAGCAGTTGCAACAGCCGCAGGTGTTCGTCGGATTTGGCCGCAATGCCGATGGCCAGGTACACGATCTGGCCGTCACCCCAGTCCACACCTTCGGGGAACTGCAGCAAACGCACGCCGGTGGAAAACACCTGGTCGCGGGTTTCGGGGGTGCCATGGGGGATGGCAATACCTTGGCCGAGAAAGGTCGAGCCTTGGGCTTCACGGGCTTGCAAACCGCTGAGATAACCCTCGGCGACCAGGCCGTCGGCCACCAGTTTTTCAGCGAGCAGGTGCAAGGCAGCAGATTTATCCACAGCCACCTGGCCCATGGAAATCTGCTCTACAGTGAGCTCAAGCATGCCGTTCTCCTAGTTAGTGCAGAGGCGCACTAGGTATTGTTTTAAACAAACAGTGTAATGGTGTTCATGATTAACTGACTGAGCAGTCAATTGGCAGTAGCCACTCAGTCGCGAACGTCGTAAAAATACGCTGGCTGAAACGTTTAATCTAGATCTTATGGAAGACTACGCGTTAATTTCGCATCCTTGAAGAACCACTCGGCACTTGAGCTGAGACATTGGTCGGGTGCTGGAATCGGTTACGATTGGACAAAATGTCGGGGCAAGCTCCAGAAAACAAGGAAATCCCGGTTTGAAACTCAGTGATATCGCACGTCTCGCCGGTGTGTCCGTGACCACCGCCAGCTACGTCATCAATGGCAAGGCCGAACAGCAACGCATCAGCAACGCCACCGTCGAACGGGTGCGTGCTGTGGTGCAAGCACACGGCTTTACCCCAAACCCACAGGCCGCCGGGCTGCGCAGTCGGCACACCCGCACCTTGGGCTTTATCCTGCCCGACCTGGAAAACCCCAGTTACGCACGCATCGCCAAGCTCCTCGAGCAAGGCGCGCGGGCGCGTGGCTATCAATTGCTGATCGCCAGCTCCGACGACGAGGCCGACAGCGAGCGCCAATTACTGCAACTGTTCCGCGCCCGGCGTTGTGATGCGTTGTTTGTCGCCAGTTGCCTGCCGGCCAGCGACGACAGTTACCGCGAGCTGCAAGCCAAGGGTTTGCCGGTGATTGCCATCGACCGGGTGATGGGCTCGGATCAATTCTGCTCGGTGGTCAGCGACGACCGCCAGGCTTGCCAGCAATTGACCAGCAGCCTGCTGCAACCGTTGCCCAAACAGATCGTGCTGATCGGCGCACGGCCCGAACTGAGCATCAGCCAGGAGCGTGCCGCCGGTTTCCGTGAAGCCCTCGAAGGTTTCACCGGCGAGGTGATCATCGAACACGCTGAAGCCTTTAGCCGCGACTGTGGCCGACAGCTGATGGAGCAACTGCTGCAACGACTGGGGCATTTGCCTGACGCACTGGTGACCACCTCCTACGTGTTGCTGCAAGGCGTGTTCGACGCCCTGCATGACTTCCCGCTCAAGTCACGCCCGCTACGACTGGGCACCTTTGGCGATACCCAATTGCTGGACTTCCTGCCGCTGCCGGTCAACGCCATGGCCCAGCAACATCAGTTGATCGCCGAGACCGCCCTGCGCCTGGCCCTGGCGGCTATCGAAGAGGAACAGTACCAACCTGGCGTGCACGCCATCGGCCGAACCTTCAAGCAGCGCATTCACGAGGCTTGAGCGTGGAGCTGATCGACACCCACACGCACCTGGACTTCCCGGATTTCGACAGCGATCGCCGCGACGTCCTCGCCCACAGCCGAATAGTGGGCGTGCGGCGCATGGTGGTGTTGGGGGTGTATCAGCAGAATTGGCAACGCGTGTGGGACCTGGTGCACGCGGACGAAGGCTTGTTCGCCGCCTTTGGCTTGCATCCGGTGTATCTCGATGAGCATCGCCCCGCTGACCTCTCGGCATTGGGCGACTGGTTGTCTCGCCTGCAAGGCCACCGGCAACTGTGCGCGGTGGGCGAAATCGGCCTGGACTACTTTCTCGAACACCTGGACCGCGACCGCCAGCAAAGCCTGTTTGAAGCCCAGCTCAAGCTGGCGGTCGACTTCCAATTGCCAGCCTTGCTGCATGTCCGTCGCAGCCACGCAGCGGTGATCGCTACCCTCAAGCGCATTCGCCTGCCCCGCGGCGGCATCATCCATGCGTTTGCGGGGAGCCGTGAAGAAGCCCGCGAGTACATCAAGCTCGGCTTCAAGCTGGGTCTGGGCGGCGCCGCCACCTGGCCTCAGGCCCTGAGGATGCACAAGGTGTTGGCGCAACTGCCGCTGGATGCAGTGGTACTGGAAACCGACTCACCCGACATGGCACCTGCCATGTTCCCTGGCCAACGCAATAGCCCCGAGCATCTGCCGGCCATCTGCACTGCCCTGGCCGAACGCATGGGCACCGATGCTCTATTGCTGGCTGAGGCGAGCACACGCAATGCGTGCGAGCTGTTCAATTGGTAGAGCCGGCGTGACCACCTGCAAGTCCAGGGTCATGCGCTGCCGGTAACGGGCATAACGCAACGCCAGGAAGTGCATCAGCAGCACCGCCAGCGAGACATTGAACTGACCGATCACACTGAGCAGCCCCACCCACTCCGCCACCAGCGCCACGATCAGCACCATGCAGGTGAACACCACCATGCTCGGTTGAACCAGCGCCCAGTGGTCCAGCGCCTTGAACTGGCGCAATTGATGGGGGCAGCTCAACTGCACGACCCGATGGCAGTAAGGGCAATCGAACGGTTCTTCGATGGCAATGGCATTCAGTTGCCAAGGTTTGAGCTCAAAGGTGATGTCGCAATGGGCGCAGCGCCCCTTGATGCCGATTGCAGCGCTCATCGCTGTGCCTCCCCTGGACGTGGAATCGAGTGAAACAATTTTCACCCATTCAGGGGTCGAGAAAAGAGACGCCAAGAAATCAGGACAAGCACCACGTCAACAGGCGACCGTTCCTACGCCCATTACTTACACACGAAACGCACCGATCAATTGCTTCAACGCGATCACCTGCATGGATAACTGCCGGCTCGCGGCCTCGGTCTGATTTGCGCCTTCAGCGGCATGTTCGCCGGCACGATTGATTGCAACGATGTTCTGGTCGATATCGTGGGCAACGGCGGTCTGTTGCTCTACGGCAGCGGCGATCTGCTGGTTCTGATCAACGATCATGCCCACGGCGCCGAGGATATTTTCTAGGGCCTGCTGGACCTTTTCCGACTGGCCCACGGTGCCATTCGCCATTTCATGACTGCTGCCCATGGCCTTGACTGCCGCCGCCACACCGCCCTGCAAGCGACTGATCATCTGTTCGATTTCTTCTGTGGAATGCTGTGTGCGTCGCGCCAGGGTGCGCACCTCGTCGGCCACCACCGCAAAACCACGGCCCTGTTCACCGGCCCGCGCTGCTTCGATGGCGGCATTGAGGGCCAGCAGGTTGGTTTGCTCGGCGATGCTCTTGATCACTTCCAATACGCTGCTGATGGACTGGCTGTCAGTCGCCAGTTGGTTGATCACCCGCACCGACTGGTCGATCTCCGACGCCAGCCGCGCGATGCTGCCCTGCTGGGACTGCACCAGGCCGCGGCCGCTGACGGTTTCATCGTTGACGCTGTGGGCACTGTTGACCGCTGCCGCCGCGCTGCGCGCGACTTCCTGGGCGGTGGACGACATCTGGTTCATGGCCGTCGCCACCTGCTCGATCTGGCTACGTTGGCCCGACACCGCCTGGTTGCTCCGGGCCGAGACCGTTTCCACCTGGCCGGCCTGGAGTTCAACCTGGCTGACGGTATGCCCGACGCGCTCGATCAGGTCATGGATCTTCGCCACGGTACCGTTGAACACCTGGCCGAGGTCACCCAACTCGTCGCGGCTATGTGCAACAAAAGTGACCGTCATGTCACCGGCCGCCACCTTGTCCATCGTCGCCCCCAGGCGTCGCAGTGTGGTGCGCGTGGACGCGTAGAAACCTGCGTACAGATAGAAGATCAGCAGGAACACCGCCGTCAGGGCCGAGACCAGTACCACCATGTGCGTGCGGTTCTGTGCCAGGCGTTGCTCCAACTGCTGGCCGAGGAACGCGAGGGTGGCTTCATCAAGCTGGTAGGTCCGGGCCATCAACTGGCTGACGCTGTCGTAGAACCCCTGCCAGGGCGCGTCGAGGGTTTCGGCCACCACCACTTGCTCTTCAAACAACTCGCTGCCTTGCTTGAGGCTGGCATTGCTGGCCTTGGCCAGGCTATCGAGTGCGGTGTGGGCGGCGTTGCTGGCGCCCAGGGCATCCTGCAACTTCAGGCCATATTCGGCCTGGAGTTTTTCCAACTGCTGCAGCAGCTCGTCAAAACGCGTACTGGATGACGAATTGAGAAAACCTTGGCCCAGGGAATACGCGCCCATTGCCCGCCCTTCGCCAAGGGCCTGGGTGATTTGCGGAGTCACGCTGGTGACCAGCTCGCTGAGCTGGCGCAGGTCGCTCTGGGGGTCACGGCTCAAGCCGGATTGGCTGGCAATGATCTGGCTGAGCATCTGCGCCTTGTTGAGCAACTTGCCGATCAGTGCACTCTTGCTCAGCAATGATGTTTCCTGTTGCTGGGCCTTGAAAGCCGCAATCAACTCATCACGCTTACTGTCAAAAGCGGCGATTTGCTCAGGCTCGGTGGTCATGGCATTGAGGCTTTGCAGACGGCCCAGCACGCTTTGCTCCAAGGTGCCGATCTTGCCCTCAAGGTCACCGGCCTTGCCGGACTGGCCAAGGGTGGCGTTGATCTGCACTTGGTTGTTAAGGGTTTCCAGGTCGCGGCGCAGGGCCAGGCTGCTGCCGAGCAAGTCGAGGCTTTGCAGCTCCACACGGGTGCCCTGGAATTCACGCCACGAATCACGCACCAGGTAATAGTTGGTCGCCAGCATGGGCAGCAGGAACAACACGCTGATCAAGCTGAACTTCATGCCAAAACTCAGGCGATTCATCAGCGCGACAGCCGGATAGAGCAAGCTCTTCACAGGTGAACTCCCTTTCTTTTATTTTTATTGAGGCGCAGGGCGGCAGTTAGCCAGCATCTGTATAGCTCAATTTGAAAGGGAGTTTTGTAACTTAAGGTTAACGACAGGAAAGACACGGCAAAAACAATTGTGGGAGCAAGCCGCTCCCACATTTCCTGACCGTGCTCGCCGTCAGGGCAACACGGTCCAGATGGCGAAGCCGGCATACCACAGCACCGCCGCACGTAGCAGCAGTTCCCAAATCCGGTCCAGGCTGTTGATGCCGTCGGGGCCTACCGCCGGCTGCGGGATTTCGGCGGCGACCAAGCCGACCTTTTCCACCAGTTGGGCAGCGCTGATGTCCCAGTTCAGCAGTTCGTGCAGCATCACGCGCCCCACCGCGACGAAGTTGCCCACCAACGCAAAACTGGCCGCCAGCAGGCGTACCGGCAACCAGTCGAAGGCGTGGCGCAGTTGCCCGGCACGTTCGGCCACCAGGGGGTTGTTGCTGTGCTCACTCGCCAGCGCCAGCAGGCGATAGGCCAGGGCGGCAACCGGGCCCAGCAGGAAGTACCAGAAAATCACCGCGAAAAAGCTCTGGTAGGCCTGCCACAACAGATGGCCTTGGACACGCTCGAGCAATTGTTCGCCACTGTCGGCGCTCAGGCTCAGGTCGCGCTCGGCCACATGCTCGGCAGCCTGCAGGTCGCCACGCCGCCAGGCATCGCGAAACGGACCGAGCCCGGCGAGCAGATCACCGCGACCCAGGCTGTAGATGACGATCAGCAGGTGCACCGGCAGCGCCAACAGTCCGTAGGCCACGGGTTCCAGCACCAGCAACAACAACGCCAGCAAGGCCACCGGCAATAACACCAGCAACGTCAGAACCAGCCAAGGCTGCTTACCCATGCGTGGGCTCGATTCCAGCTTGGCCAGTTCACGCAGCCAACCGCCGTCACGCTGCAACCGCTGGCGCAAGGCCGAGAACTTCTCGATCCAAACCGCCAGCACCAACACCAGGAAACTCATCGTGCGTGTCCTCCATCCTGCAAGGCGCTGCGAAAGCGCGCCCAATCAAAAGCGGGGCCGGGATCAGTCTTGCGTCCCGGAGCGATATCGCTGTGACCACAAATGCGCTGGGCAGTGATGCCTGGGTAAGCTGCCAGCAACTGGCGGGTCAGGTCGATCAGCGAGGCGTATTGGGCCTCGGTGAACGCTTGATCATCGGTCCCTTCCAGCTCCACCCCCAGGGAAAAGTCATTGCAGGTGTCCCGCCCCTCGAACTGCGAGACCCCGGCGTGCCAGGCCCGGTCGAGGCAGGACACAAACTGCGTCACCGCGCCATCACGCTCAATCAGAAAATGCGCAGACACTCGTAGGTCAGCTATCCCCTCAAAGTAGGGATGTTCCGTGACATCCAGGCGATTCTGGAAAAACTCCTGCACTTTGCCCGTACCGAACTGCGCCGGTGGCAGGCTGATGTTATGCACCACCAACAGTGAGATTTCGCCTGCGGGGCGCTCGTTGAAGTTGGGCGAAGGGCAATGACGAATGCCCTGGCACCAACCGCTGGTGGGGTCCAACTGCATACAGGTTCCTTGAACGAGACAACGTGTGACCAGTATGCCGCGTTCGACCCTCCGGTTGCGATCACTTGCCATGATTGAGTTGACGCAGCTTGCCCACGACGGCGGCCAGCGCGCGCTCGAACAAAGGGCCATCATCCAGGGTATGCAGCGCGCCACGCTTGAATGCCAAGGCCAGTTGGCCGGCGCTCTTCTCCAGCACCTTGAGCCCCGTGCGACTGATGAAGACATAGGTGTTGGCCGGTGCCATGATCGCCGTCAACTTGCATCTCAGCGTCCTGGCTTCGTCTTCCTGGAACACCATCCAGCTGCCGACCTTGAGTTGGCGAGCCTTGAGCAGGTCGGGGTCGTTGTCCGGCAGGTCGGTGACGGGGTCGGGTAACGCACTCAACACAAACGGCTCACGCACTTCGATCAACTCATCGACGCCTCCCGGTGCCTGGACATGCAGGGCCTGCAGACGCACAAAGAATTCGCGCGTACTGAAGGGGTCGAACGCGGCGCTGGTCAAGCCGTCGCGCAGGGCCTTGAGCAAGCCCGGCAGTTGCTCCAGCAAATGGCGCCCGGCTTCGGTGTCTTGCTGCAGGCCGACGCTCCAGATCAACTCGTCCATGGTGCGCAGCCCCGCTTGCCACTGTACGGATTGTTCGCCGTGCTTGAGGCTGGCCAGCAACAGCACCTGGCTCCACGCCTGCTGCAGGAACTGCACGACCGGACGTGGCAGGACCTTGCCCAACAGCCGTTTATTCAGAACATCGGCCACGTGCTGGCGGGCGGCTTCGGTGCGCACGCGCCCGACTTCGGCGTCACGGGTGTGTTGTTCAAGCAAGTCACTGCGTCGGCGCTCATCGGCGGTAAAGGCACTGAACTCGGCAAGCAACTGGGAAAAAATCGACGCATCTTCGACAAACTCGTTGAGCAGGCGCTGCACGACCTGCTCGATGCGCAGGTAGAGGTGATCGCGCGCGTAGTCCTCACAGGGGCTGTTGCCCAAGGCTGCGGCTGCGATTTCATTGAGCAGGCGCCGCGCCGGGTGGCTGGCACGGCTGAAAAAGCTCTTGTCCAGCAACGCTACTTTCAGCATCGGGATCTGCAAGCGACCGATCAAGGCCTTGAAGGCATCAGGCACGGCGCGGTCGTTGAGGATGAACTCGAACATCAGCGCGACCAGATTGATCACGTCTTCGTCCGCCTCTTCCACCACCCGTGACTTGCCACTCTTGACGCTGACACGGGTCAGCAACTGTCCTAGCTGGCTACGCAGGTCGAAATCATCTTCTACCTCCGGCTCCGGCACGTACTGCTGCAAATGGGAGAGCAGACGCAGCAGATCTCGGGTGGAAATGGGCAGCGGCTCGGCGCTGGCCTCAAGTGTCGGCGCCACGCTGCCACGCACCCCTGTGAGCAACGGCTGCAGCGCGGCGAAAGCTTCCTGGCCATTTTCGTCGGCGGGCTGGTCGGCGGCCGGCGAACTGTCTTCTTGTGGATGTTCACGGTCCGCACGCCCATCAGGGCGGCGCGACGGTATGGCCTTGAGCTCAGGTAATACACCCGTTGCGACCAACAGCTGGTTGGCTTCGCCGTAGAGTTGGTCGGCATCGCTGAGCACGTATTTTTCAAACAGCTTGAGCATGATCAGTTTGACGCGGATCTCCACGCCCAGGCTGCGTCCCGCCCGCAAGAAAAACTCACACAGCAGCGCAGGCCCTAGGGGGTTCTCACGATCATCCAGGCGGTTGCCGAGCAAAACGCTCAAACGCGCCGTGAGCTGCCCCAGCGCCAGACCGTCACGGTGCCGCACCCGCTCCAGCATGGCCTCGAGCGCGACGGCTTTTTCCAGATTATCCCTGGAGGAACCCGGCACCGCGTCATAGGAGACCACCGGTACCAGTTGCAACTCTCCTCGCCCTGCCTGGCCCAGGCCGGCAAAGGCTTCGAAAAGACGCTCCATGAACACGCGTTCGAAATTCTTGCGCTTGAGGCGCAGGTCGCGCATGGCTTCGAAGAAAATATGGTGATCGCGGTTATTGCGCGCCTTGTCGGCCATCTCGAACAATGTGTCGTCGGCGTTATCGAACAGGTCCTGAAGACCTTGTTGCAACTGTTGCGCCGCCTTGTCGCGGACCTGCAGCAACACCACCGGCAGTCGGGCGAGCGGCGATGGCGTAGCGTGTGCCTTGTTGATTGGCACCACCTTTCCGTCATTGTGCATCCTGGCCTCCTGAAACGGCGGTATTGGGTGGGGAAAGATCGGGTAAGGGTCCCGTCGGGAACCAGGGATAACCGGTTATCACCAGAACGTCAAAGCTATGACGCCAATTGCAAGGCGCCAGATTATCTTGCATATGAGGGGGGTTGCGCCAGCAAACTCTGCCAATGCGCGGTAAATGAGTGGTGAGCCTGGGTTCGAACGCACACTGCCCCTATAATCGAGGCACTTTGTATGTGGAGCCTGTTATGCCGAATCTCCGTCTTGCCGACCTCACCGCCGAAATCGAAGCCAACGTGCGCCGCGCACTGCTGGAAGACATCGGCAGCGGCGACATCACTGCGCAGTTGATCCCGGCCGAGCGGCTGGCGACGGCCACGATCATTACACGCGACGCGGCGGTTATCGCCGGTACAGCCTGGGTGGATGCGGTGTTTCGCCAGCTAGACCCGAGGGTTGCCGTGCATTGGCAGGTGGCCGATGGTGAGCGTGTCAGCCCCAACCAGGTACTGTTCCACCTCGAAGGCCCGGCACGTTCGCTGCTCAGCGGCGAACGCTGTGCACTGAACTTCCTGCAATTGCTCTCCGGGGTCGCCACCCGCGCCCAATTTTTGGCGGACTTTGTCGCCAGCACCCAGGTCAAGCTGCTGGATACCCGCAAGACCCTGCCGGGCCTGCGCCTGGCACAAAAGTACGCAGTCACCTGCGGCGGCTGCCACAACCACCGTATCGGTTTGTATGACGCGTTCCTGATCAAGGAAAACCATATCGCCGCCTGCGGTGGCATTGCCGAGGCGATCACCGCTGCCCACAAGATCGCGCCCGGCAAGCCGGTGGAAATCGAGGTGGAAAGCCTGGAGGAGCTGCGCGCAGCCCTGGCGGCAGGCGCCGACATCATCATGCTCGATGAGTTGAGCCTGGAGGATATGCGTGAAGCCGTGCGCCTCAACGGCGGCAAGGCCAAGCTGGAGGCCAGCGGCGGGATCAATGAAAGCACCCTGCTGCCCATTGCCGAGACGGGTGTGGATTACATCTCCATTGGCGCGATGACCAAGGATGTGAAGGCGGTAGACTTGTCGATGCGCCTTAGTATCTAAGGCATTGCAAGCGGTAAGCTTCAAGCTGCAAGAAGGCTGGATAACAGCTTGCAGCTTGAAACTTGCGGCTGCTTTTAAACGACCAAGTCATTCATCTCGCAATACTCTTCCCATTCGACACCCAGCACCTCGGCCGCCTCTTTGTGCAAGGCCAGCCGTGCCGCTTCGAATTCTTCCGGTGTCGAGGTGTATTTGAGGGTCAGCTCCCAGGGCTGGTAGCCCTGGCTCTCGGCCTCGTCCTCGAATGCCCACTGAATCTGATCGCGCTGATCATCGGCGCTCAGGTCCTTGATCTCTTCTCTAAGCTGCGGCGATTCCTCGAGGTATTTTTCGAGGGCTGCTTGGTGCCGAACTTCCTGGGTCATTTCAGTCGTGGTCATGTTGTTCTCTTAGATCGAGGAATGGGGATGCATCTGGGTCATCAAGGTTGCGCAGATACAAAAGAGCAGGCTCGAATGCCGGCTCGTCTGGCCTTCAGAACCATTCTGGGATCATCTGAAAACAGTGCCTTTAAAACGGTGACGCCTTTGTTGCCTTTGTGCCCGAGACAGGAATCGAACCTGCGACCTTCGCGTTACGAGTGCGCTGCTCTACCGGCTGAGCTACACGGGCGGTGGGCTAAAGCTAGCACCGCATCGAGCGTCCAGCAACTTGCCGGCGTCAGCGAGCAATGACGCCCTGCGCCCAGAAGCGTGGCTGCAGCCAGCCGCCATGGCTGTCCAGGTACTGCTGCTGGGCTTGCTTGATGTGAGGCACATCGCGCGCGGCGATCACGATCAGCAGACCAACGGCCAGCACACTCAAGATTTTCCAGGCCCGCCAGGCCAACGGCAGCTCGGCGGCCAATGGGGCTCGCCACACATGCAATGCCATCAACCAGCCGACCACCAGCGCCAACCAGACTTGAGAGTTGGGCATCACTATCACGCCATCGACCATCGACTGCACCAACGCACCGACCAACGCCGCAAACAGGCAGAGCCGCATCAGGTCGGCACGCTCGGCGCACTGCCCACGTTTACGCAGTAAGCCGAAGGTGGCCCACCCGCCTCGCCATGCCAGAACCGCAACGCACAACGCCGAGGGCACACCCCATTCACTGGCCCATTGCAGGATGGCCTGGTGCGGGTGTGCGGCAATTTCATTGGCGATATCGGCAAAATGCATAGGCCCGAAACCCAGCCACGGTCGCTCGACAAGCATATGCCACGCCTGCCACCAGATCGGACCGCGCCCCGACAGGCTCGTGGTGAGGCGATCACGGGCGTCATTGAGGATCTGGATCCCCAGGTAATCCGCCAGCACCGTAAACAACAGCCAATACAGCAACAGGCCACCCAGCACTGCGGCCAGCTGCCAACCCAGCCAGCGCCGGCCCCACGGCCCCAGCACCGACACCACGACGCCCGCCGCGCCCATGCCCAGCCAGGTGCCACGCGTGCCGCCTCCAATTGCGATCATCCACCACACGCACAACAACACAAACACGGCACCCTTTAATGAGCGGGAGAGTGCCGGGATCAATAAGGGAAGCGCCAGCAGCGGCAGGGTGAACGTCTGGAACTGGCCATAGAAACGCTTGTTGGAAAAGCCAGACAGCAGCACGTCAGGATCCAGTGTCCGTGTGGCACTGGTAAACGCGAGCGCGCCCGCATGCAGGTATTGAATCGACTTGATCAGGCATAGCAGCACCACCACCAGTATCAAGGCGCGATCCAGCGGCTCGCCCCCCTGACGACGCAGCAAGGCAAACGCCATGGCGATCGCCCCACAGCTGACGAACACGGCCACTTCGACAAGCGCCCAGAGCGGCTGGCGGGCCAGCATTGACGACACCAGGCCCAGCGCAACGACCAACGCCAGGCCAAGTGCGGTGGGCCGGTCTACCAGCTGTTCAGCACGGCCGAACGACAGCCCATACAACACCGCACAGACCCCGATGGTGACCTGCATGACCCGCTGTAAATCATGCCCACCGAACGGTGCACATATCCCGATGATCAGCAGGCATACCACTGCTACCAGAAAAATACTGCCGCGTTGCTCTAAAGATATCGCCATCGGCCACCTCAACTTCCCTGTGGATGGTTTAGCCCTTATGCGCCGTCGGCGCCGCAGCCTTTGGCGATATAGTTGGCCTCAGCGGTGGTGGTGCATTTCCAACCGGTGGTGGCGCTGCGCGTCAGGCTGATGGTCTTGCCCAGCACCGGTGCCGGTGCGTCGAGCAGTTCGCAACGGATAGCGCCCGTGCCCGTGGCAACATCCCCCGTCACCTCGATCTTGCAGTTGGCTGTCGGGCTGGTACCGCCAATCAATGCAAGGGTGGGCACGGTGCCCTGGTTGAGGGTGTCCTCGTACCCGGCCTTCAAGGCGGAGATCTCTGCCAGGCCGGCGGTGAACTTGGCCTTGGCCTGGTGGGTGGTGTACATGGGCAGGCCAATGGTGGCCAAAATGCCGATGATTGCCACGACGATCAACAGCTCGATCAGGGTAAAACCTTTTTGACGTATCACATTCACTCTCCAGGATAGAACTCATGACAAGGCGCATCCTGCGCCCCGCGTTGTGCAGCGGCGCCAGTGTACTCATCCGCAAGCGGTCAATCGCGCACAAGACGCACATTCTGACATTTTATCCGGCACTGCCGGCCAGTCCGGATCCGTCACCTGACTAAGCTATAAATCTTCGACGACCTCTGTGCGGAACCGTGACATGGACGACGCTTCAACGCTCTACGCCTGGGAAGGCATCAACCGCAAAGGACGCAGGGTGTCCGGGCAGACCACCGGGCACAGCGTTGCAAGGGTCAAGGTTCAGTTACGCCAACAGGGCATCAGCCCTGGGCATGTGCGCAAGAAATCCCCAGTGCTGCCGAGCTTCGTACCCTCGATCAAGCCGGCGGACATCACCCTGTTCACGCGCCAACTGGCTACGCTGCTCAAGGCCGGGATTCCTCTCCTGCAAGCCTTCGACGTCATCGGTGAAGGTTTCGACAACCGGCCCATGCGTAAGCTGGTGCAAGGTTTGAAACAGGCGATTGCCGCCGGCACCAGCCTTGCCGAGGCGCTGCGCAAGCAACCTCATTATTTCGACGCGCTGTACTGCAACCTGGTAGCCGCCGGCGAACAGGCCGGAGCCCTTGAAACCTTGCTGGAACGCGTGGCAATCCACCGAGAGAAGAGCGAACAGCTAAAGGCCAGGATCAAAAAAGCCATGACCTATCCGATCACCGTGCTGGTGGTCGCCAGTCTCGTCACCGGCGTGCTGCTGGTCCACGTCGTGCCACAGTTCCAGACGCTGTTCGCCGGCGTCGACGGCAAGCTGCCTGGCTTCACATTGCAGGTGATCGCCCTTTCCGAATTCATGCAGAAAGCCTGGTGGATCATCGCGCTGGGCATTCTTGCGGCAGGCTTGGGGTTGCGCCACGCCTACCGTACCTTCGCCGATGTTCGTGCCTGGCTGGACAGCTGTTTGTTGAAAACGCCCCTGGCAGGCAAACTGCTGAGCAAATCCGCCGTGGCCCGCTACGCCCGCACGCTTTCCACCACGTTTGCCGCCGGCGTTCCGTTGGTGCAGGCGCTGGACTCGGTGGCCGGGGCCGCCGGTTCAGGGCCGTTCAGACAGGCAATCGAACATATGCGACGCGACGTAGCGACGGGCATGCAATTGAATCAATCCATGATCGCCAGCGGCCTGTTTCCCCGCATGGCGATCCAGATGACAGCCATCGGCGAAGAATCAGGCACGCTGGACAGCATGCTGGAAAAGGTCGCCAGCCATTACGAGGCCGATGTGGATAACGTGGTCGATAACCTCACCAACCTTATGGAGCCGCTGATTATGGTGGTACTGGGAGGGATCGTCGGCGCACTGGTGGTCGCGATGTATTTACCGGTATTCCAGTTGGGGAGCGCATTTTGAGCCTGCTGCTGGCTGGCCACCCCTGGGCATTTATTGCGCTGGCGTCAGTGCTGGGACTGATCGTCGGCAGTTTTCTCAACGTGCTGGTGTGGCGCCTGCCAAAGATGCTCGAACGGGAATGGCGTGCGCAGGCCCACGAAGTACTCGGCTTGCCCGCTGAACCTGCCGGCCCGACCTACAACCTGATGCACCCCAACTCCTGCTGCCCGCAGTGCAACCATCCGATACGCCCGAGGGAAAACATCCCACTGCTCAGCTACCTGTTTCTGCGAGGCCGCTGCGCCCAATGCCAAAAGGCAATCAGCGTCCGTTATCCGCTCACTGAACTGGCGTGCGGGTTGATCTCGGCCTGGGTTGCCTGGCATTTCGGCTTTGGCTGGCCAGCGGGCGCGGTGCTGGTACTGAGTTGGGGGTTGTTGGCGATGAGCCTGATCGATGCCGATCACCAACTGTTGCCGGATGTGCTGGTGATGCCGCTGCTGTGGCTGGGGCTGATCGTCAACGGGTTCGGACTGCTGACGACACTGCCCGATGCCCTGTGGGGCGCGGTGATCGGGTACATGAGCCTGTGGAGCGTGTTCTGGCTGTTCAAGCTGGTTACCGGCAAGGACGGCATGGGCCATGGTGACTTCAAGCTGCTGGCGCTGCTCGGTGCCTGGGGCGGCTGGCAGATTCTGCCGATGACGCTGTTGATGTCGTCACTGGTAGGTGTGTTCGTGGGCTTGATCCTGATGCGCCTGCGCAAGGCCCAGGCATCGGCACCGATGCCATTTGGTCCGTATCTGGCGATTGCCGGCTGGATTGCATTGCTCTGGGGTGGTCAAATAACCGACTTCTATTTGCAGTCTGTCGGTTTCAGATGACCACTTCTGTTGCAACACCCTGGATTCTTGGCCTCACCGGCGGCATCGGCAGCGGTAAAAGCGCGGCGGCCCAGCACTTCATCGACCTGGGTATCGACCTGGTGGACGCCGACCACGCCGCCCGCTGGGTGGTCGAGCCTGGTCGGCCGGCACTGGCGAGTATTGCCGAGCACTTTGGTGCCAGCGTGCTGCAGCCTGACGGCCAGCTGGACCGCGGCGCATTGCGCAAGCTGATCTTTGAAGTGCCCGAAGAGCGCCGCTGGCTCGAAGCCTTGCTGCACCCACTGATTGGCGAAGAAATTCGCAGCCACCTGGCGCGCGCGAAGTCACCCTACGCGATATTGGTGTCGCCGCTGCTGATCGAATCAGGCCAGTACAGCATGACCCAGCGCATCCTGGTGATCGACGTGCCGCAATCGCTGCAGATTCAGCGTACCCTGCAGCGCGATGGCATCAACGAACAGCAGGTACACGCGATTCTCAAGGCCCAGTCCAGCCGGGAAGATCGCCTGAACCATGCCGATGACGTGCTGGTCAACGACCGGGACCTCGCCTGGCTGCACAGCGAGGTCGAACGACTGCATCACTTTTACCTTACTTTGCGTGGAGGCCGATCATGAGCCAACCCTTGACCGTCGATTGCCCAACCTGCGGTGCCCCCGTGGAATGGAAAGCGACCAACCTCAACCGGCCGTTCTGCTCGGACCGCTGCAAACTCATCGACCTGGGCGCCTGGGCCGCTGAAGAACACAAGATTCCCGTGGCCCCGGACGCAGAAGACGAGCTGTTTTCCGAAGACCTGCCGCAGCGCCACTAAGGGCGCATAAAGGCGTATTCCTGCTGGTCGTCGAGGTTCTCTGCAAGGTATTGCAACTCGTCGGCCAGGTCTTCGAAGCTGCGCACACCCTTGCTCTGCTGCACCACCGCGCTGAGCATGGCGCGCAGGGTCAGGCCGGGGTCGAAACCGATTTCCTGTGCTGCGTCCTGGCTTCTGCGCAACTCCTGCCGTGCCCACTCATACACACTCATGATCCGTGCTCCCGACTTGCCTGGAAAAATTTCGCAGAGCATGGGCCTGCTTGGCCGGGTGGGATTTGATCTGGGTCAACGCTGTGAATCGTCGTCCTTCCAGGGGGCCGACAAGTAGCGAGTACGGTTGAAGGTCTCCAGCCATTCTGGGCAAAACACCACCAGCGCGCTGATCACCATGCCGTTGATGAACGCTTCGGGAAAGATGATCAGCCACAGGTAGCCGACGAAATCCTCCAGCCATTCCGGCATGGCGAAACGGCCGTCGAACCACAGAAGCCCCAGCCCGGCCAACAGACAGAGCAAGGCCGACAGCGCCGCCGCGAAAAATCCGGAGCAGAAGATATACACGAAGGGATTGCGCGGTTGCGCGCGTTCGACCAGCAACGCGCAGGCTTCGGTGACCAGCACCGGCAGCACGATCAGCAGCAGGCCGTTGATACCCAGGGCCGCGAGGTCCTGGCGCCCCAACACCATCAAGCCCAACTGGGCGGCAAAGCCGCCGACCATTGCGAGTGGCCAATCCAGCAGCAGGGTCACGGCGGTCATGCCAATGAAGTGGTAGGACACCCCCGTATCAAAATCCCGCCGCACGAGCCACAGCATGAACAACGCAAACACGGTGCCGAACAGTAAGTGCTGGCGCCGCCGGTCGGCGAATAGCTCGACCCAGGGTGAACGCAAGAGGGCCCACACCACTACAGGTGCATAGAGCAGCCAGCCGATGCCGAGGGTTGCCGGCGCCAACACGGCCGCACTGATCACGGCTTCACCTGCTCCAGGGCCTGGCGCAGATCTGCAGCCGAGCTGTATTCGTGCTGGGCGACCAGCTTGCCGTTATCCAGTTGCAGCCACAGCACTTTATCCACAGCCCCCGGATAACGCGGCGCGATGCGTGCGTCACGGTCCAGCATGACCCGGTAGCTGTAGGACTGCATGGCCGGCACGGCAAACAGCTTGGCGATCAGGCGCGGCATGCGCTGGATATCAGCGACAAACACGGCGTGTCGCGCCTCGAGATAGCCTTTGGGTTGGCCCTGCAGCGCCGCATCCACCTGCTTGGCGGCGTCCATGCTGCGCGCAACCAGCAAGACCTGCGCCTGGTTATCCAAGGTGTAAGCCTGGTCAAATTGATCCAACAAGGTCCAAGGGGCCAGGCGTTCGCCCACTTCAATGGCCTGGGCCAACACGGGCAACAGCCCCAATAAAAGCACGGCTAGAAACTTCACTGCACACTCCTTTCACCCGGTTGGACGCTCGAGTGTCCAGTCTACACCGACCTTTTGCAGCGGGACTTCCTGCGGTCATCATTTGGGCGCTAAGCTGCTAGCTATGGATGACTCAGATTACTTGCGCCTGCTCACCGTAGCGGCCGAACAAGCCAACGCATTCTTGTCCAATGCCCGCAAATGGGAGCGTGAGCGTTGGGTCTGCCAGCGCCTGCTGCAAGGCTTGAACGTGCCCTACCGTGCCGAAGAATTCCACGCCGCCGGTCAAGAGCCGCCGGACGTGCTGTTTCGCGATGCCAGCTTCGAGGTGTTTTTCGTGCTGGACGAGGGTCGCCGCCTGAATGACGAGTGGCGCGACGAGTTGCTGCGCCGACGCAGCGCCTTCTCCCTGAGCCAACTGGTACGGCGCGAGGCAAAGCCGCGACGCATCCCGGCCCATGAGTTTTTACTGCGCCTGGCGCCCACGCTGCGCAAGAAGGCCCATAACTACAAGGAACGCGGGATGGACCTGGGGGAGCTGGATATCGTCGCCTTCACCAGCCTCAAGCGTGAAGTGCTCGACCTCAATAGCCACTTCCCGCCGCCGACGGAATACCTGCGCCAGGGCTGGCGCTCGTTGTCACTGGTGGGGCCGACCTTTGCACGGGTGTTGTTCGCCCACCCGGACGCCCCGGATTTCTTGCGCAACAACCTGGGCCGCAGCATAGTGTTCGACGTGGGCATCAGCCTCTGAGCCCCCGGACTGTAACGTGGCGCCCTTTTGCA
>Ga0308159_1002096_pt1 | contig 24439 bp, 20 predicted proteins | sample PhyCR1_FD_201040 | JGI IMG/M metagenome (GOLD analysis project Ga0308159, IMG submission 201040) | Phyllosphere microbial communities from UC Gill Tract Community Farm, Albany, California, United States - DLSLC.R1 | ecosystem: Host-associated > Plants > Phyllosphere > Unclassified | place: USA...
CAGCCTTCTTGAGGGAGAGCTTCATGAGTGCCTGCTTTCGAATCCGGGCTACCGGGAGGTGGTGGTCCGCGTCCGTGCTATCCCGATGGAGCTGCAAGGGGAAGGACAACAATGAAGCGGTGGGCTGCGATGAGACCCTTTCTGAGTATTGCCCATGCGTTCCCTGCATTGCAAACTAGCTAGGTTTCCAGTGCGTAAATTTCCGCTGACGCGCAATCTGAGTCGCATTTACGCAGTGGGTTGCTTTATTGCAGGCCGGCCACCGACGCATTGTTACAGGACGCGACGACGGTGGGGTTGAGCGACGCATCCGCGGTGGGGGTGACGATGGCCTCCGCTTCCGAGGCTGACGTTGTCGCCGCGACGACGACGGTGACACTGGCAGAGGTTTGCGGGTCCAGGTTCATACCGAAGGTGAGCACCTGGCGTCCGTCGAGCGTTGCTTCCTCATGGGCGGTTCCGTTGGAAGCCGATGCCGAGACCAGCTCGTACCCGTGCGGCAGATAGAGGTTGCTGACGATGGTGGCAGAGCCGGGGGCGACACCGTACACACCGTTCCCCGTGACGTAAGGGGGCAACGACGTCTGTGCATCCAAGGGAGCACTGTTACTGAGCGCGAGTGTGAGCGTCAGCTGACGCGGGGACGTGCCGCCTTCTTGCTGACATTGGTCCCAGTTCAATGAGACCTCTGGCTTGACGTAGTAGCTCATCTTCGAGCCGGTGCCGTCATTGAGATAGACGCCGAAGCGCGCCGTGTGCTCGTTCGTTGCCGGCAGCTCTCCGGCGAGCGTTGTACCCGCGACGACCGATTGCTCTTCAGGGTTCGCGGACCAGATCAGAACGCGATGCTCTTCCGTTGCTCGCGCGAGCGCTGTCAGCATTCCAGTCGTCGATCCTCGACCCTGCAGGAGTGCTTGGAAAACAGCACCGGTCGCGCTCGCGAAGAAGGCATCCTGAGCGGTGGGTGCTGAGTACCGCTCATAGACCTGATTGAGCAGCAGGGGCACGGCATTGTCTGCGGAGAGCTGTTGTCCGTCCGCAACGGTGACCGGCCCGACCGCGTGAAGCAGATAGGAGAGCACCACCGGATCTACGACGATCACGCCGGCGACGTCTGTACCGGTCTGAGCTTTGTACATATCGCGGGCGAGAGGCCCGTCGACCGTGAAGTCGGGTATCTGGGTGAGGTTGTGGAAGTACCGGGCCGGGCGGGTCTGATAGATGGCCTGAATGTCTTCCGGGAGTTGAACGAGAGGGGCAGAGATGCCCTGGGAGAGCGAGGTGGCGGATCGCGTGTCGACGAGCGAAATGGCTCCGGCATCCGTCCGCAGAAGGATCGCTGTTCCGGTGATGCCGCCGAGGGAGCGCCACTCGGCGTTGTTTTGGACGAGAAGGAGATAGTCCCGCGGGCCGTCCTTCCCGAGCATCGCCGGAAGCAGCTTGGTCGTCCGTGACAGCGCGTCCAGGGCGTTCGATGACCTCGCGAAGAGTTCCTCGGCGTGCCCGACGGCTCTGCCGACGACGCCGATCAGGGGGGTGGGGTCGATGCTCTCAACGGCGGCTGCAGCGTCGCGCGCCGACGAGGCCGCAGCTTCGGAGGGCGCGACGAGCGTCGCCAGACCGCTGGTGTCGATGCGTCCGTCGACGGGCTTCAAACTGTCGAGTGATGTGGACTGAGCGGCGGTCGCCAGCGGAAGGAGGCTGCCGCGTAACAGCTCATCGGAAGCCGCGGCAACGGTGCCGAACGCCGCGAGCTGAGGGCCGATCCACGGCGTGCGTTCCGCAAGCTTCCACACGGGGTCGGAGGTGAGCCCGTGGGCGGCCTCCGCGTCAGAAGCCAGACGAGCCAGCGTCGGCGCAGCGCTGGACGGGTCGGAGGCCACTTCGGTGGCCGCAGCGCTCCCGTCGGTTTGGATGCGCTCGAGGTGGCCGTAGGCAATCGCTCCTCGCACGCCCACCCACACCGCTGCGAGGGTGAGCAGAATGAGTACTCCTCCGAGTGCCCACGTCGAGATGCGCCCTGCAGATCGCATCGCAGGAGGAAGTGTGTGTGCGCTCATTGCAACCTGACTTCATCGCGGACCAGGGCGCCTCTTCGGACGCATTCTCAGGCGGATCGTAGGAGTGTTCCTCAGCCCTCGCGCTGTGTTTCCCGTGTGCCACGACGCAGCGAGAAGCCGAGTTCGTCGAGCGTCGCATCGTCGGGGGCCTCTTCCGCCACGGGCGTCGAGGCTTTGCGCTTGGCGAGCTTCCGCTCCGCGCGAGTCAATTTCTTCGGTGTCTCCGTGTATCCGTAAGCGCCGTATCCGTACCCGTATGCGGAGTAGTACGAATCGGGGCCACGGGTGGGGACCATCGACATCACGAACCCGGCGAGCTTGGCTCCAACCGTGCTCAACGCTTCGGTCGCGCCCGTCAACTGGTGTTTGGTCGTCTTGCCCGCGGCAACAACCATGAGTGCGCCGCTGGTCACGCGCGCCAAGATGGCGGCGTCGGTGACCGGCAGAAGCGGGGGAGCGTCGCAGAGCACAACGTCGAAGTCTTTCTCCAACATGTTCAGCAGAGTCCCCATCTGCGCTGAACCGAGCAGCTCACTGGGGTTCGGGGGAATCTTTCCCGCGGGCAGAACGTACAGGCTGCGGCCTCCCCAGGGCAGCATCACCTCGTTGACCTTGGCTCGCCCGATCAGAACGTCCGTCAGACCCGCTCCGCCCTCGATGCTGAGGTACTCGGCAACCTTCGGCTTGCGCAAGTCGGTGTCGAGAAGAGCGACGCGCTTGCCGGCATCCGCAAGGGCGATCGCCAGGTTGATCGTCGTCGTCGACTTTCCCTCGCTGGGTATGGAGCTCGTCACGACGAAGCTCGCACGACCCCCCATGTCGAGGAATTGCAGGTTCGTACGCAAGGCGCGGAACGACTCTGCGCGAGGGCTCAGGGGGTCGGCGTGCACGATGAGCGGCCGCTCTTTCGCCTTCGCGTCGTACGCGATTGCCCCGATGTTCGGGGCGGCGGTGATCTGTTCGGCTTCGCGCGGTACCCGAATTCGATTGTCGAGGCTCGTCCGAAGAACGGCTGCCGCAAGCCCCACTGCGAGTCCGATCAACCCGCCTAGCGCGAGGTTGAGGGGGACGTTCGGGCTGGAGGGCGATGAGGATGGCTGGGCCTCGCTCACGCGGCTCAGGCGGACGGGGCTCGTACCGTCAGAGGCTTCGGGCTCGAGCTGAGGGACCACTTCTGAGAGGCTCGTAGCAACAGCGTTGGCGAGGGTTGCCGCCATCACGGCATCCGGGTCTGAAACCGTCAGCGTGATGAGGGTCGAGTTGAGAGCCCCTGCCGCTTTGACCTCCTTGGCGAGAGCCTGGGCGGTCGTAGGAAGGCCGAGCTGAGCGATGACCGGCTCGAGAACTATCGGGGTGCTTACGAGACCCACGTAAGTGTTGATACGAGCCTGCGCGAAGCTCGACCCCTGCTGGAGCTCTGCGGCAGAGCTTCCCGCTTGGGTGGAAACGAAGATGGTGCTCGAGGATTCGTAAACAGGTGTTCGCGTTGCGGTGAAACCGACAGCAGCGCCTAGGCCCACGAAAGTGAGCACGACGATGACGAGCCAATTCTTGCGGAGGATGCGGATGTATTCGCTGAGCTCCATGGTGCCTTTCGAGGACGCGCTGCCTGCCGGGGGAGAAGGCGGGGCATTTTGATCAGTCTGACACAGGCAATGTCGTTCGCTGCAGCCGATCACGTCGGCTTGGGCACACCTTCCTGTGGACGGCGAACCGGGCGAGTCCGCTCATCTCGCTGCGAAAGATGTGGGAAAGATCGACGAGCTCGCGCCCGCCTGCGATCCCCGCGCAAAGAGGTCAGCCGAGAGCAAGCCGAAGGACACGCTCCACCGCGGTCAGGGCCGGGTCTAGCTGCTCGGCGGATTTCACGTACGTCGTCCAGGACCGGCGATAGGGGTCGACGACGTCGTCGTCTTCCGGCGCGGCAGGCGGTAGCGCTAGCCCGCGCTGTCGCGCTACCAGCGCGATGACGGCGCGCAGTCGGTCACGGGAATCGTTCCGAGCACCGCCTGCCGATTCTTGGGCGGCTTCGCGAATTTCGTCGTCGCTCACTCCGGCCGACAGGCGAGCAAATTCGCGCGCGGTGAAGGTATTTCTCAGGCCGCTCGGGGCCAGCTCCACGATCTCGCGCCGGTGATCGCGCGCGAGGGCGATGACCAGATCCGCATTGTGCACGTCCGCCGCGGTCAGCAGCCGTGCGCCGTGGCCACCGACGACCGCGGGCACGCCGCGCGCGTCAGCGAGCTCGATCGCTTGGGCGGTCATGGGCACGCCTTCCCGCGCTCGGGTGCCGGCGCTGGAAATGGACACGGCAAGATCAGCGAGCCGATGCTTCAAGACTTTCTCGAAGAGCGGAGACCGACAGATGTTGCCGGTGCATACGGCAAGAATGTGAATCACGAGAACTTTCGGAGACGAGATCAATCGGTTCTGACCGGTCACGACCGGTAGCTTGGCCACGTGCCCGGCAAGTTTAATGACTCCGCTCGCTCCGTCGACGCTCCGACGATCGGTGTTGCGCCAGCAGAGTCGCTCATCGGACGAGTGTCGCCGGGGCGGAGACGACGGCGAAACGACTGGCGGCAGGGAGGGCGCTCCGTCGAGAAGTGGGACTCGCGCGTGCTGGCGGTGGCCTTGCTGGGATTGGGGGCGGGCATTCTCGGTGCGGGATTGGCCAACGTCTTGCTTCCCTCAGCGCCAATCGTGTCGACGCTCGCTTTGTGGTCAGGGCTCATCGCTGCCACGGCTTTCGCTTTCCTCCGCGCACGGCCCGCAGGGCTCATGCGTATTCGTCCGACGGATCTGCTCTGGGGGTTCGGGCTGGGGCTCATGCTCCGCGTCCTTCAAGGGTGGGTCAGCGGGGCTGACACAGCCGCCTTCCCGTCGACTTCGAGCGCGACGGGTGCCGCTGATGCATCCTGGTGGCTGATGCAACTGCTCCCCGCGGGCCTCATCGGGCCGGTGGTGGAAGAGTTTTTCTTCCGAGCAGTTTTGATCGTGGCGGTGTACCAGCTGTTGCGCCGAAGCGTGGGGCCGGCCGCTGCTGCTGTGACAGCTCTGCTGGTCTCAGCGGGTATTTTCGTCATGCTGCATGGAATGCGCGGAATCCTGCTTCTCAACGACGGGCTGGTTTTCTTCGCAGTCGGGGCCGCGTGTGGGCTTGTCGTCCTCCTGACGGGCCGCCTGTGGGGGGCAGTGCTCCTCCACATGGTGTACAACGTCTCGTACCTGCTTCTTGTCCTCGTCGGCGCAGCCCTGGCTTGAGGGGCTGATACTGTTTGCCGAACCACCGTGACTGTACATATCGGACGTCGATTACGATGCACGGTTTCCCCGGGAAATTTCTTATTGCGAGCACCGACAGCGTGCCACAGATCCACATGACGAGATACCCCCTCGCGTGTGAGTCCTGTATTGCAGCGACCGAGTCATAACTGGATCGAATCGGAGGCCGTCAAATTGGCTGAGCAAAAGACTCAGATAATTGTCTCGCAGGGACATAAGGGCCACCGCCTTATGTACGTTCGTCTACTCGCGAAGGCGGCTTTGGGTAAAAACAGGGTGCCGGTTTTGGTTTTGCCGCTAGAGGCGAAGCGCTCTGTTGAGTTTCGCGTCCATCTTGCAGATTTGCCTGAAGGTGTGCAAATCATCTACCTCGGAGGGCGAATAAATGTCCGCGGGCTTGCGAAGATGCTTCCATCATCCTCCGAGGCTATGCCCGTCGTCTTCTCAGAGGGTGATTCGTGGCTGGCAAGGTTATTTTTCTCTCCCCGTCTGCGCGGCGGGGCGACGGCGCTCGTCATGAGAAAGCCGAACGCAGTCTCTGACTCTCCGTTCCGGCCCGCGCGTATAGCTGCAAAATCAGCATTGATCTGGGGTCTGCGCGCTGTGCGCGGTTACCAGGTGTTCCTGCTTCAGGACGCAATCAGCTCACCTGGGGGAAAGTGGGCGGTGGCTGACCCCGTGACTATGTCCGCGGACCCCTCGGATCGAGAGCGTCTTCGCGATGAGTGGGCCGCTCTCGTGGTCAATAAGCCCCGCTACTGGGTTGGGGTGGTTGGGGGGATCGGCCCTAGAAAGAACGTCCCATTCGTTTCGGAAGCCGTGGCGTCTCTCGGCTCCGATTTCGGCCTGGTGGTCGCAGGCGAAGCCGAGGCCCAGGAGGCTGATATCGAAGAATGGTTATCGACAGCCCGGCGTGCCGGTACGTCGGTCGTGCGGATCGAGGGGACACTCAGTGAGCACCACTTTGACTCAATCGTCGCTGCACTAGACGTCGTAGTTGTTGCGCATTCGAATGAGGGGCCGAGCGGAATTCTAGCTAAGGCGGTCCTCGCAGAGACGCCCGTAGCCGCAGCCGGTGCCCAATCTCTCAGGCTTGCGGCCGACTCATCTGATGGGGCGGTGGCCTGGTCGGAACTCGAGGCTCACCTGATTGCCGATTCTATACAATCTCTCGTTTCCGTTGACCGGAAAATGACCTCGCGGAAGAATCTATCGACATCGTTGTTTACCGATCGCCTGCTCTCCGCTTCCCCAAATCGGGGTCAGCGAAGGGGGCGGCATGAAAAGTGAGGGCCGTCCGTTAAAAAAGACGGCGCTTGTTGTGAACGCGGGAACGCATCCTGAGCCCTATCAGGTTGCGGTTGGGCTTGCGGAGATTGGCTGGGCGGTTGATTACCTGACGGGGTCTCAGTTCGCGCCCTCCGAGATGACGCGTGCGCTACTAACCGTCATACCAGTACGCCTCAGGAGTTTCATATCCGCCAGGCTCCTGGGAGATGACGTCACACGCTTGAACCAGTTTTTCTACGCAGGTTTCGGATTCGAGATTCTTTACTTGCTGCTACGGAACCGAGTACCAGCGTTTGCCGACAAGGCACTTGCGCGGCGCACTCGCAGGGTCGCGCGTCGTGCGGTGAAGTTAGTAACACGCGGCGCCCCGTACGATGTGGTGATAGCCCAACACACCAGCGCAATTTTGCCTTTCTCGTCCGCTCCCAGGGTCACAGGTCGCGTGCTCTTGCAACCGATTCTCGACGCGGGCACCCTGAACAGTGTCTTACGCGCGGAAGCTGCGGCCAACCCGTCTTGGGCGGACCTTCTGCCCCCACCTGTGGACGCGAAGCTACAGGCGGGGGAGATTGAGACTGCGGATCTGGTGATAACCGGTAGTGAACTTGTGGCGCAGCCCATACGTGACACGTACAGCAAGCCCGCCTTCTCGGCGCACTACGGCGGCCCTGACGTTTCCGCCGTAGATATGCGGCGGCCCGCCGACCGCTTGGGGCCACTACAGGTGCTTTTCGCGGGGCAGGTCAACCAGCGCAAAGGGATTGGATACTTGCTGGATGCGGTGCGGGGCTTCGAGTCAACGCTTGAACTCCGTGTTGCCGGGCAGGCGGGAGATCTTGTGAAACGGCGAGCCGCGGATCTGCCTCACGTCACGTTCCTCGGGGCACTGTCACGGGCTGATCTGGAGCGAGAGTATTGGCAGGCAGATGTGCTTGTCCTGCCCAGCCTCGCGGAGGGCTTCGCGCTTGTCGTGACTGAGGCTATGTCGACGGGTCTGCCGTGCATCGTCACAAATCGCACCGGCGCTCACGAAGTGATTCGTCCTGGCGAGAACGGTTTTGTCGTCGACGCAGGCGACACTGCCGCGCTTCGTAGTGAGCTCGAGCGGGTCCTTGCCGATAGGGCCACTTTGGGGATCGTCGGCGAACGCGCGCGGGCGACGGCGGGAAGTCTGACCTGGCGCAAATTTCGAGAAGCGGTGGCCGTTCGTATAGACCGACATCAGTTCGGAAACACTGAGTGAGCCGCGTTGACCGGTCGAGAGTGACCGCACCACGGATCGATCGTTATGTGTCGGTTAGCCCCTCCGTGACGTTGACAACGAGGCCGTGCACGTTGTTGATCCGGGGCTGGAGCGTCCGGGTGCGCTCCGAAGGTGTCCCTGCCGCTTCCGTGCTCGAACGGTGGAGCTCGTGATCACATTTCTGATTTTGCTCAAACGGGAGACGTGCGCGTGGTGAAACATGCTGGCCCGGGACTTCAGGCGGCGTTGCTAACGGGAGCAACTGGTGGCTCACAAGCGATGGTTGCTCTCGCTTACGTTTTGTGCGCGCGTGCGGCCTCTCCAGAATCCTTCGGCTACGTGGCTTCCGCCATCGGTCTCGGTATGGCCATGATCGGCATCGTGGATTTCGGGGCGAACTCGTTTTGGATGAGGTCCCTGGCAAATGGCGCGATGACGCTGTCAGACGCGGCGCGGCGGGCATTTTGGAAGAGTGTTACGGCCGTTTTGCTTGCGCTTATCATCCTGGCGGTAACGTCCCTGGCATCTGTGCCCTCGGAGTTTCTGGCGGCGGCTCCCGTTTTCCTGGCGATGACACTCGCGCAGTTGGCACAGGTACCTCTGCGTGCGGCCGCGCGCAGCGACTTAGTAGCCATAGCGCTTGTTGTGAGCCGGATTTTTATGTTTGTGGTTTTGTTGCTTCTGTTGGTTGCGAATGTCGACGCGACTGTCGCGTTGTGGGCTTCTCTTTCGCTGGGGGCCTTCTCGGAAAGTTTTCTCTATCTCATGTTCACGCCGAGAGTCCAACGTTTCGCGTTGAATGACTATCGTTTTATCAACCCGTGGCAGGGATCGACTAATTTCGGTGTCTACTCCATCGCGACCAGCTTCCAGAGTCTCGATGTCTCGCTTGTGACCTCATTTGCTGGTGCCCCCGCTGGCGGAAGTTACGCGGCGGTCAATCGTTGGACTCAGCCGCTCGGCCTCGCAGTAACGGGGTTCACCTCCGCGGCCGCTCCTTTCATCGCTCGTGCGGAGACATTCCGTGAAGGATGGCAGGTCATTCGGAGAGCTTGGTGGATGCTCTGGGTTGCCTTGTCCGCATGCGTTTTCGCCTTTGTGCTGGCGCCGATAATTGTTCCGATTCTATTGGGGGCGGCCTATGAGGACTCTGTTCTCGTATTTCAAATCATGGCGCTCGGCACCATCCCCGCCCTTTTGACACAGCCGCTAGCGGTCTTCAGTCAAATGCGGGGTGCGGATCGCTCTGTTGGCATTCTCACCGCCTGTGGAATTGCAGTTCGTCTCGCCGCGACGGCAGTATTGGCCGCGGGGCTCGGAGCGGTCGGAGGTGCGCTCGCATACGCTCTCGCCCAGGCTCTGCTAGTGGTGGCCCTGGGTACCGTTTTTGTTCGTGCAGTACGAAATGAGCCGAGAGAATGAGAATTCTGCAGGTACTGCTCAGCGAGCGTATCGGCGGAGCCGAATCTGCTGCGAGTTCGCTCGCGTCCGAGTGGCGGGCTAAGGGCCACGATTCGGTGACCGTCTACTTAGATTCTAAAGGAAATCGGGCGTTCAGTCGGGTGCGATACTTATTCGAAGAGATTCGTGCGCTCAAGCCAGATGTTGTCGTATCTCATTCAGCTTTACCCAATCTCTACACACGCGCGGCGGCGATCGGGCTTGGGGTTCCAGTGGTCTGCGTGCTTCATAGCGCCGCTCGAGATTTTGACGATGTGAAGATCCGCGTTTCGGAAAGGCTCCTCCGTTTCGCAACCGCGGCGGTCGTTGCGGTAAGCGCGTCTCAAGTGTCGGAATACCGCAGTCATTTCCCCCGCGCTCGCGTGGATCTGATACCCAACGGTGTTGAAGGAAAATTCTCGCCGGCGAGCGAGATGCCACCGGGGTTCAGGATATTGTCGGTTGGACGAGTCGTGCACCAGAAGGACCCAGATACGTGGTCGCAGATAGCACGTGCGATGTACGCGAAGGACGAGCGGCTGCGATTTGTTTGGATCGGGCCGACCGGCTTAGATTCTGACTTATCGTCCCTTGAGAATGTGCTCAAGGGGTCCGTTGAGGCGCAATTCGCGGGACCATCGAGCGATGTCGCTACAGAGCTCCGTCAGTCGCGTTTCCTTCTTCACACTGCCCACCGGGAGGCGCACAGTGTTGCGCTACTGGAGGCCGCGGCTTCAGGCCTGCCGATTGTCTGCACGCGTGAGGTCGGGGCCGGTCTACCCAACTGGGTGGTGCGCGAAGAGTTCGTCGCCGGTGACGTGGCGAGCGGCGTCCGGGCAGTCTCGCATGTCGTATCCGAGATTGAGGTGTACGAAGGTCTCGCTCGAGCGGCGGCAGCGAAGGTTGTGCGTGAGTTCGGAGTGGGCGCGTGCGCCGATCGCTATCTGCAGGTATTCAGCCGTATGGTTTGAGCTGTTGCCGTCGGGCGCCACGGGGCACCTCGGATCGGGCTGATGTTTTCACCCTGCGCTCAAAGCCCGGACGAACACCTCGGCAAACCTGCCGGGAGTGCACGAGAGGATCTCTGGCGTCTCGATGGGACCGGCCCAGGTTCTGCGACTCTCGGCCATCGCGTCCGCAATTGCCGCGAGTTCAGGTTCGCAGAGCGAGACGCCCTTCATACTCGCTACCGACCGCGCGACGCCCGCGTCGCTCGAGACGACGGCGTGTAGGCCCGCGGCCAACGCTTCGTTTACGACCAGTCCCCACACCTCGGTAATCGAGGGGAGGACCAGGGTGTCGTGGCGGGCGAGCAGCGCGGGGATGTCCTGGTAGGAAACAGAAGGCACGATGTCGACAGCTTCGGTGAGCGCAAGTCGGTCGATCTCGGCAGCAGCAGCTGGGGCCAGCTCTCCCTTACCGACGATGGTGAGTCGGTCGGCTTCCTCTCGGCAGTCCGCGAAGGCGCGGATGAGTGAGAGGGGGTCCTTGCGGGGGACTAGCTGTCCGATGAAGAGGAAGCGGTGACCGGTACCCTCTCGACACGGGCGAGTCGACTCGCGTGCAATCCAATCGACGTCGACCGGATTGAATCCGACGTAGATTCTGGCTTCCTTTACCCCCATCGCGGCGACGGCTTCGGCAGCTGCCTCTCCAGGGACAACGACAGCATCGAGATGGCGGAAGTACCACCGACGCGCAGCGGCGACGAGGCCGTCGGCATGCCCTTGGCTTGAAAGTGTCGATTCGTAGAAGCCCACGCTGCGCACCGGGCGCCGGGCGGACTTGATCTGCGCAAGAGCCTGCCAGTACGCCGGGGATTCCCAGCCGCCGAGTACCACGCCATCGACATGTGATCGCAGGGGCGGGCGGAGGGCGAGGTAGTAGTTCTCCTCGCCGCACTGCAGGCGCTTGGTCGACACGAACGCTGTGTCGTTGCTCTGCAGACCGATCTCGTACCAGTCTTCCGGGCGGTTACCGGGCTTGCTGTGAAATTGTGCGCTGCTTTCGAGCAGACGTATCTGGAAATCGAACCGGTTCCGTAGAGCGTCCCAGACGGGTCGCCGATAAGGTGCTGCACGGCCCGTGAGCCAGTCAACTTTCTGCATCGGTTTCACTTCCTTCGCGTCCGCGTCTCGGGCGCGCACACGCTCCACGTCTCGCGTTCGGGACCGCGGAGTCCGTGATTCAGGCGGTTTTCGGGCTCAACAATTGCCGCGCGGTACCGTCTGGGGCAGGCGCCGGGAGCGGGTTCGCGACGCCCCTCGTGATGGAGAAGACAGACGCCACGAGAGCACTTAGGAGGTTATCAGTGCAATGATGCCGTTTCGGAAATTGGCCACCATGGCCTCCATGCGCGGAGGTGCCGGCCATTCGATCGGCATTGTGTTGTTTGTGCTTTGGATAGCAGTTTCCAATGCGTCTGCGAAGTCAGCCGCGTTGTCGCGAGGCATGATGAGGCTCTCGTTCAAACGCAGATACTCGATCTCCGGCGCATGCCAGGGCCATTGGGTCGTAATGATCGCGCGGCGGGCGGTCAGTGCATCAACGGCGATGAGTCCGACCCGCCCGGGGTTGGCAATCGCCGCTGACCCCTTCAAGATGACTGCCTTCGTGTCCACATCGGCGTAGCCGACGAGAGTGACCTGGCCCCGCGCTGCCGCCGGCCTGAGCAGGTGCTCCTGCTCGCCGCGGCCAGCGACCACGACGTGCACATCGCTTCCGCGCGAGTGGAGCACGTCCAGTGAATCGGCGAGCACGTCGACCTTCTTGCTCCGGTCGAGACCACCCACGTAGGAAAGGTACGGAGCGTCGGGAATGTCGTGTTGCTCGCGAAATGCCGCGATGTCCGCGTCTGTCGTGCGCGCGAGAGCAGCCTGCAGACTCGTGGTGTCGATCGTATTCATCACGGTGGTGATGCGCTCTGCCGGGACTCCGTGCCCTCGAGCGAACGCAGCGCCACCGGGCATGTAGGCGAAGACGTGTTGGGCATGCCGGAGTTGCCAACGTTCAATCGCGCCGTCGACCGGGTTGAGGGGCGAGGTATACGAGGCAATATGTCCCCACACGCCGACCCGACGCGGGTGCCGCCCGACCGTGGCGAGGAGGGCGTCGAGTGAGGAGCCTTGGTGGGGGACGATGACGGCATCCGAGTCCCTCCACAGATGGGACGTGCGTGTCAGGTTGAGGTTACGTGAGCCGACCGAGAATGTGCGCGTAGGCACTTGCTCGAGCCATGACGCTAACGCTGAATCTCCCCGCTGCGCCTGTTCCTTCGACGCTTCTCCAGCGATGACGCGCAGCTTCACTCCGTCCGCTCGAAGAGCTGCGAAGAGGCCGTCGAAGAAGGGCAAGCGATATCGAGGAAGATACGGCTGCACGATGACGACCTCAGTCACGGCGCGTCGCCATCGCGTAGGCATACTCGTCCTGTAACTCGCGGGCAACGCCGCTGATGTCCAGTTCCGCCTTCACGTACGAGACGGCTCCGCGGCGCAGCGACTCAGACACATCGTCGTCGGTGCGTACGCGCCGAACCGCCTCGGCTAGCGCCTCCACCGTGCCGTCGGTGACGACAGCCGCGCCGTACCGTTCGCAATCTGCAGCGATGCCCAGTGAGGAGGTCGTGACGACCGGGGTTCCCGCCACGAAGGATTCGAGAACGGTCATCGGGAACACCTCGTTGACGGCGGGAAGCACGTAGACCCGGGCGGATGCCATGGCGGATGCCGTCTCGTCAGGGGGAAGCGCGCCGATCCACCGCAGACGATTGCCCAACCCGCTGGAGGCGATTGCGCGTGTCACGGCGGCCCCTTCGCCTTCATCGGGCCCGACGATCAAGAAACTCGTGTCGGGAAGGTCACTGGCAAGTCGTTTCGCCATCTCGACGAACGCGAGCGGACGTTTCCGCTCGTGCAGGCGCGCGAGGAAGAGCACGGTGTCGCCTCGCTCTCCCAGAGGAGTCATCTCGCGCAATTCCACTCCGTTTCGGATCGCGCGCACTCGTCCCGGAGTCGCTAGCTCGGCGAGATCCATCCTCTCCTCGGGCGTCAGCAACAACCAGCTCGCGGCGCCGACGAGCGCCCGGCGCGTGGCGATGAGGTCCAGCAGAGAGGCGAGCTTCTTTTCGGAGCCGTCGATCATGCCGTGTGTCTGTGTGACGTACGGCACGCCAGCCTTTTTTAAGGTGAGCGCAGCAGGAAGGGTCGCCAGGTCGCGAGCCAGGTGCACGTGGGCGACGTCCAGCTCGCTCGCCTGGGCGCGGACAGCAGCGTGCAGGCCGCGGGGACGCAATGTCGCGAATCCGCCGAATGGCGCGACCTTGTGTGCGGGGAACGTTCGAAGACGGAAGCCGTCTCGATCGGTGTCGCCAGCCTCATCCGCGGGCGACCCCGCGAAAACGGTCACTTCGTGGCCGAGTTCGGCAAGCGCCTTGGCCTGTCCGAAGGCCACGCGCGTCGGCCCTCCGAAGGCTCCGTCTGCCGAGGCATAGGTCACGACGTGCGCAATCTTCATGCGGGGTTCCGTGCATCCAATGAACGGGGACCAACGAACGCCATCGGATTGCCGCCCCACACCTCATCTGCGGGTACCGCACGCGCCTCAACCACGCTGAGTGGACGAATGAGGGCATTACGACCGATGTGCGCTCCGCCCAGCACGATGCACCGCGAGGTGATCCAGGCGCCGGCTTCGATATGGATGGGGCGGGTGAGAAGGGCCATGTCCCGACGGTGGGCGTGACTCCCCGTCGTCAAGAGCGTCTCCTGCGAGATCACCACGTCGTGGCCCACGTGAATGTGGTCCTGGTTGTGGAACCACACACCTTCGCCTATCCAGGAGCGGTCGCCGATGTGCAGCTTCCACGGGAATTTCACTCGGGTGCGGGGGCGGAAGATCACGCCACGGCCGATCTCTGCGCCGAACGCACGCAGCACACGGATGCGGATACCAGAGCTGATTTGCCATGCATTTGTGACGAAGAGCAGTTCACACGCGGCCCAGAGGTACACCTTCCACCGCGGCTGGTCCCACGCGGCTCTCTCGCCCGGGGCTTTCGAGAGGTTGATCACGGGAATTTCGCCCACGGCGTCCCTTTCGTTTCGCTGCTCCGTCATGGTCACCGCTGTAGGGTTCGAAACGTGCAACCTTTGCGAACCCTCGTGTTCGGGCTGAACTTTCCCCCGGAGGCTACGGGAATCTCTCCCTATACGGGAGGTCTCGCGTCTGGCCTTGCGGAACGTGGCCATCTCGTGCGCTCTGTGGTGGCCCATCCCCATTATCCGGCCTGGAAGGTCGACGCCGGTTACGGACAGTGGATACGGCGAGAAAGTTACAGCGGGGTAGCGGTGCAACGTCTGCGTCACTACGTCCCGAGGCGGCCATCTCCCGTTCCTCGCGCCCTTTCCGAGGTGACATTCGGCCTTCGCCAGATGCTCATTCGGTGGGGTCATCCCGCGTCGATCATTGCGGTTTCACCCGCGTTGTTGTCGTCAGCGCTCGTACGCTTGCGGGCGTTGGCCACCCATCGGCGGACGCCCTTCGTCGTCTGGGTGCAAGACCTCTACGGCCTCGGCGTGCTCGAGACGGGGCAGGGGGGCGGCCTCGCGGCGCGAGCCATCCTCGCTGTGGAGAGATGGCTTTTGAGATCTGCGACGACTGTCGTGGTTATTCACGACCGATTTGCCGACCGTGTTCATGAAGACTTCGGCGTTCCTCGCGAGCGCATCGCCGTAGTTCGCAATTGGTCGCACCTTCCTCCGCTCCCACCTGTTGATGCGGCCGCCGTTCGGCGAGCGTACGGATGGGCCGACGACGAGGTCATCGTGGTGCACGCCGGCAATATGGGCGTCAAACAGGGGCTTCGTTATGTTGTGGAAGCCGGACGCCTTGCGAAGGTGCGCGGAGAGCGTGTGCGATTCATTCTCGTGGGCGACGGCTCTCAGAGAGAAGAACTCAAGGAGCAGATCCAGGATTCTCCAACGACGACGGAACTGATGGCACCGCTCGACAATCGCTCCTTCGGCGACGTCTTGCAGGCAGCTGACGTTCTTCTCGTGAACGAGCTGCCCGGCGTTGCCGAGATGGCAGTGCCCAGCAAACTGACCTCCTACTTCGCGTCTGGACGCCCCGTTCTGGCCGCCACGGATGCCGCCGGGATCACCGCGCAGGAGATAGCGATGGCCGAGGCGGGAATAACGGTCCCTGCGGGTGACGCCGAGGCGATCCTGAGCGGAGCGAAGCGTCTCGCCTCGAGCGGCGAGGAATCCGCTCGGCTCGGGGCAAACGGGAGACGTTACAAGGAGCACCTTCTGGGCGAAACATTCGCGATCGACCAGTTCGATAGTCTTCTCGCGGATCTCACCGCCTCCGCTGCCAAGAAGCATTCCGCTCATCCCAGATCCTCCTGAAGATTGGTTCAAAAACGTGACCAAGCGTGCTTTCATCACTGGCATCACGGGCCAGGATGGGTCCTATCTCGCCGAATTGCTCCTGTCTAAGGGGTACGAGGTTCACGGACTCATCCGACGGGCGTCGACGTTCAACACCCACCGCATCGACCACCTCTATGTCGACTCGCACGACCCGAGTGCGAGGCTTTTCCTCCACTACGGCGACCTGTCTGACGGCGCGCGTCTGGTGACGCTCATGTCTGAGATCAACCCTGACGAGGTCTACAACCTTGCGGCCCAGTCGCATGTGCGCGTCTCGTTCGACGAGCCCGAGCACACGGCCGACACCACCGGCACCGGAACTATTCGCCTGCTCGAAGCGGTGCGTCTCTCCGGTATTCAGACGAAGTTCTACCAGGCCTCCACATCCGAGCTGTATGGCGCCACCCCGCCGCCCCAGAACGAGGAGACTCCGTTCTACCCACGCTCGCCGTATGCAGCGGCGAAGCTCTACAGCTACTGGATCACCAAGAACTATCGCGAGGCGTACGACATGTACGCGGTCAACGGCATTTTGTTCAATCACGAGTCACCCCGCCGTGGCGAGACCTTCGTGACGCGCAAGATCACACGCGCCGTCGCGCGTATCAAGGCCGGTGTTCAGAAGGATCTGTACCTCGGAAACCTCGACTCCGTCCGTGACTGGGGTTACGCGGCCGAGTACGTGGAAGGTATGTGGCGCATGCTGCAGGCCGACACGCCGGAAGACTTCGTGCTTGCCACCGGGGTGGGTTACACGATCAGGGACTTTCTCGAGGTCTCCTTCGGCCACGTCGGACTCGACTGGGCCGAATTCGTCAAGTTCGACGAGCGTTACCTGCGCCCGACCGAGGTCGACGCCCTCATCGGCGACCCGACCAAAGCAGCTGACAAGCTCGGCTGGGTGCCCTCGGTCCACGGTGAAGAACTGGCGAAGCTCATGGTGGACGCGGACGTCACTCTTCTGGAGAGGGGTTCCGAGTGGATCGACACCGTCTCGCTTCCGACCTGGACCAACCGCGACATGCTCGGAGCGCGCGCGTGAGCACCGCCGTCGACGGTGTGCGGTACACACCGAGTGAGCTCGACCGTGACGCGACGATCTACGTCGCCGGTCATCGCGGGCTCGTCGGGTCGGCCATCGTGCGCAAGCTCGAGGCCTCAGGGTTCGAGAACGTTGTGGGGAAGCCCTCCGCCGAGCTCGATCTCAAGGACCGCGACGCCGTTTTCGCCTATATGGGGGAGACCAAGCCGAAGTACGTCGTGCTGGCCGCGGCGAAGGTAGGCGGCATCCTCGCGAACTCCACCTACCCGGTGGACTTCTTGAGCGACAACATGCGCATCCAGGTCAATGTGCTCGATGCCGCCCTCGCTAACGACGTGGAGCGGGTGCTGTTCCTCGGCTCATCCTGCATCTACCCGAAGTTCGCTGAGCAGCCCATCCGTGAAGACTCGCTGCTGACGGGGCACCTCGAGCCCACGAACGACGCGTATGCCATCGCGAAGATCGCCGGCATCCTGCAGACGCAGGCCGTGCGTCGTCAGTACGGTCTGCCGTGGATCAGCGCGATGCCGACCAACCTCTACGGCCCCAAGGACAACTTCTCGCCGAAGGGGTCGCACGTGCTGCCGGCGCTCATCCGTCGTTATGACGAAGCTGCGCGCTCCGGGGCGGCGAGCGTCACGAACTGGGGGACCGGAACACCGCGCCGTGAGTTCCTGCACGCCGATGACATGGCCGATGCTTGCCTGCACCTGATGGAGCACTACGACGGGCCTGACCAGGTCAACGTCGGTACCGGCAGCGACGTGACGATTCGCGAGATCGCCGAGACGATCGCTCGTGTCACGGGCTTCACCGGCGAAACCGAATGGGATACGTCCAAGCCTGACGGCACGCCGCAGAAGCTCTTGGATGTGTCCAAGCTCGCCGATGCAGGCTGGACGGCATCCATCTCCCTCGAAGAGGGCATGGAGCGCACGGTCGCCTGGTACCGCGACCACGTCGACACCATTCGCGAGTAGGTGTTCCGACACGTGGTGTTGTTCCGGGTCCGTGATGACGTCACGGACCCGGACGTGTATGCGGCCATGGACGAGCTGCGCGCAGCCGGAGATGCACCGCAGGTCACGGCGTGGACCGTCGTCCTGTCGCTCGATACACGCAAGGGGCGGATCATCGTCCAGGACGGGACCTTTTGGGACCGGTGTGCATTCGAGACGTGGCGCGCGGGGGAGGCGCACAGGCAGGTTGCCCGGCGGATGGCGGGGATGGCTGACTGGTGGGTGGGGGATTGGTCGACGGATGTTCCGTGAATGGGCCGGTCAGCGGCGTAGCTCGATCCGAGCAACGTAGCGGTTCACCTGCGCGGACAAGAGACTGCGACGGCGGGCGCGACGCTTCGCCATCTCCACCTGGGCACGATAGGCCAGGTCCGGTTCGCGTCCACCGCAGGTGACGGGCTTCGGTGACGTACGCATAAGGCAGAAGGCCCCGGATCTTACGATCCGGGGCCTTCTTCTTGTTGCGGGGGCAGGATTTGAACCTACGACCTCTGGGTTATGAGCCCAGCGAGCTACCGAGCTGCTCCACCCCGCGGCACAAGAGAAAACATTACCCACAGGTGAACGAACTCGCAAATCCGGGCGTACGGCCCGGGAGTGTCGCGCGAGAATAGCCTGGTGAGAGCAAATATCACAAAATCGCCGACGGACGCCCTGATTGGCTAGCGCGCCGAGCCGACCGCAGCAGAACGGAGATTCTGTAGCGCTGAATTGAGCGCGGTCGCGGCGTCTGGGGTCGTGCGCGGCGCGGTCATCCTCGTACTGTGGATCGTGGTGCCGGTGATCGTCCGGTGCGGGAGAGGGAGAGGGCTCGATGAGTCACGACACCGTCGGCATTGGCGTCGCGCAGTTCGCGCCGTCGGCCTCGCGAGAGGGCAACCTCGCCGACATCGCTGATCTCGCCCGCACGGCTGCGGCCCATGGGGCCGGTGTGGTCGTCTTCCCGGAGTACTCCAGCTACTTCGTGGACCCCTTCGACGCGTCCCTCGCGGAGAACGCCGAAGACCTCGACGGCTCGTTCGTGCAAACGCTCGTCACGTTGGCGGCGGAACTCGACATCGTTGTGGTCGCGGGGCTCGTCGAAAGAGCCGACGACGGCCGCCGCGTGCGGAACGCGGTCGTTGCGGTGGGTGCCGACGGCATCCGGTCGGTCTACCGAAAGCTGCACCTGTACGACGCCTTCGGACAGCGTGAGTCCGACTGGGTGGAGCCGGGGGAGATTGTTCCGCCCCAGACGTTCGAGGTGCGTGGTCTGCGGTTTGGTTTGATGACCTGTTACGACCTGCGGTTCCCCGAGGTGTCTCGTACGTTGGCGGATGCAGGAGTCGACGTGGCTTTGGTTCCGGCGGAATGGGTCCGTGGTCCGCTCAAAGAACACCACTGGAAGACGCTGCTGACCGCCAGGTCGATCGAGAACACCTTCTTCGTGGCTGCGGCCGACCACCCACCGCCGCTCGGTGTGGGGCATTCGATGATTGTCGACCCGCAGGGCGTCACCGTGGCTCAGGTGGGCACGGCGACCGATGTGGCAGTGGCACATGTCGATCCGGCCGCGATTGCGCGTGTGAGGCGTGTGAACCCCGCTCTGGAGCTGCGACGGTATCGGGTCACGCCGCGCTGATCGACTCGAAATTTGTCACACCGATCGGCCCACGACGTTTCTGCCGTCGCCGGAAAGATTGCCGTTCCCTTCGTGACCGACGTCCTCGCGTATAGTCCTGCCATCGTCGGCAACGACGGTGGCATTTAGCTCGTGTCGGATCCCGTCGAACGCAACCTCGCGATGATCGAGCAGGGCGTCCCCGCCCCCGAGGAGAAGCCGCACACGAGCGTCATCGCCAACCGCACCTTCGAAACTGACATCTGCGAATGGCCGGCCGGCGACACAGGATTCGTCGCTCGATCCACCGCGAGTCTCCGCGCCGTTTTCAAGCCGAAGCTATCGGCTCGCGCGCACCGTCTTCCGTGCTGTGGCCGTACCGACGTTAGGCGATGCGTTGAAGCTCGAGGCGACGGCCATGCTTGCGAGCATGATGGCGAAGCCAAAGCCGCGGTCCTCGAGCGGTGTTCCGAAGATCAGATTCGCGAGGCAGATAGCGAGGAACGCCCACCAGGCGGTGGACGCAGGGGTGGGCGAGTAGGCACGAGCTCCACGCCACACGGCCACCGACACCGCTCCGATGAAGGAGGCGACCAGACCCGTCCCCACCCATCCAAGCCTCAGAGGGGTAAGCAGTGGCGAGTCCACGGTGAAGGGCACGGTGTACCCAAGGCCGAAGCCGAAGAACGGGCTGTAGGAAATCATCTCGGCCGCCGTCTCTGCTTGGTCCTGGCGGAACGACTGCGACGCGTCGCCATTGCCGGTGAGGGCGCTGACGAGCGCGGTCACTCGGTTAGCAATGAAGTTGGGGTCGGCGACCGCAACGGACACCGCGATCGGGAAAAGCACCAGCCCCGCGACGCCGGCCACGATTACCAGAACGATCATGCGGCCGAGTGGGACACGGGCCTTCTTTATAGACCCAAGCACGACGGCGATGGCGATGAAGATGATGAGGTTAGTGCGGGTGCCCGTGACGAGCATGGCGATAGGAATAGCGATGATCGGGATGAGCCAAAGAACTCGGGCCATGACGGATCGCGCGTGGAAGACCATGACGAGCGCGAGCCCGAATGCGAGGCCAGGTAGGACGAGGCTCGAGAGTATGAAGCGACCGAAAGGGAGAGCGGTGACGCCGCGGCGGTTGAGCCAGTCGGCGGCGAATCCGAGCGCTGCAATGACCCCGATTACCCCGATAATCGCGTACACGGTGCGCGGTGCAAGGTCGCGACCGGAGTCGAGTCCGATGACTGGCCCCAGCACGATCAGCAAGTAGAAGATGGACTGCCGTCCGAAGGTGGCGAGGTCGCTGCCGGCGGGTGAAGCGAGGTAGCTGATGCCGAAGATGGCGATGACGGCCAGACCGAACCAGATGAGCGGACGGAACGCCCACGCGTAGGGCGGCGGGTTCTTCACGAGCCGGTACCCGGAGATCATCGCGCACAGGACAACGATGGCCGCGTAGATGATCTTGTTCGGGCCCAGGTCCGTCGATGAGCCCAGCAGGATCATCCCGCCGACCGTGACGGCGAGAACTCGCGCGGTCGCGTACCGGACTAGGAGGTAGGCGATGATGGGCGCCAGTCCCACTCCAAGTCCGAGAAAGGGGTCTCGGGAGACGACGAAAATGGAGACCACGAGCCACGCGACGGCAAAGATGCTGATCGTGGCAGTGTGCCAACCGGAGCGAGCGGTGCTCATGATTAGGTTGGCCACACGCTGATACTAATCGTGCGGGATCGCGATGCTAGGCCGCAAAGCGTCAGCGAATGTCCGATATAGCTGTCTCGGGCCTCACCCGTTCGAAGCGCTTCTTCAACAGCAGCGCCGGTCGCTCGACGAGGACCCACGAGATGGCTGCGATGACGACAGCGGCTGCGGCAGCCGCGACGCGAGCGAACTCAGTGATCGGATGGCCGCCTGGACTCGTAAAAAGGATGACCTCGTGCCACAGATAGAGGCCGTACGACAGGCGTCCGAAGAAGATAAGCGGAGGAGAGCCGAGGGGCATCGAAGCGTGTCGTGCCCCTGTGATCGCCATGAGCGCGAACGTCGCCGCCACCGGCCCCGCGTAGATCAGAAATGCGTAGTAGTCAGACGACTCGACTTCGAGTGGGTATATCGAGATGGCCACTAGGGCAAGGACGGATAGGACGCTCAACCAGGCGGCGACTCGCTTTGACAGCCCCGGTGGTTTGAGTGCCAACGCCGCACCCGCGAGGAGGCCGAAGGCGTTGGTGTCCAGCGCGAAGTAGGCGCGTTCGAAGGGCATCGTAAACGTTGAGCTCGCACGCCATGCCGCGAAGAGAACGGCCAGCGACGCAACGGTCCAGAACTGTGCGCGTGGAGGAACGCGACGAATGATGATCAGGATGAAGATCGCCGGCCAGAGGATGTAGAACTGCTCTTCTACCGAGAGGGACCACGTGTGGCCGTATACGACAAGGTGGTCACCGGCGGCTCGGAAAAAGTTGCTCAGGTAGAACAACGTGATCAGTGATGCCGGGATAATTTCGGGGCTGAGGGATGGGTCGCGTACCGCCCAGAGGATGAGAGGCGTGAGCGCAAGCAGAAACAGAATCGCAGGGAGCAGTCGCAGGGCTCGGCGGATGTAGAAATCGCGGAAGGCAACATTGCCAGTGCCGGATTGCTCACGAATGAGCAGGCCCGTGATGAGGTACCCGGACAAGGTGAAGAACAGCGTGACCCCGACCATTCCGCCTGCCGGAATTCGTGCGGCAGATACGTGGCTTGCGACCACCAGGAGGATTGCGACACCACGCAGGCCATCGAGTGCAATGTTTCTCGAGTTTGCTCGCGTGCTCCACAGACTCGAGAGGCTGTCCTGGACGTATACAGCGACAGAGCTCATCCTGCTATTTCGCTCTGAGGGCGGGAGGGGATGCCGCGTAGGCGTGGTCATGTGCGCGAGTCTATGTGATTCCTGAGAAAGCCCAGCTCGTGCGCAGATTTGAGCGTCTCTGCGTGGAGCTCACATGCGCGAGAGATGTATTTTGGCACTCCGAATGAGGCCCCCGGACGTTCCCACAGGTCGAGCCACGCTGGGAATCAATGCCGAGGACGCAATCAGACAACGATCCCGGCGGAGGCGATGTGCTCCGTCTCCACCACAGCAGTCGGGTGAAGCGACGTGCCGTGGGCGGATGGAGATACCGATGCACGCGAGACCGGACGTCCCTCAAGCGACAGGCTCGCGCACCCTTTGACACGACGCTTTATTGAGGTCCTGGCCAGGCGGCATCCCTCGTTGGAGTTCGCGCTCGGGGTGGCTCGTCGTTGGCGGTCGTCACCAGCCCGAGCCGTTGAGCTCGATCCCGTCCGCGCGGTCGACCACGCGAAGCTGATGAGCGGGTCCAGAACACGGGCAGAACGTTCGCGTCATCGAAGCCGTCTCGGAGTACTCGAAGCTCGCACACGTTGTCCATGAGCACCGCCCGGGCGTGACACGTTCCACGAACACCGCGAGTTTGCTGCGTCGCAGCCCGACGGCTGCGTGGCCGCAGGCTCGACACGATCCGGTCGACGCGGAGGTCAACCCGTCAGAGCTGGCCACGGGCTTGCGCTCTCACTGCGGCGACGACGGACTCGTGGGACGGATGGACGAACAGCACCCCGACGCCCTGGTGGAAGCTACCAGGCCGGATTGCGAAGGTGTAGCGAACCTCGACGGTCGGATCGTCGCGAAGTACCCGACGTATCACTTCTTTCACGCCCTCGGTCACACGGCCTCCAACCAACGCGGGTTCGTCATGGCGCACCGCTACGTTTTCACGTGTGAGACCTGCGATGCGGGTTTGTTGACCATTCGACAATATTTCGTATTTTGTCCGCAACAAACGTCACGCTTTCGAGGGGAGTGCCGCTCGACGAGTGTGTGCCGCATCAGCTCGAGCCGCGCGTCGCATTGCGTCGACGCCGCTCGTGCGCGGATCGAGGGTGTCGGGAGGTTCTCGCGGGTCTCGTGACAGCCCCTTTTAAGGTCGTCGAGAATGCGTTCGCGGCGCCCCCGGGGAAAGGGGGCGGCTTCTGTGTGGTCGACATTTCTCCCGGACGGCGGGGTACTTCGACGGCGGAAAGTGTGTACTCGTCGACGCTCAGCGATTGTCTGCGCGCCTCGGCCGCCTCAGTTGAACGTCAGCCCCGCCAACCGCTCCGCCGCATCCTGCAGCACCTCCACCCGCTTGCACGCGGCGAACCGCACGAGCGTCGCGTAGTCGCCGCGGTGCTCGGGCGTCACGAACGCGGTGAGCGGAATACCGACCACCCCGGCGCGGGCGGGCAGCTCGCGGCAGAACGCGTCGGCGTCGGTGGCGCCGAGCGGGGCGGCATCCACCACCGTGAAGTACGACCCCGCGGGAGTCGAGACGTCGAACCCGGCGGCGCGCAGCCCCGTGCCCAGCAGGGCGGCCTTGGCGGCCATCTCGGACGCGACCGAGGCGAAGAACGCGTCGGGGAGGCGCAGGCCCACCGCGATCGCCGGTTGAAAGGGCGAACCGCCCACATAGGTGAGGTACTGCTTGACGGCGAGCACGGCGGTGACGAGATCGGCGGGGCCGGTGACCCACCCGGTCTTCCACCCGGTCAGCGAGAACGTCTTGCCGCCCGACGAGATCGAGAGCGTCCGCTCCGCGGCTCCGGGGAGGGTGGCGATCGGCACGTGCGGTCCGTCGAACACCAGGTGCTCGTAGACCTCGTCGGTGACGATGATCGCGTCGTGCCGGTGGGCCAGGCGCACGACCTCGTCGAGCACCTCGCGCGAGAAGACCGTGCCGGTCGGGTTGTGCGGGTCGTTCACGAGGATCACGCGGGTGCGATCGGTGACGGCCGCTGCCAGCTGCGCGAGGTCGGGCTGGAAGTCGGGCCACCGCAGGGGCACCGGCACGAGTTTCGCGCCCGACAGGGCCACGCAGGCCGCGTACGAGTCGTAGTAGGGCTCGAACACCACGACCTCGTCGTCGGGGGAGTCCACGAGCGCCAGCAGGGTCGCGGCGAGCGCCTCGGTCGC
>Ga0308159_1002097_pt1 | contig 24420 bp, 20 predicted proteins | sample PhyCR1_FD_201040 | JGI IMG/M metagenome (GOLD analysis project Ga0308159, IMG submission 201040) | Phyllosphere microbial communities from UC Gill Tract Community Farm, Albany, California, United States - DLSLC.R1 | ecosystem: Host-associated > Plants > Phyllosphere > Unclassified | place: USA...
TTGTTGAACGGCGTCTTGCCTTCCGTGACCAGCCCGTCCAGGCGCAATTCGAGGACGGCCTCGCGCACCACGTCGACCGACATCCGGTTAACGCTGCTCTTCAACTGTTCGACATTGACCACGGTTCATCCCTCTGACTCGATTGCTGTATGGACATACAGTAACCGAAGAAGCCAGCGAGTGCCAACGCAACGATGGGTTGCTGCGACCAGCGGAATAACGGCGACAGATTCGCGTCAGCGTAAAAACGCCACGATCTCGTCTGCACTGAAAGGCCAATCCAGCTCTGCGCCAGTGTCGACCCGGCGTACTACCGGAATGCGCAAACTGTACTTTTCGAACCGCGATTGATCTTCGGCGATGTCCACCAGTTCAACCAGCAGACCATGCTCGACGAAGGGCATCAGCTCGGCTTCGGCGACTTCACACAGATGACACCCGAGGGTGCCGAACAGCTGACATTCAGGAGGCATGATGGCGTTACCGGAAAACAAGTGAGCCCATTCTAGGACGCCCCCGAATCCTCGTCGACCCACCGCTGCCCGAAGGCCGCCACCCTGTCGATGCAAAATCCTGACGCAAATCATTCGGCGCAAATTGCAATTGCGTCATCCTCGCGGACTTTTTGCCTCTACGCTTCAGAGGCCAACGCCCTGACAGCGGAGTGTCCTGTGTTTGCAAATCTGTTGATCATCCTCGCCTCGTCCCTGGTGGTGATTGCTCTGTTCCGGCGCCTGCGACTGCCGCCGGTGCTGGGTTACCTGTGCGTGGGATTGCTGGTCGGGCCGAACGCATTCGATTGGGTCAACGAGAGCGAACACCTGCCCGGTGTCGCCGAACTGGGCGTGGTATTTCTGCTTTTTTCGCTGGGTCTGGAGTTTTCCCTGTCGAAAATGATTGCGTTGCGTCAGGTGGTGTTTCGCCTGGGCAGTCAGCAAGTACTGATCAGCACAGCGTTGCTCGGTACACTGTTGATGGGGCTGGGCATGCCGCTCATGTCGGCGGTGTTGCTCGGTGCCGGTTTATCGCTGTCATCCACGGCGATTGTGACCAAGGAGCTGGGCAGTCTCGGTGAAGTGTTCAGCAGCCACGGCCAGAACGCGGTTGGCGTGCTGCTGTTTCAGGACGTGGTGGCGGTATTGCTGCTGACGCTGGTGCCAGTGTTCGCCGGTACCAGCGAGCAGGCCTGGTATTGGGCCTTGCCTTTGACCCTGGGCAAAACCGTGGTGCTGTTCTTCGGCCTGCTGCTCGCCAGTCGCTGGTTGCTGCCACGGCTGTTTCATGAAGTGGCGGCCTCGCGCTCGGCGGAGCTGTTCGTCCTGCTGGCGCTGGTGATCGTGTTGCTTACCGCTTGGCTCACGCACTTGTTGGGCCTGTCGCCTGCACTCGGCGCTTTCCTCGCCGGCATGTTGCTCGGTGAAAGCCACTACCGGCACCAGATCGAAGCCGACATCCGGCCGTTCCGCGACATCCTGCTCGGAGTGTTCTTCGTCAGCATTGGCATGCTGATCGACCTGCAATTGTTTGTCAGTCACAGTCTGATGATCGTCGCCTTGACCCTCGGCCTGATGCTGATCAAAGGCATCGTGGTGGCGCTGCTGGTGAAGTGGCGCGGCAGTGACAGTGAAACCGCATGGCGCAGCGGTCTGGCCCTGGCCCAGGGCGGCGAGTTCTGTTTTGCCTTGATGGCGCAGATGCAGCAGAACAGCCTGCTGCCGGCCGAACCGGGGGCACTGCTGCTCGCGGCGACGTTCTGTTCGATGCTGCTCACGCCGCTGCTGCTTCGCGCGGCGCCGCGCATTGCCGCTGCGCTGCACCGCAAGCCCAATGAGGAGGCGCAGATCGAGCAGATCAGCGCCCTCAACGCCGATCTCGACCAACATGTGGTGATCTGCGGCTATGGTCGCGTCGGCCAGTCCATCGGGCGCTTCATGGGCAACGCGGGCCAAGCCTATGTTGCGCTGGACAACGACCCGGTGCGGGTACAGGAAGCCGCGTCCGCGGAAAGCGACGTGCATTACGGCGACTCGGCGCGTGGCGATCTGCTGACTGCCGTTGGCCTGTTGCGCGCCAGGCTGCTGGTGATTGCCGTGGATCAAAGTGATGTGGCGTTGCGTATTCTTCGTGAAGCCCGCCGACTCAATCAACAGGTGCCCATTCTGGTGCGCACGCGTGACGACAGCCAATCGGCAGAGCTCAGAGCTGCCGGCGCCACCGAGGTGGTGCCGGAGCTCCTTGAATCGAGCCTGATGCTCGCTTCACACGCGCTGATCATGCTTGGCCTGCCCGCGCATCAGGTGCAGGAGAAAGTCGATCAGGTGCGCATTGATCGCTATCGCCTGCTCCATGGTTTCTACCCCGGAGCCAGTGATGAGGAAATCTAGTCCTGACTCACCGCGCCGATCTTGTGCAGCGACAGGTCGGCGCCGTAATACTCTTGTTCCTGACTCAGGCGCAGTCCATGCAGAACCTTGATCGCGCCGTAGACGACGAAGCCGCCGATCAGCGCCACCACGACGCCGAGCGCAGTGCCGATCATCTGGCTGATCAGGCTGACCCCGCCCAGGCCACCCAAAGCGGTCTGGCCAAAGATGCCGCAGGCAATTGCGCCCCATACGCCACACAAGCCATGCAACGGCCAGACACCCAGCACATCGTCGATGCGCCATTTGACCTGGGCAGCGGTAAAGCACCAGACAAACAGGGCTCCAGCCATTGCGCCAGTCACCAGCGCGCCGACCGGATGCATCAGATCGGACCCTGCACAAATCGCCACCAGACCGGCCAACGGGCCATTGTGCAGAAAGCCCGGGTCATTGCGCCCGACGATCAACGCGGCGTCGGTGCCGCCGACCATGGCCATCAGCGAGTTGACCGCGACCAGGCCACTGACACCTTGCAGCGTCTGCGCGCTCATCACGTTGAAGCCAAACCAGCCGACAATCAGGATCCACGAGCCCAATGCCAGAAATGGAATGCTCGACGGCGCGAACGCGACCAGACGCCCATCGCGATAACGACCATTGCGCGGCCCGAGCAACAACACGGCGGCCAGTGCCAGCCATCCGCCCATGGCATGCACCACCACCGAGCCGGCGAAGTCATGAAACGTGGCGCCAAACTGCTCCGCCAGCCAGCTTTGCAAACCGAAGTTGCCGTTCCAGACCAGGCCCTCGAAGAACGGGTAGATAAACGCCACGATCAGCGCCGTCGCACACAATTGCGGGACGAAACGCGCACGCTCGGCAATGCCGCCGGAAATGATTGCCGGGATCGCCGCAGCGAAGGTCAGCAGGAAGAAAAACTTCACCAGTCCATAACCATGATCGGCAGTGAGCACCGAAGCCGGTTGCATGAAGGTGACGCCATAGGAGATCCAATAGCCTATAAAGAAATACGCCAGGGTCGAGACAGCGAAATCGCTGAGGATTTTCGACAGTGCGTTGACCTGGTTCTTCTGTCGGACCGTGCCGACTTCCAGAAAGGCGAAACCGGCGTGCATCGCCAGCACCATCACCGCGCCAATCAGAATGAACAACGTGTTGGAGCTGTGAACCAGCGTGTCTACAGCGGTTTGCAGATTTTCCATGAGGAGGCAGACCTGAAAGCCTAAAAGGGCACCAAAGCGGTTCATGCCGGCCTGTCTTGCACCAAATGAGGGACCCGGCAGTCATTCAACGGCAGAGTCGATGAACTGATTTGGCGCACAGTTCGATGTCCGGTCACGAATCGCGAGTAAATGAATTAGAGTTTTCTGCCGGGACGCCCGGCAACTGCGCACGTATACCGAGCAACGCACCACGACACAGCAAAAGTTGTACCAGGCATTTGCACTGAACCTTCACGCAAGGCTCATACTCGAACGCTTCAAAGCCACCTACGGAGATCCATCAATGGCCAGCATCAAGGCAAAGACTGCTCAAGAAATCCTGATGAACGACTTCCAGACTCTGGTTAGCGACACAGAACGCCTGCTCGAACACACCAAGACCCTCGCTGGCGATCAGGCAGATGAGCTGCGTGCCCAGATTCACGACAGCCTGCTGCGCGCCCGGGAAACCTTGAAAGTGACTGAAGACACACTGCGCGAGCGCGGCCAGGCGGCCGTCACCGCTACTGAAGACTATGTGTCGGCCAACCCATGGCAGTCGGTGGGCATCGCGGCCGGCGTCGGCTTTCTGATTGGCCTGCTGGCAACTCGGCGCTGATCATGTCGATCGCAGAATCCGGCCCGACTGAGGGCACCGCCTCCTCCACACGTCGCCTCGGCGCTGCCGTTCTGGGCCTGCTGCACAGTCATGTCGAGCTCTTCGGCATCGAATTGCAGGAGCAGAAATCACGCACCGTCAGCCTGCTGCTGTTCGCCGGCCTGGCACTGGTGTTTGCCCTGCTTTTGCTGGTAGGTCTGTCGACGCTGGTGATGATCATCTTCTGGGACACCTATCGCCTGGCAGCGATCATCGGCCTCTGCGTTTTCTATACGCTGGCGTCGATCTTCTGCGGCCTGCGCCTCAAAGCGGCGATTTTCGATGAGTCCTCGCCTTTCCACGGCACGCTTGAAGAGCTGGCCAACGACCGGGAGCGCCTGCTGCCATGAGCCTGCCTGAACTTCCGCACAACAGCTCCCGTCGGGAAATGCGCAAGGCACTGATCCGCCTGCGCATGGAAATGCACCGACAGGAAATCCGCCACGAAACCGCGCAGGTCTTGCAACCCTTGCAGCGCATGCGCGGCATGAAGCAGAACGTCCAGGACGGTTTCGGCCTCAAGCATGCGCCATTGTGGGGCGTGGCGGCCGTAACGCTGCTGGGTTTCCTTACTGGCAAAGGCTCGAAACGCACCGGCGGTGGCGGTCTGACTCGACTGTTGCGCCTGGGCACGACGCTTGTGCCGCTGATCAGAGTGGTCATGCACAGCTCGGGTAAACGCTGAACCGTCCCTCTGGCTACATTCTTGCAATAGCGCCGGGATGAATCTCCTTATCGGGAGATTCAATCCCGCGTGCCTATCCGGCGGACGCGGCCAACCGAAAAACAAGATTAAGGATTTGCCGTGATCGACGGGCAACCGCTCGCCTGCTTTCAGCCTTTCATCGATACCGCCACCGGACGTATTGCAGGCGTTGAAGCACTCGGCCGCTTGCGCCAGAGCGATGGTCAACTAACCTCGGTCGGGCCGTTGTTCGCCGATCCACGCACCTCGGCCACCGCCTTGCGCCGGCTTGATCGGCAGATCCGCGATAACGCCCTTAGCCGCCTGCATGAAGCTCCGGCGGAGTGGTTTCTCAGTCTGAACATGTCACCTCGCTGGATCAGCCGCCTGCGCGTCGACCAGGCCTTGCCCAGTCTCAAGCAGTTGGCGCGACACCAGGTTGATCCGCAGCGGATTGTGTTCGAGATCACTGAGTTAGGCGGTAACAGCGAACGCTTGGCGCACGTGGTCACGCGCTACCGCGACGCGGGAGCGAGAATAGCCATCGACGATTTCGGCGCCGGCTACTCACAGCTGGATCGGGTGCTGGCCCTGCAACCGGACATTCTCAAGCTCGACATGCGTCTGTTCCAGGCAGCGGCTCTGGGCGGGCCGAGCAGCGATGTGGTCAAAGCGCTTGCGCAGATGGCCGAGAAAACCGGCTGCTGGATCATCGCTGAAGGCGTTGAAACCGAAGCGCAGCTGAATTTCGCGCTGGAATGCGGCTCGCGCTACGTGCAAGGTTTTCTCTTCGCCCGGGCGCAGGAAGAGTTCTTCGCTACGGATGCTTTCGTCGAGCGTTTCGCTCAGTTGCGGCAGCGCTATGTGATGCAGAAGCTCGGCGAGCGAGGACGGCTGATGCAAATGCGTCGGCAGCTCAGCGAGCTGATGGCGATCCTGCAGCAGTGGGCGCAGGCCCGCGCACCGCTCAGCGCATTGCCACATTTGCAGTTGTTTCCGTGGCTGCTGCGTTTTTATCAGTGCGACCGCCATGGCACGCAACTGACCCCCAACCTGGAATGGCGTCAGGACGGCTGGTTCGCCGATGATAGCTACTTGGGGCACAACTGGTCGTGGCGACCTTACTTTTATCATCTGCTCGCTGAAGGCTGGGAAGAACGCCGCCTGACCCTGTCGAGCACCTACCGCGACGCCACCAGTAACCAGTATTGCCTGACTGCCGGGCAGTTCTTCGATAACGGCGAACGGCTGTTGTTGATCGATATCGATGCGGCGGGCCTGTAGTTCTGCTTGCAGGCACGGGACCGAACCGGGAAGCTAGGGCGATCAGTCACCAGACGGAGAGAACCAGCCTTGGATTGGCCTACCCTGCTCAACCGCGAACGTCTCGGCAAGCCGCTGCACAGCCCGCAAGAACTCGGCCGCAGCCCGTTTCACAAAGACCATGACCGCATCATTTTCTCCGGCGCATTCCGCCGCCTCGGGCGCAAGACCCAAGTGCATCCGGTCACCAGCAACGATCACATTCACACCCGCCTGACCCACTCGCTGGAAGTCAGCTGCGTCGGCCGCTCTCTGGGCATGCGTGTCGGTGAAACCTTGCGCAACGCGCTGCCAGACTGGTGCGACCCCGCCGACCTGGGCATGGTGGTGCAATCGGCCTGCCTGGCTCACGACATCGGCAACCCGCCGTTTGGCCATTCCGGCGAAGACGCCATCCGCCACTGGTTTCAACAAGCGGCCGGGCGCGGCTGGCTGGACGGCATGAGCGAGGCCGAGCGCGGTGACTTTCTGAATTTCGAGGGCAATGCTCAAGGTTTTCGCGTGCTGACGCAGCTGGAATATCACCAGTTCGATGGCGGCACGCGCCTGACCTACGCGACGCTGGGGACCTATCTGAAGTACCCGTGGACTGCGCGCCATGCTGACTCCCTCGGCTACAAGAAACATAAATTCGGTTGTTATCAGAGCGAACTGTACTTAGGCCTTGCAGCCAAAAATGACAATTTTTGAAAGTCAACAACCAAAAAGTTATAAGTGCAACTATTTGGAAATATAAAACAAATCGAGCTTTCAAAAAAAGAATAAGAAGGTTTTTACTAGAACGCCACTTTAGCACCGATCCAGCGAGCCAAGCCACCTAGATTCGCTCCCCGCCCATACCACTAAACTGACGAGCCAAGTGCATAGCATAGTTATCTGTCATACCGCTCACGTAATCCAGAACCTGCATGATTGCACCGTACTCCTTGGAAACACCCCCACTAGCATCTAGATTCTTCAAGTCTAAACCAAGAAGCTCAACCACCCTTCTAGTCTTTGAATCAGCCACGCCGCCCTTTCTGACATATTCCAAAGCTGCAGAACAGCTAACGTTAAGAAGCGTTGAAATTGTGCTGTACGCCCCGATTTCTAATTCAACCTTCCTTGGATGTTGGAAAATCTCATCACGGGCAAGACCTTTGGCGGCTGTTACACATTCACGCACCCTCTTATCACAAAGGTCTAAGATACCTAACACCTTGCCTGTCATGATTTCATTATGGTTATTCATGAAGGCCGTCGCTCCAGCATCTACAAAAGCTGAAATAACTTTTCCACGAACCATAGAGAGCCTACGGCCAACCTTCATGCCTTGAATTTCTCTGACAAGCTGATCCTTCTGGTAGTCGCTAAGGACAAGGCATAAAATTTCAAAGACTTTATCCCAGTCAAGGATACCCATCTCTACACCATCTTCTAAATCGAGAATGGCATAGCAGAAGTCATCAGAGACTTCCATCAAATTAGCCAGTGGATGGCGACACCGCCAACCATCACCCAGCGTTAACAAGCCCGTGGCATCGGCTACTTCATTGAACAAACCCAATTCAGAACAGTAAATACCGTATTTATTTTGGATAGGTCTTTTCCTATTAACAGCATCACCCGCAAGCCAAGGATACTTTATAAAAGCCCCTAGTGACGCATAGGTCAAACGCATTCCCCCTTCATAGGGATGATACTCTGAGGTAGTTAAAACTCTAAATCCTTGAGCATTACCTTCAAACCTACGCAAATCAGTAGCTTCATTGAATGGAAGCTGCTCAATTATCTTTGCTCCGACATCATTGGAGAACCAGTGACGTATAGCCTCTTCACCTGTGTGACCAAAGGGAGGGTTGCCAATGTCATGAGCGAGACAAGCAGTTTGGACAATATCACCAATATCAGAAGCTGAATGCTGCTCAGGGATAAGCCTTTCATTCAGAAGTTCTTGGCCTACCCTCACTCCCAATGTCCGACCAACACAGGCAACCTCTAGACTATGTGTGAGTCGATTATGAACATGATCATTAGTGGCTAGTGGATGAACCTGAGTCTTTCTTGCAAGGCGTCTGAAAGCCCCTGAGAAAATAACCTTGTCATGGTCTGAGTGGAAAGGCGAACGGCCTAGCTCAGATTTAGGAGGCCTACCGCCAAGACGGGTGTTGTTTAGCAGCCTGTCCCAACTCATACTAACCATATCACTACCTTCAACAAATATTCACAGCGTGTAAATATAGCTCAACAATAAATATTTGCAATAAAAAGCCAGACAAAAGTAGATGCACACTAAATGCTTATTTAGAGCCAACCAGTCAAACCGCCTATGATCCCGAAATACTAAAAATTAACGCCATCTCCAGCACACTGCTTTACCCAATCCTTCAGGACAGGATATAGTTTGAATTGAAAACGCCCAAGACCTTCATAGGCAGAAATATATGACTGATGAACCTCTCAGCAATCAACAAATAGATAAAATCAGTCAAAGAATGGATTTGCTGATAGAAACCTCAAGCACCAACCTCATAAACTACTGCCAGATAGTCCAAAAAAAGAAAGGTGAAACGAAGTTTTTAACAGCTCAACTGTATTACACAGTGGGTACGGGATACTACTCAGCATACAGACTTATAATCGCGGACAAGTGGAGTTCACCACACATAAAAAAAGCCATCTATTATTTGCGAAAAGCCTTACATGAACTGAGTAGTCAGAAAGATAAATACTATAGCTTTGAAAGCCGTAAAGGACTCGGCCACTTTAGTACTGCACACTTACGGTCAAAAATAAGTATAAATCTTGCAAACTACCTGACCGAGCAACATCGGCATCTTGAAGCCTTAGAATTTTATGATTTAGCCATTGATGAAGAAAATGCTTTCGGCCTCACCACCAAGGCACGATGTCTTATAGACGTCAGCGAAAGCATATATGATGAAAACTCAAGATTCTTTTTTTATAAGCAAGCATATAAGCTTTCTAAAATAGCAAAACTATCAGAAAGCGTCAGTACTCCGGGCGAGCAAGACTTATTTGAGCAGCTAAATTATCGACTCAATCATTACTGCAAATGGTTTGAAGCCCAATACCCTGAATATCTAGATTCCGACCACTCAGACACTCACAAAGAAAACTTTATGAACCGAAAGCATAAATCATACCTTGAATGGGTGGGAAAGAACAAACTGTTCCTAAATTTCACAAACAATGTCATCACAGAGGAATACGCATACGAAGATTGTCTTTACCTGCCTTCATTTAGTGGAAAAATAAATCACTTATTACTCCCCAGCGAAGAGCTTGCATACCACTCTCACTTTGAAGAGATAAAAGACACCTACAAATATGCTAGATACCTATTTCATACCGCCTTACAAATTCCAATTGAAACTGAGCATATGTACAACTCGACAACCTCACAAGTCGAAAGCTATGACTCGACCTTTTACGACTTAAAAACCAATCACTATAGGACAGCTCTTCGCTGCCTTTACTCAATACAAGATAAGATCGCCTATTTCATTTATAAGTTTTATAAAGTCTCAGACAGCGAAATACCCAACACAAAGTCAATATAAACAGCATATTCTCTTCTAACCAAAGACCCGCTGCTTGGTTGAGCGAAGTCAAAAACCCATATTTGAGAGCACTCTTTTTTCTGAGCCAAGACATTCATGATACTGGCGAAAAAAACAGCACTACCAACAAAGACCCAAACGCCAACCTTTTCCTAGCCGATGTCAACTACCCAAGAGCAAACGTTGTAAATAAAATACGTAATGCTCTTGAGCATAAATCGCTGAAAATAGTTGACTCGTTCGGATATGAGCTATCCCAGAAACTCTATAACCCGGAGAACACCCTAAAAGTAGCTGAAACAAAGCTGATTGAGCTGGATGCTGATAGCGAAGAACACAAAGAACTTGTTGAGTTTATAAAAGAAAAAAAACGGCTCCAGTCGTATGGAGAAGCCGTATCAATCGAAGATCTTGAGCAGCAAATCATGGGCCTATTCAAAATGTCCAAAACGGCAATGATGTACCTAGCCTTGTCCATTTACCACCAAGAGAAATCGCTACCTGACGAAGACACTCTTCGAATCCACCGAGAGGTTCCGCACCGCTGATTCTGGTATCCCCAATGTTACGGACTATTGAAAGTCCTAGCCTAAATCCACAAAGCAAAGAAGGCCACTTTCAAAGAAAGCCGCTTGCCTATAACAAGCCTGCTGTGGAGTAAAGACATACAAAAAAAATATAAAAGGCCACCTAATTAGATGGCCAAATAATCACAACTAATGAACCCTACCAAATAACGCCACTTTCGCTCGCAGACTTAATGCGATTTTCATAAGGGCTTTTATTAAACTGCTCAACCTTCTTGTACATAAACGAAGTTCCTTTCTTCTGATACTCATACACACTGGTAAAAGCTTGGAATGTATTATCATCAATCACTTTTATGTGCATTCGAAGATCGGGCGAGTCATCACCATACAGCTCAACAAACCCATCAATCTCACTTTGCCGAGCAACCATAATTTCCTCTTTACTTACATTCTGATAAGTATAGAAAATGGCTTTAATCAGAATAGAGCTACCAGAAATTTTGTCATTCTTGCCAAACTTTGGGTTGTCATAAGCTTCAAAAACAACGCCACCATTCATTTCTGGCGTTTGACCAAGCCACCTATAACCTTCGATAGATTTAGCTAATGATTTAATAGGACCAGCATATTCGACGCTCGTTCTATCTTTACTAAGTTCAAGCCGTTTACCAGTTTCTGCCACAGCAGCAACAGATGACGTAGCTAACACTACCGCGAGGGACAACCCGATAATTTTACTCATTTTTCTTCCTTGCCATACGTTGAACACTAAATTCAATACCAAGTACCGCTTTCTTCTGCAGATTTCAAACGATTTCCATAAGGGCTTTTATTGAACTGCTCAACTTTCTTATACATGAACGAAGCTCCTTTCTTCTGATATTCGTACACACTAGTAAAAGCTTGGAATGTATTATCATCTATGATTTTTATGTGCATTCGAAGATCGGGCGAGTCATTACCATAAAGCTCAACAAATCCATCAATTTCGCTTTGGCGTGCGACCATAATCTCTTCTTTACTTACATCTTGATAAGTGTAGAAGATGGCCTTGACCAGAATGGAGCTACCAGAAATTTTATCATTTTTTCCGAAATAGGGGTTATCATAAGCTTCAAAAACAACCCCACCATTCATTTCTGGTGTTTGACCAAGCCATCTATAACCCTCAATAGACTTAGCTAATGACTTAATAGGGCCAGCGTAATCAACACTTGTTCTATCGCTTTTAAGCTCAAGTCGCTTACCAGTGTCTGCTGTGGCAACAACAGATGAAGTAGCTAATACTACCGCGAGTGACAACCCGACAATTTTGCTCATTTTTCTTCCCTGCCATACGTTGAGCATCAAATTCAATAACAAGTACCGCTTTATTCTGCAGATTTCAAACGATTCCATAGCCACGTTAGGATTAGCTGCTGGTTTTTGTCCTTCCGCACACGATCGTAACTCATGCTAAACAACCCGTAATAGGCCCCGCACCTCAATTCACTTTATCAGTAAAATTTTTGAAATCTCTTTCTTTTACCAATCGAATATATAAGTAGCCACCCACAACAATCAGGGCTGAAATAAACCCCCATGTCATTGATGACGAAATAAAAGTACTTAAACTCAATACATTGCGAACCAGCATAAGCTTTACAGTAAAGAATACTGGCATTATCGCACAGACAGCACATACGACCCTTACCAGTTTGATACTGACTTCCGGATGATCCTTTACAGTTGATTCATAATCGTGCTTAAAAGCCAAGTAAAAATTTATAAATGTGGACACGAAAGGAATGAGAAAGCCAATAAACGCGACAACAGCCAAAACAATTGTTTTTGTTTCTATCTCTTTAAATGAGTTGACTGCCTTAACTGCGTTCCCAGTAGACTCATCAGCATTACTGTCATCAAGGTTGGTTTTAGAATAAGTCGTTATCTTATTATTCTTCTCACCAACGTATAAAACATCATTCAGACCGATGTCAGCTTCTTCTATTTTTAATAAAAATAGTTTACCAGTTTTTTCATCTTCTAACGTATAGTGATAAACAGACTTCCATTCGATAGTGTCTGAATCCTGCCTTTCAGTCTTGATTTCCTTAAGCCATGTCTCACTATGGTAGACGGAAGTAAAATGCTTACCACTTGCAAGGACATGGGTTCTTTTTTCCTTTACAGCCGTCTTATAAATTTTCAACATTTCATCAGCCTCACAGTTAGCTTTATTTGAAGCTTCTCTTAATCTGCATTTGATATTTTTTTAAATTCAGCATATTGTGAAAATCAGATAAAGCTAATACTGCCGCCAGCACAGTGCCGCCACATAGATAGCCAGTCATTGCTTCCCAAAAGTAATGCCTGCCGTTTTCATATAAGAAAAAAGTAAAGTAAGCTTGAAATGAAACCAAAAACATCATTAGTAAGATGTTCAGTAAAAATCTGTTTGCTATTCTACCATCTTTGTATTTTTCACATGCTTTTTGCAATCCAAAGACGGAGACAATCGGTATTACAGGAAACGCAAAAACTAGTCCTGTTATAAAATTGGCGACCACCTTGCTAGGAGTATAATCTGGAAAATTCTGATACAAAACGACAGGATTAGCTGCTCTATAAGGTTGATAGGCCAATACTGTTTTATCATCACCAACATAAGTTTTTATCGTGCTTCCAAAGACAGGTAAAAAATCATCCTCTATGATATTTACTTGATAGGCTTCATTTGTAGTCGCATCAACAAATTCAACTTCTGACTTTGTGAAGCTCTTATATGACATTGTCCTGCTTTCACCGACCCACTCGCGGACTGCGTTTCCATATCTATCTTTTTTCCCCGTATCTCCTGTATACGACTTGGACTTGCTTAGCAGCTTATTTTCCATTTCAACTTTTTTCTTTGTTATCTTTAAATCTAATAGCTTTCCGTTCATGCCCCCTCCATTATAAAGACAACACTGCATTAACACTCATAGACCCTGCTTGACACTGCTTCCGACAACAAGACTGCAAGCTTTACCACCCTTTGAGCTGAATAGATAATTTAAAAAAACCATCTATATTATACTCATACCGTGAGAGCATCTAGAAAACCATGCCGCTATCACTTGCTGACTTCATTTTTTCGCCATGAGGATTTTTATTAAACTTCTCAACTTTTTTATAGGAGAATAGTTTGTCTTTCTTATTGAAATCCCCCTCACTGGAAAAAGCCAAAAACTCGTTATCACCAACCACCTTTATATGCAATTGAATATCCGGTGAGTCATAGCCATAAAGCTCAACAAAACCATTAATCTGGCTTTGCCTAGCAATCATGACTTCTTCTTTGCTTACATCATCATAAGTGTAGAAAATAGCTTTAACCATAATTGCACTGCCAGAAACCTTATCATTTTTCCCGAAATTTGGATTGTCATAGGCCTCAAATACCACACCGCCATTCATTTCCTTGGTCTGACCAAGCCATTTGTAGCCTTCAATAACTTTCGTCACTGATTTAATGGGACTAGCATATTGAAGGCTTGTCCTATCCCTATCAAGCTCCACCCTTTCATATGCTTCAGCCGCAGATACAACAGATGAAGCGACCAATGCTACCGAGCAGCACAACCGCATAATCCTATTCATTTTTCTTCCTTGTAAATTACTTAATATTAGTCAAACCATTAATCTAATTATATTAGTTACTGTGCAAAAGTAAGAACAATCCACTTGTCGCCTTGCAACACGAAGCTTCTGTAATCGAAAGCCTTTCGTCTTATCGGCTGCATCACGATTTATAATCTGCGTCATAGCGACCGGAATCCATTACTGAGGTTCAAGCGGTAGGCAAAACCCTAACCGAGGCTGATGGTGATGTCCATATGCCTGCATCCGCACGGCCCTTTCCTGACGTAAGACAGGTAAATGGAAAACGTTGGGCAGACGATTTCTCAACCTTCCCCGCACGCCCACCCAAATTGCCACTGATGCTCCTCCCCTCCATTAGAAAATCCTCGTTACCTGACGTCTCCGTTTTGCTCATGCTAGAGAGGTTGAGTGCCGCTAATGCTGGCCATCCCGACGGTGCTAGGGTCTGACAATCGAGCCGCAAATATTATTTTTTCTATAACAATCAGATAATTAGCAACTTATGAGTTTGGTTGCGAAATTGAACGTAGCGGGCTGCCGCTGCTCGAACAGATTGCGCACAAGCTCGGCCTGCCGCAGCTTGAAGACCAGCGCTGGGCACGCCATCCACTGGTCTATTTGATGGAGGCGGCCGATGACATCTGCTACGCCCTGATCGATCTGGAAGACGGTCTGGAAATGGAGCTGCTCGACTACGCCGAAGTCGAGTCGCTGCTGCTCGGTCTGGTCGGTGACGACTTGCCGGAAACCTATCGCCAGCTCGGCCCGCAGGATTCCCGCCGGCGCAAGCTCGCGATCCTGCGCGGCAAAGCCATCGAGCACCTGACCAACGCAGCAGCGCGGGCGTTTGTCGAACAGCAGGATGCCCTGCTTGCCGGCACCCTACACGGCGATCTGGTCGAACACATGCACGGGCCGGCGAAACGTTGCGTGTTGAACGCCAAGGACATCGCGCGCAAGAAAATTTTCCAGGACAAACGCAAGACGCTGCATGAAATCGGCGCTTACACGACGCTGGAGATCCTGCTCAATTCGTTCTGCGGCGCCGCGCTGGAACAGCACAACGGCCGTACCCCGTCGTTCAAGAGCCGGCGCATTCTCGACCTGCTCGGCAACAACGCGCCGGATCCACAGGGCTCGCTGCACAGCTCGTTTCTGCGCATGATCGATTTCATCGCCGGCATGACCGACAGTTACGCAAGTGACATGGCATTGGAAATGACCGGGCGCTCGAGTCATTGAGCGCCCCGAATTCAGCCGGCCGTCGTCAGGCCGGCCGGATATCCTGCGGTTTCCTCGCCACGAACGTTATAACGCGCTTTTCTAACTGTTCAGATAACACTGCCCTGAACTCTGCAATACGAGAAAATAACCAGCAGAAATAAACATCATTTAAACGCCAGCAAATAATCGGAGTTCAAGATTGGTCTTCGAATAATTTCTGCCTCCTGTCTATTGCATACCCGTGCTTCCTTACGTCAAACCTAATTTCAACGTAGTCCATTTCCTTATTGCGCGTAGGATTAATCCGATAACGTAGTCGCGACACTACCAGTCCATGCGAGTGCTCATTCATCTGAGCTAAGGTGCGCGCTTTATTCATGCTTGCATGGGACTCTATTTATGAACTCCGTTTTTATCGTGGACGATCATCCGGTGATCCGCCTCGCCGTGCGAATGCTCCTGGAACATGAAGGCTACAAGGTCGTCGGCGAGACTGATAACGGTGTCGATGCCATGCAGATGGTGCGTGAATGCATGCCTGACCTGGTCATTCTCGATGTCAGCATCCCCAAGCTGGACGGCCTCGAAGTACTGGCGCGCTTCAACACCATGGGTTCAAACTTCAAGATTCTGATTCTGACCGCGCAGTGCCCCACGCTGTTCGGTATTCGCTGCATGCAGTCCGGTGCATCAGGGTATGTCTGCAAGCAGGAAGACTTGAGCGAGCTGGTCAGCGCAATCAAGGCGGTATTATCCGGCTACAACTATTTTCCCAGTCAGGCGCTCAATCCGGTGCGCAATGACGACATCCGATACGCAGAACTTGAACTGTTCAAATCCGTTAATGATCGCGAACTGATGGTATTGCAGTTATTTGCTCAGGGCCGCACCAACAAGGAAATTGCCCAGGGTATGTTTCTCAGTAACAAGACCGTAAGCACCTACAAAAAGCGCCTGATGCAAAAGCTCAAGGTCAGATCACTTGTAGAACTTATCGAGATGGCCAAACGCAACGCACTCGTGTGAGATTCCGCATGCCCAGCCGTTTAAAGGACTACTTGATTGCCTTGAGCGCAGCTCTGTGCCTGAGCGCCAATGCCGCGCCAGGCTCGCCGTCGGATTACGCCCTGCTCAGCCGGTCGGCAAGTGAAAACATTGCAGTGACTCTGCAACCATCGCAACGGCAGTGGCTGCAGGATCGCAGCGAATTGGTATTGGGCACTTCCGCACCTGACTACCCGCCCTTCGACATGACCGCCAGTGGCAAGGAATATGAAGGACTGACAGCCGACTACGCAGGCATCATCGGCAAGGTCAGCGGTTTGCCGATCAGGGTACAACGCTTTCCCTCTCGCGAAGCAGCGATTCGCGCCCTGGTCGATGGGCAGATCGACCTGCTTGGCACAGCCAACGGCTACGAAGCAGGGAACGCCAATCTTGCCCTCTCCAGTCCTTACGCGGTCGATCAGCCGGTATTGGTGACTCGCGAGGATGAAACCCGCTCTTTGACCGAAGGTCTGGCCGGCCTGCGCCTGAGCATGGTTTATCACTACCTGCCGCTGCCTGAGATCAAAGCGCTGTATCCCAAGGCACTGATCACCTGCTATCCCTCTTATCAGAACGCCATCAACGCCGTCGCCTTCGATCAGGCCGATGTATTTCTCGGCGACACACTTTCCACCCACTACATGATCAACAAGGGTTATCTGAACAATGTGCGCATGGCCAATTTCGGCAAACAGGAAGCGCAAGGCTTCAGCTTTGCCGTCCGGCACAGCAATCCGCAATTGCTGGGCATCATCGACGCCGTGCTCAATGCGGTGCCAAGCGGCCAGCGCGACGACATCGCCAAGCGCTGGAGCGCTGGCAGCGACATGTTGCTCACTGATAAAAAACTGCAACTGACCGAACGCGAACAGACGTGGCTCAAGCGCCATCCCATCGTCAGCGTGGTGGTCAACGAGGCCTATGCACCGCTGACGTTCTTCGACAGCGCGGGAAGCTTTCGCGGCATCAGCGCCGATCTGCTCGAACTGATCCGCTTGCGTACGGGCCTGCGTTTCGAGATTCAGCGCAGTCGCAACGATGCGGAAATGATCAGGCAGATCGACAACCACAAAGCCGACCTGATCGCTGCGCTGCTGCCAAGCGCTGAACGAGAGAAAACCCTGAGTTTCAGCCGCCCCTACCTGGAAAATTCCTATGTGCTGCTGACGCGCAAAAGCGCCGATGGGCCGACTAACCTGGCTCAACTCAAAGGCAAGCGACTGGCGATCGCCAAAGGCAATCCATTGGTCGCTTACTTGCACGAGAATTTCCCGCGCATCGAACTGATCGAAACGCCCGACACTTTCGGCGCCGTGTCGATGCTTGCCAGTAACCATGTCGACGGGGCCGTCAATTCCCTGGTGATCGCCAACTACTTCATTTCATCGCGCATCTTTGATCAGCCATTGCAAATCACCACCACGATTGGCACCAGTCAGGCGGCCTTCTCGCTGGCGACCGCGCGTGACAACACCGAGCTGGCCTCGATCATCAACAAGGCACTGCTGAGCATCGCTCCCGAGGAGCTCGGAGTGATCAACGGCCGCTGGCGCGGTTATTCCACGGCGTCACAAAACATCTGGCAAAACTACCAGCGCCTGTTCTATCAGGTCATTGCCGCCGCCGGCCTGATCCTGATTCTGTTACTGACCTGGAACGCTTACATGCGCCATCAGATCAAACAGCGCCAGGCCGCCGAGCGCGCGCTGAACGATCAACTGGAATTCATGCGTTCGCTCGTCAACGGCACGCCGCACCCGATCTACGTACGGGATCGACAGGGCCTGCTGCAAAGTTGCAATGACAGTTATCTGGAAGCATTCAACGCCAAGCGCGAGGACATCATTGGCAAAGATGTCATACAGGGCACGCTGAGCAATGTCTTCGAAGCTCAGGCTTTCCAGGCCGATTACCAGAGAGTCATCGCCGAAGGCACGCCCTTGGTACTCGATCGGCCCCTGCACATCGGCAACCGGCGATTGACCATCTATCACTGGATTCTTCCCTATCGCGACTCCAGCGGCGCCGTTCAGGGGATCATCGGCGGCTGGGTCGACATCAGTGAGCGCCGTCAGTTGTTTGAAGAACTGCGCGCGGCGAAGGAGCAGGCCGACGAGGCGAACCGGGCCAAGAGCACCTTTCTGGCGACGATGAGCCACGAAATCCGTACTCCGATGAACGCCGTGATCGGCATGCTCGAACTGACCCTCAGACGCATTGAACCGCGGCATCCGGATCGCGCCTCAATCGACACGGCCTATCATTCGGCCAAGGATCTGCTGGGCCTGATCGGCGATATTCTCGACATCGCTCGCATCGAATCGGGTCGCCTGAGCCTGTGCCCGGAATGGATCAATCTGGTGGATACGGTGACGTCCGTTGCGCGCATCTTCGACGGCCTTGCCCGGCAGAAAAACCTCGCTTTGCAAGTGGTTTTCAACCCGCCAAACCCGGCCGTGGACGTGCATCTGGATCCGCTGCGTTTCAAGCAGGTGCTGTCGAATCTGGTCAGCAATGCAATCAAGTTCACCGAATATGGCCACGTGAGGATCACCCTCGAACTGATCTCGGCAGACGGCTCTGGACGAGCGTTGATGCAGTTGACCGTGCAGGACAGTGGCGCAGGCATCAGCGCTGAAGATCAACAGCGCCTGTTCGAACCTTTCTCGCAGGCGGAAAACGGCAGCCGCCAGGCGAAAAATGGCGCCGGGCTGGGACTGGTCATCAGTCGCAACCTGTGCGAAATGATGGGCGGACAACTGCAGTTGAGCAGCCAGCCCGGCATCGGTACTCAGGTCTGCGTCTCGCTGCCACTGGACAGCCAGCCGGCAAAGGCGAATCCACCCAAAAGCGAACCGTTGATCAAGCCCGCGACAACGCCGTTACACATACTCGTTGTCGACGACCACCCCGCCAACCGCCTGCTGATGTGCCAGCAGCTCGAATTTCTCGGCCATCGGTTCAGCGTTGCCGAGGACGGCTGCAGCGGCCTTGAGCGTTGGAAGGCCGATCATTTCGATCTGGTGATCGTCGACTGCAACATGCCCATGATGAACGGCTATGAAATGACTCGCGGGATTCGCCAGCTTGAACTGCAAAACCGCCGCCCGCCGTGCACCGTGCTCGGTTTCACCGCCAATGCCCAGCCCGAAGAAGTCCGGCGCTGCAAACTCGCCGGCATGAATGACTGCCTGTTCAAGCCGTTAAGCCTGACCTTGCTCGCGCAGTGGATCGATGGCATCACGCCGGCCTCTCCCGCAGTGTTCGACCTGCAGAGTCTGAGCCTGCTGACCGGCAACAATCCCGCGCAAACCCGACGCATGCTGGTCGAACTGCTCAGGAGCAGCCGCCTGGACCGCGATGAACTGATCACTCTGTCGCCCGAAGATGATCGCGAAGCATTGGCCGTGGTCGCGCACAAGATCAAGGGCGCGGCACGCATCGCGCAGGCTTCTCGGTTGATCGAATGTTGCGATGCCCTTGAGCAAGCTTGCCAGCAAGTGCTCGCATCACAGGAGATTGCCCGCCGTTGGGCGGCAACCAGCCAGGCAATGCTCGAACTGGAGCAGGCCCTGCAGCAGCAACTGGCGCTGACCGATCAAGGCACAGTGAGCGAGTCTTGACTATGCTTGGGCGCTGAGCAGTGAGTTAAACATTCTGGAGAGCCTGCAATGCAAAGCCCACTGCGCCCCGAGCAACGCCGGTTGCCGCTGCACGTGCACATCAGCGTCATGTTCACCTTTCTCTTGTTGCTCACAGGCGTGGTGCTGGGCCTGTTCAATTATCACCAGACCACGCAAATCATCCTGTCGAGCAGCGAGACTCTGTTCGATCGCATCGAACAGGACGTGCGTGATGACCTGCAGGCGACCTATCAGCCGATCCGCCACCTGTTGAGCCTGCTGGCAGACACCCCGGCGGCCCAGTCTGCCGAACTTGAACATCGCCTGCCCTTGCTCAAGCCGTTCAGCCAGTCATTGGTCGACAACCCGGCGTTGGCTTCGCTGTATCTGGGTTATGCCAATGGCGATTTTTTCATGGTGCGGGCACTGCGCACCCCGGCCCTCAAAGTACAGGTTCAGGCGCCGGAAGCGGCGGCCTATCAAGTCTGGAGCATCGAACACGACCCGCAGGGTGCCGTACGCTCGCAGTCGATGTTCTTTGATCTGGCGCTGACGCCGCTCAGCCGCCGCGATCATCCAGAGGAGCCCTACGATCCGCGCGGCCGCAAATGGTTCAGCGATGCTCTGCAACAGGCCGGGCAGATCACCACCGAACCTTACCTGTTTTTCTCCACTCACAATGTCGGCACCACGCTGGCGCGACGCAGCGGCGAGAACGCCGTGATTGGCGCTGATCTGACCCTCGCTTCGCTCTCCACCGCCCTGGGCAAGCACCGGGTAACGCCTTCGACGGAAATCGCCTTGTACGACACCGACGGCAATGCCGTGGCCTACCTTGACAGCAATCGCCTGATCGTTGAGGACCGCAGCGCGCGGCTGGCCAGAGCGGCCGATCTCAGCCCAGAGCTGAACGCGTTGCTCACCTCCAAAGATATCGGCAAGCGTCTGCAGGTCAACGATCGGCAATGGATCGTCGCACGCACCCGCATTGAGGAAGGCGGGCCTAAGGGTTTGCAACTGGCGCTGCTGGTGCCTGAAGACGAGTTGCTGGTGGATGCATTTCGCATGCGTTGGCAGGGCGCGCTGATTACCCTGGCCATCCTGTTGCTGTGCCTGCCCCTGGGCTGGGTGATTTCGCGGATTCTGGTCAAACCGCTGCTTGGCCTGGTCAAGGAAGCCGACGCCATTCGCAGTTTCGATTTCAACTTCCCGCTGACCCGACGCTCTCCCGTGCTGGAGGTCGATCAATTGAGCCTGTCAATGGCGCGGATGAAAGAGACGCTGGGAAGTTTCTTCCGCATCACCGACAGCCTGTGCGCCGAAACGCGTTTTGCTCCGCTGCTCGAACGCGTGCTGTTCGAAACCGTGCAGATCGCCCAGGCGCAGGCCGGTCTGATCTATCTGCGTGAAGCCGATGGTGCGCGCATGGAACCCTATGGGCTGGTGATCGATGGCGTGCCGCAGGCGCTGGAGGCGTTTGACATTCAGGGACGTGAGCTGCATGAAACCGCGCCGGCGTGGTTTGAACAACTGGCCAGCGCCAACAGTACAGTCAGCCATCTGGGCTTCGATCAGGCGGGCGACCTGCAGAAAATCCTGCTGGCCATGGAATCACCGCGCATCCACCTGATCGGTATCCGCCTGCACAACCAGCATGACGAAACCATCGGCCTGCTGGTTCTGCTGGTCAATGACAGCGGCGCGCCGAGCGATCTGGAAAAGGTGCGGCCCGACCGTATCGCCTTCCTGCAGGCGGTGTCCGGTGCGGCGGCAGTCAGTATCGAAAGCCAGCGCCTGCAGGCTCGGCAGAAGCAACTGCTCGATGCCTTCATTCAATTGCTCGCCAGTGCGATCGACTCCAAGAGTCCGTATACCGGGGGTCATTGTCAGCGGGTACCGGAGCTGACGCTGATGCTCGCCCAGGCCGCTGCCGCCAGCGAAGAGCCGACGTTCAGCGCCTATCAACCCAGTGAAGATGAGTGGGAGGCCTTGCACATCGCCGCGTGGCTGCACGACTGCGGCAAGATCACGACGCCCGAGTATGTGGTCGACAAAGCCACCAAACTCGAGACCATCAACGACCGCATCCATGAGATCCGCACCCGCTTCGAAGTGCTCAAGCGTGACGTGTGGATCAGCTACTGGCAGACACTGGCGAGCGGTGCGGATGAGGCTGCGCTGGCCCGCGCGCGTGATAGCGAGCTACAGATGCTCGACGACGACTTCGCCTTCGTTGCACGTTGCAATCTGGGTGGCGAGGCCATGGCCGAGACCGATCTGCAACGCCTTGACCAAGTCGCGAAGCGCACCTGGCTGCGCACACTCGACGATCGCCTCGGTGTGTCGTGGGAAGAAAACCGTCGCCAGGCAAAAACACCGGCGCCGACTCTGCCAGTCAGCGAAAGACTGCTGAGCGACAAACCCGAGCACCTGATCGAGCGCGACCAGAACGAGTTGATCCCGGAGGACAATCCCTGGGGCTTCAAACTCGATGTGCCCGCCTACAAGTACAACCGCGGCGAGCTGTACAACCTGAAGATTGCACGTGGCACGCTGACCCGCGAAGAGCGCTACATCATCAACCATCACATGGTGCAGACGATCATGATGCTCAGCCACCTGCCCTTCCCCGGCCACCTCGACAGCATTGCCGAGATCGCTGGTGGACATCACGAAAAAATGGACGGCACCGGGTACCCGAAACGACTGAAACGCGAGGAGATGAGCCTGCCGGCAAGGATGATGGCGATTGCCGATATTTTCGAAGCGCTGACCGCCGCCGATCGCCCCTACAAGAAAGCCAAATCGTTGAGCGAGGCGTTGGGCATCATGGCGACCATGTGCCGGGAAGCGCACATTGATGCGCCCCTGTTCGGCCTGTTCATCAACGAGGGGGTGTACATGCAGTACGCGACGCGGTTTCTCGATCCCGCGCAAATCGACGACGTGGATACGGCCAGCCTGTTGCACAAGGCTGGCCTCGGCGGCTGATCAGCAGTCGGTCAGGCGCAGGAAAATCGCTGCCAATTGCTCGATGCCGGTCTGATCTTCGGCACCGAAACGCGCCAGTTTCGGGCTGTCGAGATCGAGCACGCCGATCAGGCGACCGTCCTTGACCAGGGGCACCACCAGTTCGCTGTTCGAAGCGCTGTCGCAGGCAATGTGGCCGGGGAAGGCATGCACATCCTCGACGCGCTGGGTCTGCAGACTGGCAGCAGCGGCGCCACATACGCCACGCCCGAACGGAATGCGCACGCAAGCGATCTGGCCTTGAAACGGGCCGAGCACCAGTTCTTCGTTGCGATTGAGATAGAAACCGGCCCAGTTCAAATCATCGAGCTGGTTGAACAGGAACGCGGAAAACTGCGCGGCATTAGCGATGAAATCGCGCTCGTCCGCCAGCAGCGATTCCAGTTGCGCGGCCAACATGCCGTAGCCTTCGAGGCCCTGGCCGCTGTGTTGCAAATCAATCATGCCTTGTGCTCCAGCAATTTCAGTCCCACCCAGTAGCGGGCGAATTGATACGCGCAACGTCCGTTGCGATTACCGCGGCCGGTGGCCCAGCGCACGGCGAGGATGTCCAGTGCTTCGTCGCGCTGCCAGCTCAGGCCGGCCTTGGCGGCCAACTGGCCGATCCAGTGCTCGACGACGTTGAGAAAGTGTTCTTGGGTAAACGGGTAGAACGACAGCCACAGGCCGAAACGATCAGACAGGGCGATCTTGTCTTCCACCGCTTCGCTCGGGTGCAGTTCGCCGTCGACGCGCTTCCAGTTTTCGTTGTCGCTTTCCTTTTCCGGCACCAGGTGGCGGCGATTGGAGGTGGCGTACAGCAAGACGTTGTCGGGGGCCTGCTCGAGCGAACCGTCGAGCACGCTTTTCAGCACGCGGTAGTCGCCTTCGCCGGATTCGAACGACAGGTCATCGCAGAACAGCACGAAACGTTGCGGCAATTTGGCAATTTGCTCGACCACGCGTGGCAGGTCTGCCAGGTGATCGCGTTCGATTTCGATCAGACGCAGGCCAGCACCGGCATGCTCGGCCAGCAACGCACGCACCAGCGAAGACTTGCCGGTGCCGCGCGAGCCCCAGAGCAAGGCGTGGTTGGCCGGCATGCCATCGAGAAATTGTTGCGTGTTGCGCCCCAGTTGCTCCAACTGCCGGTCCACGCCGATCAGGTCGGACAGACGCATGTCGAGGCTGACTTCCAGCGGCAACAGGTAGCCGCTGCGCCCGTCACGCTGCCAGCGCGCCGCCAGGCAAGTGGTCCAGTCAATGACGGGGCGCGGTGCCGGCAACAGTGGTTCGATTCGCGCCAGAACCGACTCGGCGCGCTCAAGAAAAGCATTCAATCGGGAATCCACGTCTTCTCCTCGGGCACTTTCACAGTGATGATGACGATCCAGCGACGACACACAGATAAAATCGCCTCAGCAAGCCTTGTTACAAGGCGATTCGGGAACCTCGGTATCCCTGCATGATCGACTATGCTTGAGCAGCGAAGGGAAACGGAAGTGGTTCAACAACCCATGGATATCAAATTCACCCACCGGCTGT
>Ga0308159_1002098_pt1 | contig 24407 bp, 13 predicted proteins | sample PhyCR1_FD_201040 | JGI IMG/M metagenome (GOLD analysis project Ga0308159, IMG submission 201040) | Phyllosphere microbial communities from UC Gill Tract Community Farm, Albany, California, United States - DLSLC.R1 | ecosystem: Host-associated > Plants > Phyllosphere > Unclassified | place: USA...
GCATTCGCGAGCAAGCCCGCTCCCACTTTGGATCTGCGTGGTTCAGGCGATCTCGGCAACGTTGGCCGCTTTCAACTCCGCCTCCCGCGCCTGCGCATCCGCCAGCCGATACAACTCGATCGTGCCGTCCCAATGCTCGATCAACGCCGTGCACGACTCGACCCAATCGCCGCAATTGAGATAGTCCACCTCGCCGACCTTGCGAATCTCGGCATGGTGAATATGCCCGCAGACCACGCCGTGCAATTCGCGCTTCACACATTCGTGGGCAATGGCTTCTTCGAAGTCGCTGATGAAACTGACGGCGGTCTTCACCTTGTGTTTCAAATAGGCCGACAGCGACCAGTAACCGTAGCCATAACGGGCGCGCCAGTGATTGAGCCAGCGGTTGAGCGTCAGGGTGAATTCGTAGGCCGAGTCGCCGAGAAACGCCAGCCAACGGTGATAGCGAGTGATCACATCGAACTGATCGCCGTGAATCACCAGCAGGTGCCGGCCATCGGCCGTGACATGCACCGCCTCGTCGACCAACTGGATATTGCCCAGAATCAGCCTGGAATAGCGCCGTAGAAATTCATCATGATTGCCGGTGACATAAATCACCTCGGTGCCACGCTTGCTCATGGTCAGCAGCCGGCGGATGACGTTGGTGTGCGCCTGCGGCCAGTACATGCCGCTGCGCAGTTTCCAGCCGTCGATGATGTCACCGACCAGATAGATCTTGTCGGCGTGATAGCCCTTGAGAAACTGCGACAAATGCTCGGCCTGACAATCCCGCGTGCCCAGGTGCACATCGGAGATCCACAGGGTTCGCACCCGTTGTTTGCGACTGGGTCTGGCGAGCTCGGCGCTGGTCATGGGCAACCCTCTGCGATGTTTTCGCCAGCTTGCGCGTGCCGGGTTAATTGCCCATGACAGGCGCGAGTCAGTTGTGTGACTGCGCACATCGCAGACAAATTGAGGATTCGGATGACAGACGCGGCGGCGACAGCGCTTTAGACTGGCGCGCAATTGTTCTGTCTTTCAAGGAATGCAATGACTCCGCGTACCGCCCTCGGCGCCCTGCATATCGGCGCTTTGATGTTCGGCCTGACCGGTGTGTTCGGCAAACTTGCTGCCGCATCACCGGCGGTCATCGTTTTCGGCCGCGCGGCCTTCGCCGTGCTTGCCCTGGCCTTCTTTGCGCGATTCGCCAGTCAGAGCGGCTGGCAAAAGCTGCAAGCAGTGGACTGGCGGCGTCTGGCGCTGAGCGGGGTGTTGCTGGCCGGGCACTGGGTGAGTTTTTTCGTATCGGTGAAGATCGCCGGGGTGGCCATCGCCACGTTGGGCTTTGCCAGTTTCCCGGCGTTCACGGTGATTCTCGAAGGACTGATCTTCCGCGAACGCATCCGCGCCAATGAAATCGTCCTGGTGGTATTGGTCAGCATCGGTCTGGTGCTGGTGACCCCGGCGTTCGATCTGGGCAGCGGCGCGACCGTCGGCTTGCTTTGGGCAGTGTTGTCCGGCCTGCTGTTTTCCCAGCTGTCGCTGACCAACCGCGCCAGTTCCGGACGCATCCCGGCGGTGCAGGCGGCTTTGTGCCAGAACGTCGTCGTGGCGTTGTGTCTGTTGCCGGTGGCGGCGCCGCAGTTGAGTCAGGTGCGAGCGCTGGACTGGTTGTGGATCGCCCTGCTGGGGGTATTCTGCACGGGCGTGGCGCACAGCCTGTTCGTCGCCAGTCTGGCGGTGATCAAGGCGCGCACGGCGGCGGTGGTATTCGCCATGGAGCCGGTTTACGGCATCACCCTCGCCTGGCTGCTGTTCAGTGAAACCCCGACCCTGCGCATGCTCATCGGTGGCGCGTTGATCATCATCGCTATCGTAGTGTCGGCGCGGATGTCAGGCGGCAGCGACAAAAAAACCGTCGCCGCCGAGGCCGCCTCTCACTGAGTGCGGTCGTTGTGACCGAGGTCGCGGTCCGGATCGATCTGATCGCGCACTCGCTGCTTCAATACCTTGGCCTCGGGGAAGCCACCGTCGGCCTTGCGCTCCCAGATCTGCACACCCGCACAAGTGATGTGAAACACCCCGCCGGTGCCCGGCACCAATGACACTTTGCCCAGCTCGTCAGCGAAGGTGCTGAGCAGCTCCTGGGCCAGCCACGCCGCGCGCAGCAGCCACTGGCATTGGGTGCAATAAGTTATGACAACTTCGGCTTTGGCGACGGTCATGATCGCTGAAACTCCTGAGACAGAGGGCGCCGCTATAATAGCCGGCTTTACCGCTTGCCCAGAGACTCACAATGCGCCGTTTGCTGTTCTGCCTGCTGCTTGGTTTCCTTCCCCTGCTGCTTCATGCCAGTGAAGCGCCACGACCGAAAGTCGGTCTGGTGTTGTCCGGCGGCGCCGCGCGCGGGCTGGCGCACATCGGCGTGCTCAAAGGGCTGGAAGAACAAGGGGTCAGAATCGACGCGATTGCCGGGACCAGCATGGGCGCGGTGGTCGGCGGCCTGTACGCCTCAGGCTACAAGGTCGATGAACTGGAGAAACTCGCGCTGAGCATCGACTGGCAAGCAGCGCTGTCCGACGCACCGCCGCGCGAAGATGTGCCGTTCCGGCGCAAGCAGGACGATCGCGACTTTCTGGTGAAGCAGAAACTCAGCTTTCGCGACGACGGCAGCCTCGGCCTGCCGTTGGGGGTGATCCAGGGACAGAACCTCGCGCTGTTGCTGGAAAGCCTGCTGGCCCACACCAGCGACACTCGGGATTTCGATAAACTGCCGATCCCCTTCCGCGCCGTGACCACTGACATCGCCAATGGCGAAAAAGTGGTGTTTCGCAAAGGCCACCTGCCGCAGGTGATTCGCGCGAGCATGTCGATCCCCGCGGTGTTCGCCCCGGTCGAGCTCGACGGTCGCCTGCTGGTCGACGGCGGCATGACCGACAACATCCCGCTGGACGTCGCACGGGAAATGGGTGTCGACATCGCCATCGTCGTCGACATCGGCACGCCGCTGCGCAACCGCAAGCAGTTGACCACGGTGGTGGATGTGCTCAATCAGTCGATTACGCTGATGACCCGGCGCAACTCCGAAGAGCAACTGGCAGCTCTGCATGCCGATGACATATTGATCCAACCTGCGCTGGCCGCGTTCGGCGTGACCGATTTCGGCAAGGCGCAGGAGATGATCGATGCCGGTTACCGCGCCACCCGAATCCTCGATGCGCGGCTGGCACAACTGAAGCCAACTGAAACCCAGGACGCCGAACTCAACGCCGCCCGCCAACCGGGACAGCGCACGCCGATCATCACGGCCATCCGCGTCGAAAACGACTCGAAAGTCGACGATGACGTGATTCGCTATTACATCCGCCAGCCGATCGGCGCGCCGCTGGATCTGGGCCGCCTGCATTCGGACATGGGCACGTTGTACGGCCTCGATTACTTCGATCAGGTGCGTTACCGCGTGGTGCACAAAGTCCAGGATCACACCCTGGTCATCAGTGCCAGCGGCAAGCGCAGCGGCACCGATTACTTGCGGGTTGGCCTCAACCTGTCGGACGACATGCGCGGCGACAGTGCTTTCAATCTCGGCGCCAGCTATCGCGTCAATGGCATCAACCGACTCGGTGCGGAATGGCTGACCCGGGCGCAAATCGGCGACAAGCAGGAGCTGTACAGCGAGTTCTATCAGCCGCTGGATGTCGGCTCGCGCTATTTCGTCGCGCCGTATGCGTCGTTCGAGGCGCAGAACGTCGACTCGGTGCTGGATAACGATCCGATCGCCCAATATCGCGTCGAGCGCTACGGTTTCGGCCTCAACCTTGGCCGGCAGATCGGCAACAACGGCGAGGTGCGGCTTGGCGTCGGCCAGGCCTGGGGCGAGGCTGACGTGCGCATCGGCGATCAGGATTTGCCGAGCGAGAGCTTCAACGAAGGCTTCTACACCGTGAAGTATTCGTACGACTCGCTGGACAACGTCTACTTTCCACATACGGGCAAAGAGGTGAGCCTGACCTTCACCCAGTTCGAACCGGGACTGAGCTCGGACACCCGCTATCGACAATGGGAGTTGAATTTCGACAAGGCCATGAGCCACGGCCCGGATACGCTGATACTCGGCGGGCGCTACGGCCGCACGCTGGACGATGCCAATGTGGTGACTTCAAGCTTCCTGCTTGGCGGCGCGCGGCAGTTGTCGGGGTTCCGTGAGGACGCGTTGTCCGGGCAGAACGTCAGCTTGATGCGCGCCGTGTACTACCGCCGCCTGACGCCGCGCTCGTATCTGCCGCTGGATTTCCCGCTGTACGCCGGCGCCTCGCTGGAACGCGGTCGGGCGTGGAATAACGACAACGCATTTGACAGCGGCTACATCAACGCCGCGAGCGTGTTTATCGGCTTCGACACGCCGCTGGGACCGTTGAATTTCACTTATGGATTGAATGATGCCGATGAGCAGGCGGTTTATCTGAATCTGGGGCAGACGTTCTGACGTCCTGGCGAACAGGCTCGCTCCCACAAGGACAACTCATTTCATGGTGGGAGCGAGCCTGCTCGCGAAAGCGGTCCTGGAGAAATCTGTAATCCGTCGGCAGTCAACGAATCCCCGCCAACAACGTCCTCGCTGTTTGCCGCAATGGCTCATCCCCTTCCTTGAGCAATTCGTTGAGCAGCGCGATCGCACTGTCGATGTCGCCGTCGTCGATGCAGGTTTGGGCCTGTTCGAGCTTGCCAGCAGCCTCGGTCTCGCTGGACTCGGGTAATTGCAGATCCAGAGGCTCCAATGCCGGCGACGGCTCGGGATCGCCGAACGCATTGAGGAAGTCATCGTCGAGCGGCTGGGCGTCGGGTTCGGGGATCCATTCAAGTTCGGCTTCTTCCCCAGATGCAGCCTGTGGCAGCTCGAAGTCGACCGGCAGCACGGACAGGCTTGTGCCCAACTCCGGATCATCAATCGGCGGTGCGGCGGAATCGGTGCGGCTGTCGTTGAGATCCCAGTTTGAATCCATCGACAGCTCACTCAGATTCAATTCGAAATCATCCTCGGGAGCGCCGAGCGTCGATGCGAGGGGCACCGAAACGGTCGCCGCTGTGGCCAAGGGCAATTCGGCTGCGATCGGCGTTGCTGCGAATGCCGCCGGTGCGGCGCCTGCCAGTTTTGGATGGCGAGCACGCGCCTCAACCAGTGTGCGGTCATCAACGCCGAGTGCCCGCAGGTGTTCCTCCTGCTGTTCGTAGGCGGCGCTGTCACCTTGGCGCCCAAGAACTTCCAGCAACTGCAAACCAAGATCGGTGCGCTCAGGCTCCTTGTACAAGGCATCGCGCAGCAGCCCGGCCGCTTCGTTGAGCCGGCCATAGGCCAGATAAATGCCCACGGCTTCCAGCACATCGCCGGCACCGGGTTCGTCGCGATGATCAGTGGCCGCGTGCGAACCGACAGATTGTTGAAGTTCGGGCTCATCGACGTCATCTTCGGCGCTCACCGGCAATAGCGGCAGCGGCGTGCCATCGGCTGTCGAACGCTGCTGACGGCGGCGTAGAAACAATGCCGCCAGCGCACCCAGCAGCACGATCAGCCCGCCGAGCAGTGGCCAGTTCAAACCGTCGTCTGTCGCCTCGACGGGGGCCGAAACGGCCGCTGGAACAGCTGCGACCGCGGCCGGTGGCGGAGCTCTCTGCACTTCGGCCAGACGGGTTTGCAACTCCTCGATCTGCTTCTTGCCGTCGGCTATTTGCAATTGCTGCTCTTGCAGTCTGAGGTTCTGTTCGTCGAGGGTCTTTTGCAGCTGCTGGGTCAGCAACACGCTGGCAGCCAGTTGCTCGGCCTGCGCATCGTTGGCAGGTGCCGTTGGCGTTGGCGGCACAGGCGCGGCAGTGCGTTTGCCCTGGGCAGCCTGGGGCGGTGCGGTAACCGGTTCGACGGTTGGAAATTCAGAGGATTGCGGGCGCGGATCCGGCTCGTCGGTGGCGGGCACGATGCCCGGCGAACCCGGCGGGTCGATCAGCACCGTGTACTCGCGCAGCAGACGGCCGTTGGGCTGATCGAGTTGCACGAGGAAATTCAGGAAAGGTTCGTTGACCGGTTTGCCGGACGTCACCCGGATCATCTGGCGATTGCCACGCAGGATCGGGGTGAACTTGAGGTCGTTGAGAAAGAACACCCGCTCGACGCCGGCCCGGCCGAATTCATCTGCCGAGGCCAGGCTGGCCGAGAGATCGTTTTGCGTCAACGTGCCGACATCGACCAGCGCGATGTCGGCCTTGAACGGCTGATTCAGGGCCGAATGAACAGTGATTTCGCCCAACCCCAACGCCATCGACCAGGTCGAATAGCTGAATAGACTGGCAGCGAGCAGCCATTTGGCGCTCCCGCACAGCACTTGCCGACTTGCGAGCATGAGCATCCCTTAGATAAGCAAAACCGGTTTCTATGCGTTCGCACATCCGGTACGAACACGATATTGCCCAGTAGTTCTTATAGTCGGCTCAGAGCGATCTCTCAAAAAATCGGCGTTGGGATGTGCCTCAGGATTTTTCCAGATTGGCCAGAATGTGCCCGTGCACGCGCATGCACACCTTCAAATCCGCCTCGTCGACGCCTTCGAATAATTCGTGGCGCAGTTGCGTGGCAATCGTTTCGATTTGTTCGATCAGAGGTAGAGCGGGTGCGCAGAGCACGATTTTTTTCGCCCGACGGTCTTCCATCACTGACTGGCGTTGCACCAGTCCCTGGTTTTCCAGACTATCGAGCAAGCGCGCCAGAGTCGGACCTTCGACGCCGACACTTTGCGCCAGTTCGCGTTGGGTCGGCGCCTCTTCAAAGCGCGCCAGATGCAGCAGTACCAGCCAGCGCGCCTGCGACAGGCCCAGCCCGGCGAGACGACGATCCAGTTCGGCACGCCAGCCACGGGACATCTGGGCCAGTTGCATACCAAAGCGATGTTGATCGGTTAACGGCATAAAACACTCACGGTTAGACTGAAAATACGGAAAATCTAATTATTAGTCAGCTAAGCATGGGCGGCAGTTATAGGCAAGGGTGGCTCTGTACTGAATCGTTACAACTGAACGGGGCTTGGCGCAAACGTCGCTTCACATCTCGAATTCAGACTGCAACGCCGCCCGCACACAATAAAGCACGCCTTCCGGCACGCGCCCGGCGAACAACTCGGCCACTTCGGCGACGGACGGCAACTCGCCCTCGCCATCGAGAAACGCGTCCTGTACTTCGCCCATCAGTTCCTCAGGCAAGTCCAACGCCTGCTCAAGCGACAATTGCTGCTTGCCGATGGCTTCAGCGAGCATCGCGTAGACGTTCTTTTCCGAACACTGCAGTTGCCCGGCGATCTGCAGCGGCGTCATACCCGCGCGCGCGAGGGTGATCAGTTCGTGACGGACGTCGGCCACCACTTTCGGCGCTTCGGCCTCGCCGCCGAGCACTTCGAGGAAAGCTTCGCCGTAGCGTTCCAGCTTGCGCGCGCCGACGCCGCTGACCGTGGCCATTTCCGCCAGCGAGGTTGGCTGGCTGCGGAGCATTTCCAACAGGGTCGAGTCGGGGAAGATGACGTATGGCGGCACGCCGTGTTCTTCGGCGAGCTTGCGCCGCAACGCGCGCAAGGCTTCCCACTGTTCGCGTTCCTCGCCGCGCACCAGTTGGCTGGCCTGGCTCTTGCTGCCGGTTTTGGCGGTGACTTGTGGTTTCAGGTCGCGGCGCAGTTCCAGTTTCACTTCGCCTTTGAGCAGCGGCCGGCAACTGTCATTCAAGCGCAGACCGCCATAACCCTCGTGATCGACATCGGCCAACCCACGGGCCACCAACTGGCGGAACAGCGAGCGCCACTCGCTCTCGCTCAACGCCTTGCCCACGCCAAACACCGACAGGTGCTGGTGGCCAAAGCTGCGTACCTTTTCGTTGTCCTTGCCCAGTAGCACATCGACCAGATGGCCGACACCGTAACGCTGGCCGGTGCGGAAAATCGCCGACAAGGCCTGGCGCGCCGGCTCGGTGGCATCCCAGGTCTGCACGCCGTCGACACAGTTGTCGCAATGCCCGCACGGCTCGGGCATGTCTTCGTCGAAATAGGCCAGCAATGCCTGCCGGCGGCAGCGGGTTTCTTCGCACAGCGAGAGCATGGCGTCGAGTTTGTGCTGCTCCAGACGCTTGTGCCGTTCGTCGCCTTCGGAGTTCTGCAGCATCTGTTTGAGCATCACCACGTCTTGCAGACCGTAGGCCATCCACGCGTCCGCCGGCAGACCGTCACGGCCGCCGCGTCCGGTTTCCTGGTAATACGCCTCGAGGGATTTCGGCAGATCGAGGTGCGCGACAAAGCGCACGTTGGGCTTGTCGATGCCCATGCCGAACGCCACCGTGGCGACCATGATCAGGCCTTCCTCGTTAAGGAAGCGCTTCTGATGGTAGGCGCGCAGATCATTCGGCAGACCGGCGTGATACGGCAGCGCAGGGAAGCCCTGCTCGCTGAGGAATGCCGCAACTTCTTCGACCTTCTTGCGCGACAGGCAATAAACAATGCCGGCGTCGCTGCGCCGCTCGGCGAGGAACGCCAGCAATTGCTTGCGCGGCTGCTCTTTCGGGACGATGCGGTAGAAAATGTTCGGGCGGTCGAAGCTCGACAGGAAGCGCTCGGCATTCTGCAGGTGCAGGCGATCGACGATTTCTTCGCGGGTGCGCTTGTCGGCGGTCGCAGTCAGGGCAATGCGCGGAACGTTGGGGAACAGTTCCGCCAATTGGCCCAGTTGCAGGTATTCGCGGCGGAAGTCGTGGCCCCATTGCGACACGCAATGCGCTTCGTCGATGGCGAACAAAGCGATTTCCAGGCTTTGCAGGAACGCCAGCATGCGCGGCTGGACCAGACGCTCGGGGGCCAGATAGAGCATTTTCACTTCGCCGCGTTTGATCCGCACAGCGAGATCACGCTGCTGTTCAGCGCTTAGCGTGGAGTTCAACGCGGCAGCGGCCACGCCCAGTTCTTCAAGGGTGGCGACCTGATCGTCCATTAGAGCGATCAACGGCGAGACCACCACCGCCAGACCCTCGCGCAGCAGCGCCGGCACCTGAAAGCACAAGGACTTGCCGCCACCGGTAGGCATCAGCACCAGCGCATCACCGCCGCTGGCCACGCGCTCAATGATCGCACCCTGACGGCCACGGAAACTGTCGTAGCCGAAGATGTCCTTGAGGACGCGTTGAGCCTGTTCGAGCATAAAAACTCCAAAAATCTACCGATACATCCCTGCTCAGGCTGGTTCAGAGCAGCCTCGGCTGCTTAAACAAAACGTAAGAACACGTTGCATGACCAGCGCAGCGCCAGCAGGGATCGCAAAACGCGGCAGTATACCCGAGGCCTTTGCCGCAGAGGGTGCCGCTGAGAAGACACTGATAAACCTGCCACGCATAAAACCCGGTGAAAGCGCGCTTGCTCGCGCAAGCGGCGCGTCAGTCGATGCAAAAGTGCCCGGCACACCGTCTTCGCGAGCCAGCCCGCTCCCACAGGGTTATTCACCCTTTCCAGTAAGGCCGGTAATTCGGGCAAATCTGCCAAGCGGCTGGCTAGAGCGCGCAAGAAGGCCTAGAATTCCCGCATTGTTTATTCCCCAAGGTAGCCCCGTAATGTCCTTCGCTGAGCAACTGACCCGCCTGCAAGTCTTCCTCGACGCCGACGAGCTGCACGACGAGGCGCTGGATTACGTCGCCGCCCACGGTTACCTGACCGCGCTGTCGATCTGCTCCGAAGACGTCCCGGAGCGCGAGTGGATCGACGCGCTGTTCGCCGAAGAGCCGCATTACGCCGACGAAGCCCAGCGTGCCGAAATCGAAGCCACACTGATCGGCCTCAAAGCGCATATCGCTCGTCAACTGGCCTCGGATGAAGAATTCGAACTGCCTTGCGAACTGGATCTGGGCGAAGAGCCGGACGATTCCGAACTGCGCGGTTGGTGCATCGGTTTCATGGAAGGTGTGTTCCTGCGCGAAGCCGCCTGGTTCGAAACCGCCGAAGAAGAAGTCAGCGAAATGCTCCTGCCGATCATGGTCGGTTCCGGTCTGTTCGACGAGCAGCCTGAGTTCGAGGATATCGCCAAGGACGCCAATCTGATGGACGACATGATCGTACAGATCCCGGAAGCCCTGACCGCGCTGTACTTGCTGTGCCAGGCGCCCGACGAAAAACCGGCGATCCTCAAGCCACGCCACCACTAAGATCCGGCCTATGGACAATCCCATAGGCAACCGCCCCCTGATGTTGCGCTACGCCCTGCTGGCCATCGGCTGGCTCAGCGTGGCATTGGGGGTGATCGGCATCTTCCTGCCGGTCCTGCCCACCACTCCTTTCCTTCTGCTTGCTGCAGCATGCTTTGCGCGCAGCTCTCCGCGCTTCTATCGCTGGCTGGTCGAGCATCCACGACTGGGGCCATGGATTCGCGACTACCTCGAAGGCAACGGCATTCCGCTCAAAGGCAAGGTCTACGCGATCGGGCTGATGTGGGTGAGCATTCTGTTCTCGTGTTATCTGGTGCCGTTGATGTGGGCGCGGGGGTTCATGTTGACCAGTGCATTGTTGGTAACGGTTTATATTTTGCGGCAGAAGACATTGCGTAAATCCTGATACATCGCAGTTGCTCATGCTTGACGAACTGGCGGTGAATCGGGTGCTGGATAATCTGCAGTTGCCGCAATCGGGATGACAGTCAGCTGAGTCCTGCGGTGTCAATTCCGGCCTCTTCGCGGGCAAGCCCGCTCCCACAGGTTCTGTGGTGTGACAAAAGATTTGTGGCCGCCGCTCATCTCCGTGGGAGCGGGCTTGCCCGCGAAGGCTGACTGACAGGCAATACATGCCTACACACAGAAAAAACCCGCCGTCCCTCCAACCGGGGCGGCGGGTTTGCTGTTTCAGACCTCAGATCAAACGGTATCGACTTTCAACGAATGATCATTGAGCATGCCGCTGATGATCGTCGCCGTGTCGTGGCCGCTGGCAATCATGCCGCCTGCGCCCGGGGTCACGCCGTAGTGGCTGGCAAGGTTGACGCCAGAGAGATCGATGGTCTGGTTCGGCGTGGCGCCGGCCATGGCGCTTACGTCGATGCTGGTCATCACCGAGGCGCCGCTGCCACTGACAGTGAAGTGCAAATAGTCATCCAGCGACGCGGTGCTGGCGTTTTCGCCTTGCAGCAGTTGCGACAGGTCGAGCTTGTCGGTGCCGGGGGTGAAATCGGTGATCAGGTCGTGGCCGCTGTTGCCCTTGAGCCACTGGAAAGTGTCCGCCCCTGCTCCGCCGGTCAGAGTGTTGTTGCCCATGCCACCGATCAGCAAGTCATCGCCGGCGCCACCGTTGAGGAAGTCGTTGCCGAGGCCCCCGTTGATCACGTTGTTGTTGGCGTCGCCGGTGAGGCTGTCGTTGAAGTTCGAGCCGAGCAGGTTTTCGATGCCGGTCAGGGTGTCGGTGCCGGCGCCGAGGGTGTTTTGCGCACCGAGCAGGCCGAGGTTGACGGTGACCGCGGCTGTGGCATGGGCGTAGCTGGCCGTGTCGCTGCCGGTGCCGCCGTCGAGCAGATCATTGCCGGCGCCGCTGTAAAGCAAATCGTTGCCGGCGCCGCCGTGCATTTCGTTATTGCCGGAGCCAGCGCTGAGCACGTCATTGCCGTCGCCGGCATTGATCACGTTATTGCCGCTGCCCGCCACCAGCACATCGTCGCCGGCGGTGCCGGTCAGGGTGTGGCCGTCCTGATAGCTGATGCTGACATTGGCCGTGTCGCTGCCGCCGTGGTTGTCGTTGGCGGTGTAGGTGCCGTGGTAGTCCGGCGTGATGTCGTGGGCCCCCGCATAGTTGAGGGTCATGGTCAGTTGGTAGTTTTCCGCCGAGTTCGGGTTGCCGCCGCCGTTACCAATATTGGTGATGTGGATCTGGTAGATGCCGTCCGCCGAAGCGGTCAGCGTTTGCCCGTCCGCCAGCGCGGCGTAGGCGCCACCGTTGAGCGAGTACTCCATGCTGATCTTGCCGGCACCCAGATTTTGATCCAGATTGAGGGTTTCGCCCTGACGCAGATTGACGGTGATGCGATCTTCATCATTGGCATTGCTGTTGCTCACCATGCCGAGATAACCGCTGACTACCAGCACGGCGGTCATCGTCGCGGCATTGGCGCTGAAGGCGCTGCGCACGTTGGCCAGGTTCTGGTTGGCCGCGTTATTGGGCTGCCCGGTGAAACCGATCAGACCGGTGCCGGTGAAGTCCGCTGCTTTCGATACCCAACCCGTATTGAAGCTGGTTGGCGTGGCGTTGAGTGCATCGCCGTTCGGATCGGTGTCATTGGCCAGCAGCAGCTCGCCCGGCACCACGATGTTGCCGGACAGCACATTGGTGATGACGTGATCGTCCATCGCCACCGGCGGCGCGTTGGGGATCACTTTCACCGTCAGCGTGGAGCTGGCCAGATCGCCGTCGTTGTCACTGACGGTGAAACCGATGTTTTCGGTGATCACCACCGCCGTGGTTTTCTGCGAGGTGTAGCTGTATTCGCCGGTGTCGAGGTTGACCACCAAGGTGCCGCTATTGTTGGTGGCGATGCTGACCGTGTTGTTCGCCGTGTTGAAGGTGCCGTGGTTGGCGCCGCCGCTCGCGGTCAACGAACCCTGGCCGCTGAGGGCCTTCGGATCGTAGGTGTAGGTGGTGCCGTCGACGACGATGGACTTGATGAAACCGCCATCGGCACCGAACGAACCGCCCTCGCCCAGCAGCGAACCGGTGACCGGCGCGCCCTGCACGGTGCCGGACAATACCGAGTTGAGCTGATTGAGATCGGTGACCACCACCGCATTGGTGTCGGTGTGATTGATGCCGTCGTAGGCCAGCGGATCGAGGTTGGCGTTGCTCACGCCACTGCCCAGTCCAATGGCGTAGTTTTTGATGTTGTTGGCGTCGAGGAAGTTTTTCAGCGCGGCTTCGTCAGCCGTGCCGATGTCACCCTCGTTGGGCTTGCCGTCGGAGAAGAAGTAGCCGACGTTCTGCGCCCCGGTGAGTTTGCCGGAGGTGTTGAACGCGGTCTGCATCACCGCCACGGCGGCGTCGTAGTTGGTGCCGCCGCCGGCGTTGAGGCCGGCGAGCAATGTCTTGGCAGTAGCGACATCGACCCACACGGTGGTGCGGTCGGCAGCATTGCTGCTGAATGTCACCAACTGGACTTTCACATCGCCCAGATCATCGTACTTGTCGAGCAAGGCACCAATCGCCTGCTTGGCCAGCGCCAGCCGCGACAGGCCCGGCACGCCAGAGGCATCGGCCATGCTGCCGGAAATGTCGAGGACGATGAGCACGTTGGAATCGATCTCCACCGCCGTCACCGAGCGATCCGAAGCAACGGCTTTCGGTACATCGTCAACGATGTTGACCACAAGGGTGCTGGTGGTGCTGTTGCCCAGTGCATCGGTGGCTTGGTAGGTGAACGTTTCGCTGAGGGTATTGGCCCCGTCGTTGGCGTTCGGCGCGGTTTTCGGCGCGGAGGTCAGCGTGTAGGTGTAGGTGCCGTCGGCGTTGAGCTGCAGTTGTCCGTAGCTGCCGGTGGCGTTGCCGACCAACGTATAAGTGATCGCGCCGCTGCCGCCACTGAGGGAACCCACCAGCGTGCCGCTGGCGGTTTCGCCGGTGTTGCCCGGTTCGCTGCCGGTGACCGTGCCGGGAGCCAGATCGGCGCCATCCTTGCTCAGGTCGAGAGCTTTTTCGTAGACCGTGACGTCGGTGTCGCCGACGGCGACCAGGCAGCTGTTGTGCACATCAATGGTGAGGGTGGTGGTGCTGTCGTCGCCATCGGAATCGCGCACGGTGTAGGTGAATACGTCAACCGCGCCCGGGGCGTTCACCGCGTTGGGATTGCTGTGATAAACGGCGTTGCCGTTGGCATCGAGGGTGAGGTAGCCGTAGCTGCCGTTGATTTGTGAGTTCAAACCGCCAATGGCAGAAGTAGACGTATCGGCGCCGGCACGCACGCCGATCACGGCACCGGAAACTGCCGGGCCGTCAGCCCCGCCTATATCGTTTTCGAGCACGTTTCCACTGACGGTTCCGCCCTCCTCCACCGAAGTGGCATCTGCGTGCGCTGTCGGCAGGTCATCAACGATGTTGACGTTGATCTGACCGCTGGCCGTGCTGCCGTCGGTGTCTGTGGCGACCACCGCGAAATTCTCGCTGAGGCTGTTGGCACCGTTGGCGTCTGGATGGGCTTCGCTGTCGACCAGGGTGTAGCTGTAGCTGACCACGCCGGTGGCCGGGTCGTAACCGGTGATGGTGAACGTACTGCCCAGCGGCGAGACCACCGACTGTGGCAAACCGGCGGCGACGCCATTGCTGATCACGGCAATGCCGCCGACCGTCAGTGTTTGCAGGCCATCAAGCGCGGTGACGGTGAAGCTGCCGCTCTGGGTCAGCGCCGAGGTGTTGGGGCTGCTGCCGTCGCTGAGGTTCCTCTCGTAGACGGTGAGTTCGCCGCCCTTCACGTTGAGGCCGTCGAGGCACACCGGGTCGTCGTTGTTGTGAATGTTCAGCACAAGGTTGGCGGTGCTGGTGTCGCCGTCGGAGTCGGTGATCGTGTAGGCGAAGGTTTCGGTGCCGTTGCCGCCGCCATGGAGGTTGTTGAAGTCGGCGTCGTTAACGTCCAGCGTGTAGGTGTAAGTGCCGTTGGCGTTAAGTACCAGCGTGCCGTAAGTGCCAGTGAAAGTACCGGCGGTCACCGGGCCGCTGGCGACGCGGTCGGCGCCTTGCACGTCGTTGTCGAGGACATTGCCAGTCAGGGTCAATTGCGCTTCGGTCGCGTTGTCGGCATTGCTGTCGTTCAGCGCTTTCGGCACGTCATCGACGATGCTCACGACAATACTGCTGGTGACGACATTGCCCAGCGAATCGGTGGCCTGATAGGTGAAGGTTTCGCTCAGGCTGTTGGCGCCGTCGTCGGCGTGCGGCGTGGTGGTCGCCGGCGAGGTCAGTGTGTAGGTGTAAGTGCCATTGGCGTTGAGCACGATCTGCCCGTAATTGCCGGTGGCGCTGCCGACCAGCGCATAACTGATCGCGCCGACCGCGCCGGTAACCGAGCCGACCAGGGTGCCGGATGCGGTTTCGCCGGTGCTGCCCGGATCGCTGCCGACCACGCTGCCCGCCGCCAGATCCTGGCCATCCTGGTTCAGGTCGAGGGCTTTTTCATACACGGTCACGTCACTATCGCTGACCGCTTTCAGGCAGCTGTTATAGACGTCGATGGTGATGGTCGTGGTGCTTTCATCACCGTCGAAATCGCGCACCGTGTAAGTGAACACATCCACCGCGCCCGGGCCGTTCACCGCGTTGGGATTGCTGTGATAAACGGCGTTGCCGTTGGCATCAAGCGTGAGGTAGCCGTAGGTGCCGTTGATCTGCGAATTGAGCCCGCCGATGGCCGAGGTCGAAGTGTCGGCACCGGCGCGCACGCCAACCACCGCGCCAGTAACCGCCGGGCCATCAGCGCCGCCGACATCGTTGTTGAGTACATTGCCGCTGACAGTGCCGCCCTCCGCCACCGAAGCCGCATCTGCATGCGCAGTCGGCAAATCATCAACGATGTTGACGTTGATCTGACCGCTGGCGGTGCTGCCATCGGTGTCGGTCGCAACGACGTCGAAGTTTTCGGTGAGGCTGTTGGCGCCGTTGGCAGTCGGGTGGGCTTCGTTGTCGGCCAGGGTGTAGCTGTAGCTGACCACGCCGGTCGCCGGATCATAACCACTGATGGTCAGGGTGCTGCCCATCGGGGTGACGATTGATTGCGGGAAGCCTGCGGCCACGCCATTGGTGATGACGGCGATGCCGCCGACCGAGAGGGTCTGCAGACCATCGAGAGCACTGACGGTGAAAGTGCCGTTCTGGGTCAGCGCCGGGGTGTTGGGGCTGGTGCCGTCGCTGAGGTTTTTTTCGTAGACCGTCAGTTCGCCACCGTTGACGTCGAGGCCATTGAGCAGCACCGGATCATCGTTGTTGTGAATCTGCAGAACAAGATTGGCAGTGCTGGTATCGCCGTCGGCATCGGTGATCGTGTAGGCGAAGGTCTCGGTGCCGTTACCGCCGCCGGTCAAGGCTTTGAAGTCGGCGTCACTGGTGTTGAGCGTGTAGGTGTAAGTGCCGTCGGCGTTCAGAACCAAGGTGCCGTAAGTACCGGTGAATGTACCGGCCGTGACTGGATCGGTGGGTACGCGGTCGGCACCTTGCACGTCGTTGGTCAGGACATTGCCGGTCAGGGTCAATTGGCTTTCTGAGGCAGTGCCATTGCTGTCATCGTTGGCGTTCGGCAGGTCATCGACGATGTTCACGTCCAGCGTGCCGGTGGCCGTTGTGCCGTTGTCGTCGACGACGGTAACCGCGAACTGCTCAGGCAGACTGTTCGCGCCGTTGGCGTTCGGATGTGCTTCGTTGTCGGCCAGGGTGTAGCTGTAGCTGACCACACCGGTTGCAGCGTTGAAACCAGTAATGGTCAGCGTGCTGCCCAGTGGCGTGGTGATCGATTGCGGGAAGCCTGCGGCAACGCCATTGGTAACCACGGAGATCCCGCCGACGGTCAGGGTGCTGACGCCGTCGAGTGCGGTGATGGTAAACGTGCCGTTTTGCGTCAGTGCGCCAGCGTCAGGGGCGCTGCCGTCGCTGAGGTTTTTTTCGTAGATAGTCAACTCGCCACCGGCGACGTTCAGGCCATCGATGGTGACTGGATCGTCGTTGTTGTGGATCTGCAGAACAAGATTGGCAGTGCTGGTATCGCCGTCGGCATCGGTGATCGTGTAGGCGAAGGTCTCGGCGCCGTTGCCGCCGCCGGTCAAGGCTTTGAAATCGGCATCGCTGGTGTTCAGCGTGTAGGTGTAGGTGCCGTCGGCGTTCAGAACCAAGGTACCGAACGTGCCGGTGAAAGTGCCGGGCGTAACCGGGCCTGTTGCTACGCGGTCGGCGCCTTGTATGTCGTTGGTGAGGACGTTGCCGGTCAGGGTCAATTGGCTTTCTGAGGCGGTGCCATTGCTGTCATCGTTGGCGTTCGGCAGGTCATCGACGATGTTCACGTCCAGCGTGCCGGTGGCGGTTGTGCCGTTGTCATCGACTACCGTGACCGCGAACTGCTCGGGCAGATTATTAGCGCCATTGGCGTTCGGATGTGCTTCGTTGTCGGCCAGGGTGTAGCTGTAGCTGACCACACCGGTTGCAGCGTTGAAACCAGTAATGGTCAGCGTGCTGCCCAGTGGCGTGGTGATCGATTGCGGGAAGCCTGCGGCCACGCCATTGGTCACCACGGCAATTCCACCGACAGTCAGCGCGGTGACGCCGTCCAGCGCGGTGATGGTGAACGTGCCGTTTTGCGTCAGTGCGCCAGCGTCAGGGGCGCTGCCGTCGCTGAGGTTTTTTTCGTAGATAGTCAACTCGCCACCGGCGACGTTCAGTCCGTCGATGGTGACTGGATCGTCGTTGTTGTGAATTTGCAGAACGAGATTGGCGGTGCTGGTATCGCCGTCGGCATCGGTGATCGTGTAGGCAAAAGTTTCGGTGCCGTTGCCGCCGCCGGTCAAGGCTTTGAAATCGGCATCGCTGGTGTTCAGCGTGTAGTTGTAGGTGCCGTCAGCGTTCAGAACCAAGGTGCCGTAAGTACCGGTGAAAGTGCCCGGCGTGACCGGTCCGGTGGGTACGCGGTCGGCGCCTTGTATGTCGTTGGTGAGGACGTTGCCGGTGAGGGTCAGCACGGTTTCCGAGGCAATGCCATTGGCGTCATCAAACGCTTTGGGCACGTCGTCGGTGATATTCACGTCCAGCGTGCCAGTGGCGCTGTCGCCATTGCTGTCGGTGGCGATCACGGTGAACTGTTCGCTGAGGTTGTTCACTCCGTCACCAGCCGCGTGGGTCTCGTTGCCGGTGAGGGTGTAGCTGTAGCTGACCGTGCCAGTGGCCGCGTTGTAACCGGTGATGGTCAGGGTGTTGCCCAGTTGCGTGGTGATCGACTGGGGAAAGCCGATCGGCACGCCGCCAACGATCACGTTGATGCCGCCGATGCTCAGGCTGTTCAAGCCATCCGCTGCCAAGACGGTGAAGCTGCCACTTTGCGTCAGCGCGCCCGGATTGGCCGCTGTACCGTCAGGCAGATTGGCTTCATTGAGGTTCAGCTCGCCGCCCGCCCCATCGAGACCGTTGAGGATGACCGGGTTGTTCACCGGCGTCGGTGGCACCACGACCGGCGCCGGCGTGTCGTCGCCATTGTCGTTGTCCGCATCGCGGCGATACTCGGGAAATTCGGGAATGCCGTTGAAGCCGGCGGTGGGGAAGCCGATGCTCGGATCGACTCGGCCGCCGACTTCGGTCAGCAGCACGAAGCTGTGCCCGCCGCCCAGTTCACCGGTATTGCCGGTGGGCGCGTTGGGGCCGGCAGCGGTGGCTTCGGCAGTTTTGCTGGGGTCTTCACCGGCGGCGATTGCTTTCTGGATTTGCTCGACATCGGTCAGTTGCGCCTGGCTCGGGGTCTGCGCTTCAGCGACGTTCACCGGCACCGCCTGGTCGGCCAGCAATTGCCCGGTCATGGTGATGCTGCTGCCCCGGCCGAGGGTCAATTGCTCGCCGTTTTGCAGTTTCACCGCCACCGCACCTTCCGCGCCGGTGATCAGTTGATCGCCGGCGTACAGGCGATCGCCCTCGAACAGCGGACGCTTGATGCCGTCGCCCGCCTGGGCGAACACCTGACCAATGACTTTTGTGACCGTACCGATGAGCGCTGCCATGTGAAATCCTCCGCTGCCGACCACCGTCGGCACAGGTTCGCGAAGCAGCCCATGGCTCAATCGGGTTGCCGGGGGCGACGCTCGCACCCTCGGCAGTTCGTTTCGCAGGTCGGATCAAGAGAATTACCAGCGCTATCAAGCACTTGCCAACCCTGTTCGATTCATCGACCCACTAGCGCTACGTAACGGCGGTGAATCACCAGAGTGACAAAAATCTGTCGCTCATTTGCCGTGACGCGTCCCTCCCCTTCAGCAGTACTTCGCAGTGTCTCGCAAAGTGAATGGAACTTTCCTCAAGCCTTGTGGAGCTCCCTAAAGCGCATAAAACAAAGGCTTTCGAGCTGAACAATGTGCTGCTTTTGAAAAACCGCATAAGTTTTTTTTGGAATAACGCTTATGAAAATTTTTTCTTGGCTACGCTCTAGGATGTTCTTAGCTCTGTTGTTACAAGAGTGAAACGCTTACACCCTAAAATTACGTCAAATATTTGGCGACGGTAACACAACATTGAGATCCAGGGAGATGCACCCATGCGCGTTTTGACCCCCCTCTGCAGCGCGGTTTTGCTGGCCATGGCTTGCACTTCCCAAGCCCAGGCGATGAACCTCACCGAGGCGATCCAAAGCACCATCGCCACTCACCCGGAACTGGCGTCGCGGGTGGACGCGCGCCTGTCAGCGGACGAACAAGTGAAAGTGGCCAAGGGCGGGTTCTATCCCTCGGTCGATTTGAACGCTGCCTACGGTCGCGGCTACAGCGACAACACCAACACTCGCGCTTTCGGTAATCACAACACCGAGATTCTCAACTACACCCAGTCCGAGCTGCGCCTGCGGCAGATGATCTTCGACGGCTTCAACACCGCCAACGAGGTCGAGCGCACCAAGGGCGTGTCCAACTCGCGCGCCTACTACGCGCAAGGCACCGCGCAGGATCTGGCCCTGCGCACCATTGAGGTCTACCTTGAAGTGCTCAAGCGTCGTGAACTGGTGACGCTGGCCAAGAACAACCTGCAGGCGCACTTGCGCGTCAACGATCAGATCGGCCTGCGCACCGAGCGCGGCATCGGCAGCACCGCCGACTCCGACCAATCGGTCGCCCGTCGTGCACTGGCGCAGAACAACCTCGACACCGCCGAAGTTGATCTGGCCGACGCCGAATCGAATTTCTACAGCGTGGTCGGACGCATGCCCGACGAGCTGGAAACCCCGGCCTCGACCCGTGGCGAACTGCCGCCGGACCTGCGTGAAGCGCAGCAGAGCATGGTCGACAACAACCCGTACCTGAAATCGGCCCAGGCTGACGTGCAGTCCACCGAGAGCCAGTACGAAGTGGCCAAGTCGCCGTTCTACCCACGCTTTGACGCGGAAGCGGCGGTCGGCGCCAACAACAACGTGCAGGGCGACGAAGGCCACGACAACGAATGGCGTGTCGGCGTGGTGATGAACTACAACCTGTTCCGTGGCGGCAGCGACAAGGCTCGTCTGGCGGCGAATGCCCACGACATCAACCAGGCGATGGACATCCGCAACAACGCCTTGCGCCAGCTCAACGAGAATATTCGCCTGGCCTGGAACGCGATGGAAAACGCCAAGAAGCAGACGCCGACCGCTCGCGAATACGCAGAAACCACCAAACGCGTGCGCGCCGCTTATCAGGACCAGTTCGGCCTCGGCCAACGCACCCTGCTCGACCTGCTCGACAGCGAAAACGAGCTGTACAACGCCAACCGTCGCTACACCGAAATCCGCTACACCGAGGAATACTCGATGTACCGCGTGCTGGCGAACATGGGCCAACTGCTGAGCAAACAACGCGTGGTGTTGCCGGCTGATGCGATTGCCACCACCGAAGTGAAAAACCAGGCGCGCCTGCCTGAGCTGAAGTAACCCACATGGGCGCCGTGGACACTTGATCGTTCCCACGCTCTGCGTGGGAATGCCTCAAGGGACGCGCAGCGTCCAGTGACGCGCAGCGTCGCGGGCTGCATTCCCACGCGGGAGCGTGGGAACGATCCGATAACCGAGCCCGTTCAACAGAGGCAATCACTATGACCAGCATGGAACCCGGCGTTACCGGGGTCGATCCGCGCCTGAGCTTCGATGATCCGTTACTCGACGGCCTGCTGATCCTCTGCAAGCTGCACGGCGCCACGGTCAGTCGCGCCAGCCTGAGTGCCGGGCTGCCCCTGAACAAGCAACGCCTGAGCCTCGATCTGCTGCCCCGCGCAGCAGCGCGCGCCGGTTTGCAGGCGCGGTTGTTGCGCCGTGACCTGAAAGACATTTCGCCGCTGAACCTGCCGATCCTGTTGCTGCTCAACGACGGGCGCACTGCCGTGCTGCGCCGTTTTGGCGAGGACGGCAAAGCCCTGCTGCTGCCCAGTGAAGCCGATGGCGGCGAGCAATGGGTCAGCCGCGAAGAGCTCAGTGAACACTACAGCGGCCAGGCCTTGTTCGCCCGCCCGCGCCACGAACTCGAAGACCTGCGCGCGCCGCTGGTGCCACGGGTAAACGCGTGGTTTCGCGACACTCTCAAATTGTCGAAATGGCTGTACAGCGATGCGATCCTCGCCAGTTTCCTGATCAACCTGCTGGGCCTGATGGTGCCGCTGTTCGTCATGCAGACCTACGATCGCGTGGTGCCCAATCAGGCGACCTCGACGCTGTGGGTACTGTCGATCGGTTTGCTGATCGGCACCGGTTTTGAATTGGTGCTGCGCGTGGTCCGTGCGCACCTGCTCGACACCGCCGGCAAGAAAACCGATGTGATCCTCTCGGCAACGTTGTTCGAGCGCATCACCGGCATGTCGATGAAAGCGCGGCCGGCGACCATCGGCGGCTTTGCCCAGAGCATTCACGACTTCCAGGGGCTGCGTGAATTTCTCACTGCCGTGACCCTGACCAGCCTGATCGACTTGCCCTTCGTGGTGTTGATGCTGGTGGTGATCGGCCTGCTCGGCGGCTGGCTGGTGGTGATTCCGCTGCTGGCGTTTCCGATCACGATCATCTTCGCCATGGCGATTCAGGTGCGCCTGCGTGACACCGTGCAGAAGAGCCTGAGCCTCGGCGCCGAGCGTCAGGCGGTGCTGATCGAAACCCTCGGCGGCCTGGAAACCCTCAAGGCCTGCGGCGCCGAAAGCGAGCGTCAGCACAAATGGGAAAGCACCCACGGCGCCCTCACCCGCCTCGACAGCCATGCGCGCAATCTGTCGGCGCTGGCCACCAACGGCACGCTGTTCATCCAGCAGTTTTCCGGGATGGCGACGATCGTCGCCGGGGTCTACAGCATCATCGCCGGCAACCTCAGCGTCGGCGCGCTGGTCGCCACCTACATGCTCGGCAGCCGCGTGCTCGCCCCGCTCGGCCAGATCGCCGGGCTGATCACCCGCTATCAGCAAGCGCAACTGACCATGAAAAGCACCGACGCGCTGATGGCCCTGCCACAGGAACGCGACGGCAAACAACGGCCGCTGGAACGCACGCAGTTGCAAGGTGCACTGGACGTCAGCGGCGTGACGTTTCACTACAACGGCCAGAATGCGCCGGCGCTGTGCGAAGTCAGCTTCAGCCTGAAACCGGGCGAGCGGGTCGGCATCATCGGTCGCAGCGGCTCGGGCAAAAGCACGTTGGCGCGGCTGGTCATGGGCTTTTACGAAGCGGAGGAAGGCCAACTGCTGCTCGACGGCCTGGATCTGCGCCAACTGGACGTGGCTGACCTGCGCCAGCAGATCGGTTATGTCGCCCACGACTTGCCGCTGCTGGCCGGCAGCCTGCGTGACAACCTGACCCTGGGCGCGCGTTACATCAGCGATTCACGCATGCTCGAAGTCGCAGAACTGACCGGCGTCACCGAACTGGCGCGGCAACATCCGCAAGGCTTCGACCGACCGGTGGGCGAGCGCGGGCAATTGCTTTCCGGCGGCCAGCGCCAAGCCGTGTTGCTGGCGCGGGCGTTACTGCTCGATCCGCCGATCATGCTGCTCGACGAGCCCACCAGCGCCATGGACAACAGCAGCGAAGATGCATTGCGGCAGAAACTGCATGGCTGGGTGCAAGGCAAAACCCTGCTGCTGGTCACCCACCGCACCTCAATGCTGAGCCTGGTGGACCGGTTGCTGGTGCTGGACAACGGCCGGGTCGTCGCGGACGGCCCGAAAGAAGCAGTCATCGATGCACTGCGCAAGGGCCGTGTCGGCTCGGCGGCGGTCTAGGAGTTACGCCATGCCAGCTACTTCCGATAGCAACAAGCGCGGCTACTTCGACAGCTTCGGCAAAAGTGCCGAAGCCGAGTTCATGCCGGAAACCGCCGGCGCAGCGTTGCAGGATTCGCCGCGCAAATCGCGGATTACCGTGTGGCTGGCAGCAGCGCTGCTGATCGCAGCGCTGGTATGGGCCAAATTCGCCGTGCTCGAAGAAGTGACCATGGGCGAAGGCAAGGCGATTCCGTCGAGCAAGGTTCAGGTGATCCAGAACCTCGAGGGCGGCATCGTCACCGAGATTTTCGTTCGCGAAGGCCAGATGGTCGGCAAGGGCGACACCCTGCTGCGTCTGGATGACACGCGCTTTCGCTCGAACAAGGGCGAGAGTGAGGCCGACCGGTATGCGCTGACCGCGCAAGTCGAACGGCTGTCAGCGGAGGCCGAGGGGCGGCCCTTCAAGCTCTCCGCTGAAGTCATCGCCAAGGCGCCGCAAGTCGCCGAAGACGAGCGCTCGCTGTACGAGCAACGGCAACGGCGCTTGGCCAGCGAACAGCGCACCCTCAACGAACAGCTGCGGCAGAAAACCCAGGAGCTGGCGGAATTTCGTTCCAAGCAAGGCCAATTCAGTTCCAGCCTGGCGCTGCTGCAGCAAGAGATGAACATGTCGGAACCGCTGGTGAAAACCGGCGCGGTTTCACCAGTGGAAATCCTCCGGCTCAGACGCAGCGCGGTGGAAATCCGTGGTTCGCTGAACGCCACCACGCTGGCCATTCCCCGCGCCGAATCGGCGATTGCCGAGATCCGCAGCAAGATCGACGAATCAGAGCAGACCTTCCGCTCCGAGGCCGCCAAGGAGCTCAACGAGAAACGCACCGACCTGTCGAAAATCACCGCCTCGAGCATCGCCATCGATGACCGCGTCAGCCGCACCACAGTGACTTCGCCGGTACGCGGGGTGATCAAGCAGATGAAGGTCAACACCATCGGCGGCGTGGTCCAGCCGGGCAGCGACATGGTCGAAATCGTGCCGCTGGAAGACAACCTGCTGATCGAGGCCAAAGTGCGGCCGCAGGATGTGGCGTTCCTGCATCCGGGCCAGAAAGCCATGGTCAAGTTCAGCGCCTACGACTACACGATTTATGGCGGGCTGAGCGCCAAACTGGAGCTGATCGGCGCCGATACGATTACCGATGACAAGGGCAACAGCTTCTATTTGATTCAGGTGCGCACCGACAAGAATCACTTGGGGGGCGATGTGAAACCTCTGCTGATCATCCCGGGGATGGTGGCGACAGTGGACATTATTACTGGCGAGAAAAGCGTGCTGGATTACCTGCTCAAACCGGTGCTGAAAGCGCGGACCGAGGCGATGCGCGAGCGCTAGGCATCATCCGGACGCTGGGGTTATGGATCTGACGCTTTCGCGAGCAAGCCCGCTCCCACAAGGGGAATGCA
>Ga0308159_1002099_pt1 | contig 24387 bp, 14 predicted proteins | sample PhyCR1_FD_201040 | JGI IMG/M metagenome (GOLD analysis project Ga0308159, IMG submission 201040) | Phyllosphere microbial communities from UC Gill Tract Community Farm, Albany, California, United States - DLSLC.R1 | ecosystem: Host-associated > Plants > Phyllosphere > Unclassified | place: USA...
TCAAAAATAGGCATTAATTGTAAAAAATAGGATATTCAACAGAACGATCGCTAATTTATATTAGTTTTAAACAAAATAAACCCCTAAACTTATTATGAAGAAAATTTTACTCGCCATTGGGCTGGTATTTTCTACTACATTGATGTTTGCACAGCAAACCACCTTTCCAGTTAATGGTTCATACGATACCAGACCTGGAATGTTTGCTTTTACCAACGCCACAATTGTAGTAAACGCCAACCAAACCCTTAACAATGCTACACTTTTAATTAAAGGCCAAACCATTCAGGCTGTTGGAGCCGGATTATCCGTACCGAAAGGTTATGTGATTGTAGATTTAAAAGGCAAATTTATTTATCCATCTTTAGTTGATGCCTTTTCAAATTATGGCATTACCGAAACACCTGCAACGGCACGTGGCTTTGGCGGACAAAGACAATCGATCTTCGTCTCGACAAAGAAAGGTGCTTACGGCTGGAATGAGGCCATCAGACCAGAAACATATGTAAAAAATATCTTTACTGCTGATAGCAAAAAAGCAGATGAATTACGGAAAGTTGGTTTCGGAAGCGTAAATGTTGTTAACCGTGACGGGATTGCGCGCGGCGTATCTGCTGCAGTAGCCCTGAATGAGGATGCAGATAATAACTTAATTCTAAAAGATCAAACCGCAGCAAATTATTCGTTTAACAAAGGGTCATCGTCCAATGATTATCCAACATCTTTAATGGGCGCTATTGCTTTATTACGCCAGACCTATTTTGATTCGCAATGGTACAGCAAACAAAAAGAGGAGTACAATATTTCTCTGGAAGAATTTGCAAAGCAGCAGACCATCCCACAAATATTTGAGGTTGATGGCTGGCAGAATGTATTGCGTGCCGATAAGATTGGCAAAGAATTTGGCAAAAAGTTCATCATAAAATCTGGCGGTGATGAATATCAACGCATTAACGAGGTGAAAGCCACCGGTGCAGGTTTGATTATCCCACTGGCTTTTCCAAAAGCTTATGATGTGGAAGATCCTGCGGAAGCAAGAAATGTAACCCTAACGCAAATGAAGGGTTGGGAACTGGCTCCAACAAATCCGGCTGTGTTAGAAAAAGCAGGTATAAAATTTGCTTTAACAGCTTTTGGCTTGGAAAACAGCCGTGATTTCTGGACAAACATTCGCACTGCAATTGAAAATGGCTTAACTGAAAAACAAGCACTTCAGGCCGTAACTGCTATTCCAGCAGAACTCCTGGGCATTAGTGATAAATTAGGCTCGCTTGAAAAAGGCAAAGTGGCTAACTTCTTAATTTCTTCTGATAATTTATTTAAGAACGGCAATATTATTTTCGAAAATTGGGTTCAGGGCAAACGCTTCATTGTTAACAAAATGGATGTGAGCGATGTTCGCGGAACTTATAACTTAAATGTAGATGGCGCTGGCGTACTGACTTTGAAGATTACCGGAACAGGTGGCGGCTCTACCGCTGCGATTGAAAGAACGGGTGTAGATAGTATTAAAACTACGGCAACTTTCACCAGAAACGGGGATTGGGTAAGTATCAATTTCAACTTAAAGAAAAATCCGAAAGGCGACATTCGTTTAAGTGGTTATATCACTTCTGCAAATCCAATCACCATTAAAGGTGAAGCTGCTTTAGCTGATGGCACAACCGGAAGGTTTACGGCTACTTACAAAGAAGTAGCGAAAGAAACGCCTAAAAAAGATGAACCTAAACCAAGCCTGGCAAATGGTCCGGTAATTTTTCCATTTACCGCTTTTGGTGCTAGCGAACTGCCAAAACAAGAAACTGTTTTAATTAAAAATGGTACCGTTTGGACAAACGAGAAAGATGGCGTTTTACAAAATGCTGATGTACTTTTAGAAAACGGAAAAATCAAAGCTGTTGGAAAAAACCTTTCGGCAGGAGGCGCCAGAGTAATCGACGCGACTGGCAAACATATCACTGCTGGTATTATTGACGAGCATTCGCACATTGCGGGCAGCGGCGGGATCAACGAAGGCGCACAATCTGTTTCCGCAGAAGTTCGCATTGCCGATATCATTAACTCTGAAGACGTAAATATTTATCGCCAGCTGGCTGGTGGCGTTACCACTTCACATATTCTACATGGCTCAGCCAATCCGGTTGGTGGTCAATCGCAACTAATCAAATTACGCTGGGGTAAATCACCTGAAGAATTAAAATATGCAGGCGCTGATGGTTTTATCAAGTTTGCTTTGGGAGAAAACGTAAAACAAAGTAATTTTGGTACTGGCGCCCGTTTTCCGGTAACACGGATGGGAGTTGAGCAAACTTTCGTTGATGAATTTACCCGTGCTAAAGAATATGCAAAAGCCATTTCAGTTAAAGGAAACAATGTTCGCAGAGACCTGGAACTGGATGCAATTGTAGAGATTTTGAATAACAAACGGTTTATTACCTGTCACTCTTATGTGCAAAGCGAAATCAATATGTTAATTCAGGTTGCCGATAGTCTGGGTTTCAAAATCAACACCTTTACCCACATTTTAGAAGGTTATAAAGTGGCCGATAAAATGAAAGCACACGGCATTGCGGGCTCTACCTTTTCAGATTGGTGGGCTTATAAAAATGAGGTGGCAGAAGCGATTCCCTACAACGGAAAAATTATGCACAACGTTGGTGTAACTACTGCTTTCAATTCGGATGATGCGGAAATGGCCCGTCACTTAAATCAGGAAGCTGGAAAATCAGTTTTATATGGTAACGTTCCGGAAGAAGATGCATTAAAATTTGTGACGTTAAACCCTGCAAAAATGCTTCATATTGATGATAAAGTAGGCAGTTTAAAAGCAGGTAAAGATGCCGATGTGGTAATCTGGACGACCAATCCACTTTCTATTTATGCCAAAGCAGAAAAAACCTTCGTAGATGGAATTGCTTACTGGGATATTGACAAAGATGCGCAGCTCATGAAGTCTCAACAAACTGAAAAAGCACGTCTGATCCAGAAAATGCTGGAAAGCAAAAGTAAAGGCGGAAAAATGCAGCGCCCAATGGGAGATGCCCCTCGCCTTTATAACTGCGAAACTTTAGAAAATTATTCAGCAGAATTAACCGAAAAAGAACATGCACACTAACATGAAAACCTATTTAATGAGTCTGGCTTTTTCGGCAACAAGCCTGATGTGTGTTGCGCAAGCAAACATTTCGCCAGCTAAAAAACAAAATAAAACCATTGCCATTACGGGTGCAACCGTGCATGTGGGCAATGGAACGATCATCGATAACGGCACCATCCTTTTTGGCAACGGAAAAATCATTTCGGTTACCGCGAACGGACAAGTACCACAGGATGATGTGGTAAAAATTTCGGCAACGGGTAAACATATTTATCCTGGCTTTATTGCTGCTACAACCAACTTAGGGTTAGCAGAAACAGAATCTATCAAAGCAACTTTGGACTTTCAGGAGATTGGCGACTACAATTCGCACATCCGTTCTATTGTTGCTTACAATACCGATTCGAAAGTACCTGCTACTTTAAGAAGCAACGGTGTTTTGATGGCACAGCCAACGCCTCAGGGCGGGGTGGTTTCCGGTAGTTCTTCGGTAGTACAATTAGATGCCTGGAACTGGGAAGATGCAGCTGTAAAAACCGATGATGCCATGCACATGACCTGGCCGGTTACACCACGCTTCAGGGGTGGATTTGCTGGCTTCGGCAGACCGCAGATGTCGCAGGAAGCATTAGCAGAAAGAACAGCAAGTGCAATCAATCAGTTAACATCCTTTTTCGCTGAGGCGAAGGCTTATTCAGAAATGGGTAAACCGGAGGTGATCAATACCCGTTTCGAAGCCATGAAGAGGGTTTTTACTGGCGATGAAAAATTGTTTATTACGGCTGATAGTCAGAAGGATATTGTAGCAGCGGTGAATTTCGCAAAGAAATTTGGCATCACTCCTGTAATCACCGGCGCTGATGAAGCTTATCTGATCATCGATTTCTTAAAAGAAAATAACATTAGTCTGGTGGTAAAACAGCCACATGCTTTACCTAATAAGAATGATGATGATGTGAACATGCCTTATAAAAACGCAGCAGTTTTGGCCAACGCGGGCTTAACCGTAGCATTAAGTATTGATGGTTACTGGCAACAGCGGAACCTGCCTTTTATGGCCGGAACGGTTACTGCCTGGGGATTAGACAAAGAAAAAGCATTATCGACAATCACCTTGAACGCTGCGAAAGTAATGGGGGTTGATAAACTAACAGGAAGTATTGAAACAGGTAAAGATGCCACGTTCTTTATTTCCACAGGCGATGCTTTGGACATGAGAACGAACAAAGTGGAGCAGGCTTTTATTCAGGGCAGAGATATTAACCTGGATAATTTGCACAAACAACTGGATAAGAAGTTTAGCGATAAGTATACTGCTGAGAAGAAGTAGATTGGTTAATTGTTAAATGCCTAAAAGTAAAACGGCCGGTATTTATTACCGGCCGTTTTCGCTTAATAAAAAAAACTATTATTTACTTAATTGTAAACCTTGAATTTCTAGTATGGTATCGTTTGATAAACAACTATGCCATTAGTAAAGGTTATTTTTATTCCTAATAAGATAACACTCGAATTCCAGGTAGTAATCTGTTTTGCAGCTGACTGAAATTGAGCGAGTGGTAAAAATTCTGAATTACTTATTGTACATGGACAGCCATTTTTCCCTGCATTTTCCACAATATCAATCATTTCAATGCTTGCCACTTCATTAGCTAAAGCAGGATTAATTACAAAATTAGAATTTGTAATGTAATTTGGTGCCAGGGATATACCTCTTGTATATCCATCATATACTTCACCCGGATAACCGTACTCATCAGTAACCCAGGTATAAAGCATTTGTTCGTCGTCAGAAATGCTCGAAATATTACCAATACCAAATACGCCCCATGTTATATCTTGAACTGCTCTATAAGCAATTGAATTAGCCTGAGGTTTTAAATAAACACTGAAAGAAGTTTTTGGCGAGTTTAATTTAATAAACCCCGTTTGATTGATTGTTCCTTTTAATTTAATATTGTACGGAACACCGGCAGAACCACCAGAAAATCCGGAAACAACCTTCAATATCGTTTTAAGCAGAAGTCCTGAGCCACCACTAACAATATCATCTATATTAGTTTTAGGTATGGCTAAAACTTTAGAAAGCCCTTCGTTTGTACTGGTAACAAAATTAGATAAATTATTTATTCTTCCCACAACATCCGATCCGCCAGCTTGAGGCTGTGCAGTTCCATCCAATTGTATATTTCCATTTACTACTACATCAGATTGTGCAACTTCAGATACACTGATATTGAATGAAGTGTTATTATCAATTGTTTGGCTGTACTTTTTAACATCAAAATCTGCAATCATCCACTCTTGTACACCAGCAAATGTTACTGCCGTTTGTTTGTAATCACTATTTTTTGTATTTACATACGGATAGGTTATATTGTATGGAGGGATTGTAGGGCTATATTCTACCAGATCAGGATATGATGAGTTAGTAGCATAGCTCAAAGTAATCTGTTGATACGAAGAAAGAACATCGTATGTTCTAAGTACACAAACCCTCAAAATCCCCCGATATTTATTATAAAGTAATACAAATGGATAAGCGTTTGCTGCTGTAGGCGTTCCAAAATCACGTGATACCAAAACCCAACCTTTAGCAGGATACATATCTGCTTTGAAACATCAACATTACCATATACTTTTTGAGCACCGTCGATAAAAGGATTTAACGTAGTGACACTACCAACAGAACCATCAGCATTATTAAAATATGCTGTCCAACTATGCTGAGTCCAATCCCAGGATGCATCTAAATTAGGATCACCAGCATGTAGCGGTCTTGAGCTTTTTAATTTTGAATTTGATCTTGAGAAAAGGGCAGTTTCTTTCTCCATTTTTTGATCTTTCTTGCAGGCAGATATAACTAATATCAATAGCAATAATAGAGTGTTAATTTTTTTCATAGCTGATTTTTTTTCTTAAAAAGACGGCTTTTATATTAAGTAGATGTAATATAAAAATTATGATAAAGTAAATATTTACCTATACTTTGATATACAACCAACCTAAATATTATTCTAACATCATTTACACGAAGCATCTACTCTATTTAAAAAGTAGAATTATAGTCCAGAACTATATTTGATGTTAAAAACACCCAGAAATAAACACAGATACGGGAGTAATAAGCTGTGATTAATAACATTCAAAATAACTACGAAAGCTCAAATAACCATGGTTCCAATGGGAATCACTATAACTGTACATTTAATCCACTTGATGAATTAATTAAGGCGTTAAACGCTAACAAGGAACTTTACAAAAGATTGTTAGCAAGTGAACATGAGAAAGTTGAAATATTGAAGAATAAATAAAATCTCTTCCTAATTTTTTGTACACCAGACATGAACGATCGTCACCCTGAATTTATTTCAGGCCCTATTAACAGACAAAAACGTCTTGTATAAGCCGCAACAAAAAGATGCTGAAATAAATTCAGCATGACGACATTGCGAAATTTCCCCTATCATTTAGTGAAACACTAACCGATAAAATCTACTTTACTACTGCCTGATACGCCTTACTGCAAAGCTTATGTTGCCTACTGCAAACCTTATGTTACCTACCGCAAAGCTTATGTTGCTTCCCTATCGGTTGGTGTCTCACCAACCGAAACATCCAACTACCCATTGGGCAGACACCAACCGAAATATCCAACTACTCGTTCGTAAAACGTTAATAAATCATAGACCTTTAATTTAACATCAACCCGAAAACCGAACAATTTGTAAACCATTTCATAACATAAAATCCAAATCAACTTAACACAACAATAACACCTTTGCGGTCAGATAACAAATCAAAAACTGATCATGATTAAAAATTTACTTATTGCAGTTGTGCTGTTGTTATGCTTTGCTAAAAACTCAGCAATTGCACAAACGACACAGGCATCCATATCCGGTATAGTGATGGATGATCAAAAGAAACCCATTCCTGGCGTTTCCATCCAGATCCGGAACAATTCAACTGGTTTTACCACTAAAACCTCTACAAATGCACAAGGAGAGTATACCTTTAAGGAGCTTCCGTTGGGCGGTCCTTATTCTGTAAAAGCCATTTATGTGGGTTTTGGAGAGCAAACTAGAACAGGTTATTACTTAAATCAAGGCGATGCGGTAAAAGTGGCCATCAATATGCAAGAGGCTTCTCAGGATTTAGAAGCCGTGCAAGTGGTAGGCACAACCTTAAAAAACAAAATCGAGAACATCGGCGCAGCTACAGCCATTTCAGCAAAAGCGATTACGCAGTTGCCTGTTAATGGACGTAACTTTACCTCATTAATGGACTTATCTCCATTAAGCAGAGGCGGTAACATCTCTGGTCAGTTAGGTTCTTCTACCAACTACACCATTGATGGTATGAATGCAAAAAACCCAACATCGGCAGGAAGTACAACCAGCCGCAGCGGTGCACCATATTCTATTTCGATCGAAGCTGTACGCGAATTTAAAGTAGTAACCAATCAATACGATGTTACTTACGGACGTAGCGGTGGTGGTACGGTAAGCGCGGTAACCAAACAAGGTACCAATACATTAAGCGGAAGCGCTTTTACCTATGGCCGTGCCGATTGGTTATCAAGCGGATACGATATAAGGGGGAATAAACGTCAGGCAGATTTTTCTACCTACCAGTACGGTTTCTCATTGGGCGGACCAATTATTAAGGATAAATTACACTTTTTTGTGGCTTGGGATCATCAACGAGATGCTCGCCCGTTGTTAATTGCAGATGTTCAATCTTCGGCAGATGAGTTGCGTTACAACATTAACCGTTCTACACTTGATTACTTTGTTGACGTTGCCCGCTCTAAATACGGCGTTGCAAATTCGCAACAGTATGGTTCATTCCCTAAACAAAGAGGATCGGACGCAGGTTTCGCTCGTTTAGACTGGCAGATTAATGAAAAAAACTTATTAACCATCCGTGATAATTATACCAACGACCGTAATAATTTAGGTTTGGAAGATAATACAGCCATCAATTTATATGAATCTACCGGTAACGATAAAAACGTTGATAACAGTTTGTTGGCTACTTTACGTACCTCAATCAGTTCGAAATTAACAAACGAATTAAAGGTTCAGCATTTATACACTTACCAAAAAAGTTCTCCTGGTGATCAATTGCCTTCATCGAATATTCCACGTGTAATCGTAGAAGGCGTAACTTCCGTAATCAACGGCACAAACAGGGCAACCAATATCGAAATGGGTGGTCATCGTTTTGCGCAGGAAGGCTTTACCAATAACGTATTGCAATTTGTAGATAACCTTTATTATAATACTGACAAGGTAAAATATACTTTTGGTGTCGATTTTATGTACACCCATGCTAAATCATTGTATGGTAGTGAGGTGAATGGCCGTTTCCATGTTCAGGCAGGTACAAAAGATGTAGTTACCAGCGCTCCCGGTGTAACACCTGTAGTAACCACTAAAGTACCTAACTTTGATAATTACGAGAATGGAACCGCTTACCGTTATTTCAGGGAAGTGCCTTTAATGGCCGATCCGAGTGTGCGTTCGAACATTATCAATGCTGGTATTTATGCACAGATGCAGACTAAACTGGCCAAAGGTTTAGATTTAACCGCTGGTATCCGTTTAGATTACGCGCATTATCCTTCCTCACCATTAAATCAACTGGTATTTGATCAATTGGGTGTACGTACCGATAATAAACTAAAATCGTTCGTTATCCAGCCCCGTGCACAGTTTACCTGGGATATCAATGAACAAAGAACAGACTTTGTCCGTTTTGGAGCAGGTATATTTGCATCTGACATCAATAACTATGTCACCATTAACAACTTAACTTTTGATGGTAAACATTACGGAACGGTTGATACACGTCTTGGTATCCCTACAGCCTATTTAACAGGTTACAGAAACGATCCTGCAAGCGCGCCAACATTAAGTCAATATCAGATTGCAACCATCAACACCTACGGCGAAAATGCTAAAGTGCCGGTTGTTTATAAATCAAACTTGTCCTATAGTCACTTCTTTACTCCTAAATTAAGGGTGGGTATTGCAGGTTATGCAACTTTAGGCAGAAACAACTATGTATATGTAGACCGCAACATGGTTGCTAATCCATATTTCAGGTTATCGAATGAAGACAACCGTGGAGTATATGTTCCTCTAGCAAGTATCCCGCTTACCAATGGTGCAGCAGATTGGCAAAAAGGACGTATCAGCGATAAAATTGGCCGTGTATTAGAAATGAACAGTGATGGTAAGGTAAACCAGTTTGCAGTTGTGCTGGATGCTACCTGGCAGTATTTCAGAGATGGCGAGGTTACGGTAAGTTATACATACAACGATACAAAAGATAATACTTCATTTAATGGAAACGTGGCCAATACCTCAACTTTATCATTACCGGTAAAAGATGATCCACGTAATTTAAGCAACATGACTTATTCTGATAATCAGTTCAGGAACAAAGTTGTTTTTTATGCAACATCACCAAGTTTAGCAGGTTTTAACATCGGTGTACGCTACTCTGGTATCGGTGGAACACGTTACAGCTTACTATCGGGCGCCAATACCAATGGTGATTTCGTAGGCACAAATGATCTGGCATTCATTTTTGACAGGAACAATCCAAATGTTGCCACAAACGTGCGTAACGGCTTACAGAGCATCTTGGATAATCCTTTGGCCAGCCAGAGTTTGAAAGATTATATCAATAAATACTCAGGTCAGATTGCACAGCGTAATGGCGGTATTAATGGATTTTACGGTATTGTTGATGTTAGGGTAACCAAAAAATTCAAGCTGTACAAAACCCACACGATTGAATTATCTGTTGATGCGTTCAACGTAGGCAACATCTTCAAAAAAACATGGGGTGTTAACGAGTCGTTGGGTTCGCAGGCTTTATATGCATTGCAAAACCCGGCGTTTGATGCCACCAACCAGAAATTTAATTACAATGTAAACAATGCCGGTATTGTAACCCCATCTGGCAATCCTTACCAGTTCCAAATCGGTTTGAGATACGGATTTTAGTCATTGAAAGATAGACTGTATCTTTCCAAAAAGTCATAAAAAAAGGGAATGGATTTTTATCCGTTCCCTTTTTTTATGTTTGTATAATAAACAACAAAACTTTAATGGGATTATTATTAGACTACCTGAAAAACCACAAGTGGATTGTGGCTTTAGCGCTATTGCTGGCAGGTTTCAATATCGGTTTTTCACTCTTAGATCCATATATCACCGGAAGAATTTTAGATCGCTTCATCAACCAAAAAGACAAATTAACTTATAGTCAATATTTGTGGGGTTCTTTGGGTTTAATTGGCCTGGCCATTGGTGCCGCCATGATTTCGCGGATTGCGAAAAACTTTCAGGATTACTTTACCAGCGTAATTGTACAAAAAGTAGGCGCCAAAATGTATGCCGATGGTTTGCAACATTCCTTGAAACTGCCTTACCAGGTTTTTGAAGATCAGCGAAGTGGCGAAACACTCGGAATTTTACAGAAAGTACGCTTAGATTCGGAAAAGTTTATCACTTCGTTTATCAGCATCTTATTTGTGAGCTTGATTGGGATGATTTTCGTAATCGTTTATTCCGTTTCGATTAGCTACAAGGTTACTCTGGTATATTTTACCGCTATTCCCATCATCAGCTTTGTAAGCTGGTATTTGAGTCGCAAAATCAAAACCATTCAGCGATCTATTGTTGGCGAAACAACAGCATTGGCAGGCTCTACAACCGAATCTTTAAGAAATATTGAACTGGTGAAAAGTTTAGGTTTAGCTGATCAGGAAATTGAGCGGTTAAACAAAACCACCTATAAAATTTTAGGCCTGGAGCTTAAGAAGGTAAAATATGTGCGCAGCATGAGTTTCGTACAAGGTACTACCGTAAACCTGGTCAGAAGCACCATGATATTGGTTTTACTGTTACTTATTTTCGATAATTCCATCACTGCGGGTCAGTACTTAACCTTCTTGTTCTACTCTTTCTTCCTATTCGGACCTTTACAGGAACTTGGAAACGTAATCTTAGCCTGGCGTGAGGCTGAAGTATCTTTAGGAAACTTTAAAAAAATCCTCAGTACTCCGATCGATAAAAAACCAGAAAATCCTATCGCAATCCAAAAAATCAAGGATTTAACATTCAGCAATGTTGGTTTTAAACATCAAACGGCTAATAGAAATGCACTAGAGAACATTTCCTTTAAAACGTTCAATGGGCAAACTATAGCATTTGTTGGCCCATCAGGCTCTGGAAAAACTACATTAGTAAAACTCTTGGTAGGTCTTTATCAACCGAAAGAAGGAGAAATTCTATATAACGGTGCGCCAAGTAATAACATCGATTTAGATGCATTAAGAGAAAAAATCGGATTTGTAACACAAGATACGCAGCTTTTTTCTGGCACCATTAGAGAAAACCTACTTTTCGTTAACCCAACAGCAACTGACGAAGAATGCTTTAACGTGTTGAATCAGGCCGCTTGCCAGACTTTATTAGCCAGAGCAGACAAAGGTTTAGATTCTTTAATCGGCGAAGGCGGCGTTAAGGTTTCTGGCGGTGAAAAACAACGATTATCAATCGCCCGGGCATTGTTGCGTCAGCCAGATATTCTTGTATTTGATGAGGCTACATCATCACTGGATTCGATCACGGAGGAAGAAATTACCAAAACGATCCGCTCTGTTTCTAACCTAACCGATCACATTACGATCTTAATTGCCCACCGTTTATCAACCATTAAACATGCTGATGTGATTTACGTTCTGGAGAAAGGCCATATCATTGAGCAAGGTAAACATGAAGCATTAATTGCACAAAATGGTTTATATCAAGCCATGTGGCGCCAACAAATTGGCGAAAGGATTGTTGAAGTTTAATAAATCTTCATCACATGTTATTAGCACAAATAGAAAGCAATCAAATTGCGATTATAATCATTATTGCCGCAATCCTATGGCTGGCGCTAATTTTAGTTGCATTATATCATATTTCAAGGAATAAAACGATGAGTTTACTGGTAAAGGTACTTTGGTTCATCATTATCCTCTTTGCCCCTTTTTTAGGATCAATCATTTACCTGGTCTGGGGCAAAAACAGAACATTTTAACAAGTCATACAACCCTGTAAGATTTCGACCTTACAGGGTTTATAGATTAAACAGCATTCGCCGTTTGCTCGTTGATATCCTGCAAGCTTAACTTGGTTAACGATTTCGTTTTTAGCCAGGTTACGAAAGCAATTCCAACCGTCATACTACCGCCGAACACTACCGCAGGCACCAGCGTTAACAGCTTCGCTGATAAGCCCGATTCAAACTCACCAATCTCATTCGAGGAACCGATAAACATACTATTCACCGCAGAAACGCGCCCACGCATATTATCTGGTGTTAGTAACTGCATAATGGTTTGGCGAATAATGACGCTCACACTATCAAAAGAACCTTCCAGGAATAGGAAAAATAAGGTGAGGTAGAAATTTTTAGATAAGCCGTAACAGATTATACTTAACCCAAAACCAGTTACCGCAATCAGCAAGTTTCGCCATGGTTTACCCATTGGCGAAAAGCGTGTCATGGCCAGCATGGTAATTACCGCACCGGATGAAGCAGCGCCACGCATCATGCCTAAACCAAAAGAGCCTAAATGAAATACATCCTTCGCAAAAATCGGCAGCAAGGCAACTGCACCACCAAAAAACACCGAAAAAAGATCCAGACTCATTGCCCAAACCATCATTTTCGTTTTAAAAACAAAATTGATTCCTTCTTTTAATGAGTGAAAGATATTTTCTTTAGGTACGTATTTAGATGGATGTTTCTTTAACGTGAAAATGCAAATAAGGGAAATGGTAACCAATGCTACAATTACACTATAGGCCGCTGTGATTCCCCAAAGCCAATTCACCAAACCGCCTGTTAACGGGCCGATAATGGTAGCCAATTGCCAGCTGCTACTGCTCCATGTACTGGAGTTTGGATATAATTCTTTCGGAATAATCTCTGCCATCAGCGAAAAGGTTGCCGGACCAAAAAAGCCACGCGCTAACCCGATACAAAAAACCAAACCATACATAATCAGCACGATTAAATCTTCCTTTAAATGGAGGAACTTACTGGTCACAATCAGCATTAAAACTGATGCCAGCCATACACCCGAAAATATTTTAAGAAGTAAACCCCGTTTTTCACTTTTATCGGCAATGTAACCCCCATAAAGTGCAATGCCAATAGCAGGAATTGCCTCACATAAACCCACTAAGCCTAGCTTTAAGGGATCGTGCGTTAGATCGTAAATGTGGTAACCAATTACTACAGCCTGCATTTGGTAAGCAAGTGTAAAAAAGAAACGCATGCCTAAAAAAGAACGAAATTCTTTATAACGCAAAGCTGCGAATGGATCTTGTTTTACAATAACGGAATCTGAATCTGACACTAGAAAATATTATGTACAAAAGTAAGATTAGAATTAAATACTATTATCAGTTAAACGTTTTATTTTTCTATCAGATAGTAAATAAACAAACTTGGTAATAAATAAAACAGGAAACCCGATGATAAACCATTGGCTTATCATCGGGTTTAGTAAAAGTGGAACAGAATTTTAGTAGCCCGGGTTTTGCTCCAGTAAATTGTTTTTATTCACTTCATCCCGGCTAAATGGCCTGAAATAAAGTTTATTGTCCCAGCTTCGGTTTTCTTGTGCATTTTCTACCACCGGAGTATAAGTATAATCGTAAACTGTAGTGTCATAATGGTATGGGGCCGACATCGTTTTACCGGGTTTAAATTTACCGATTACTTTGATATAGGTTACTTTTCTTCCTAAAGTTTCTTCAGCAATCAACCACCTGCGGGTATCATGATAACGCTGCTCCTCATAAGCCATTTCAATGCGGCGTTCGTGGCGATAAGCAGTTCTTAGATCTGCCTGACTTGTTGCGGTTATTGCCGGCATGCCTGCTCTAAAACGAATTCTGTTTAACCATGTTTTAGCATTATCCAACTCTCCTAATTCAATACTTGCTTCAATATAATTGAATACGGCTTCTGTATACCTAAAGAAGGGCCATGGAATGGTTTGAGGTGCAGAAGCTTCTACAATGTTTGGATCCGGATCGATAAATTTGTGATAATAATAACCTGTCCAGCTCCCATTCCAGTTTTCAATTGAACTGGCCCGGGTATCTAAACCTTTAAAATCAGTTACCGTTCCACCGCTGGCTAAATCGTAAACACCGGTTTGAATTTGATTGGCCGGATCTACGTTTCCGGAGGCTTTATCACGTGGCTTCCAGGTTGCGCCATCATACAAAATCGTTGCATAAAACCGTGGGTCTCTATTTTGGTATGGATTGGCTTTTTGCAGGGGATTAGTCCAGCTAAACTTAGTGCCATCATTCATTTCAAAATCATCAACCAATAAACCAATTGGGGTATTTCCCGCCCAATTGTGGTAACCATTCGGACCATTTTGCTGGCCATGCCTGTTGTTACTTAGGGTAATAAAATACCTTCCAAAAATTAATTCTGTAGCCGCAGTAGCATCAATACCGGGAGCTTTACTCCCACCCCCCATGGCAATACTTTTGAAATTCAATTGACCATCTGTAGCCGGAGCCGAGAGTGCAAGTTTATAACCTGTACCTGCATCTAAAACTGCTTTTGCCGCAGCCTGTGCCAATCGGTAACGTTCGGTTTGGTTACCTGATGCATAAGAAAGGAAATCTAGTTTCTGCGCCGCGATTCCACTAATTTTTGCTGTAAGTTTCGCGCGGTCGTGAAGATCACTGGCCGCATAAATTAATACCCTCGATTTTAATGCCAGCGCAGCTAATGAATTGGTGCGCCCCTTATCTAAGGTTTTTCCGGCAAGCAATTTGGCAGCTTCATCACAATCTTTTACAATAAAATTGACGCATTCTTCGTAAGTATTGCGCTTCACCTTAAAATCATCATTCAATCCATAAGTTTTAGTGATAATCGCCACCGAACCGTAAAAACGCAAGAGTTGCTGATAATAGTAGGCCCGCAGAAAATAAGCCTCACCCAGTAACTGATCTTTGATCGACTGACTACTTAATCCATTGTTTCCGCCGGCAATTCTTTCGATAACAGTATTGCATGCTCTGATCCTGTTATACATTTGTTTGTAACCCCACGTATCATCTACCCAGCCTAGTGTAGAAGGGTTTATGGTACCGTTATTAACTAAATCGATACCTCGCGTTGGGTGTGTAAACAATGCTTCATCAGAAACGGAAGCTAACATTTGTTCAGAAAAACCACCACTACTTAAGCCGTTGTAAATATCGTTTACAAAAGCCTGTGCAAGTGCCGGATCAGTCCAGACTAAATCCGCAGATATTTTATCAGGCGGTGCCACGTCCATAAATTCCTTTTTACAAGCTGTTGCAAAAAAGGTTATTAAAACTAAGATATATAGCGTTCTATGTTGAATTATTGCTTTCATATTTTTCATTATTATTGATAAACAGCAGTACATCTATTTAAAATGAGGCTTTAATACCCATGTTAATTACCCTGGCCTGAGGGTAGTATTGCCCACTGGAATTAGTTGATTCAGGATCCCATACCTTTACTTTATCCAGCGTAGCCAGATTGAGGCCGTTAACATAGACCCGAATAGCATTCAGCCCGACTTTTTCAACTACTTTGTTTGGTAGCGTATAGCCCAATTCTACATTCTTAAGCCTGATGTAATTATTGCTTCGCAACCAATAGGTATTGTTTAAGGCATTATTGCTATCTGTATAATAAGTGGCTCCCCTGTTAGATAAGCGTGGATCTACCGAACTAGGATTATCAATGCTCCACCGGTTTTGGTAAGACCAGTCTAAAAAGTTGCCGATATCTCCGGATTCTGTAACACCTACAATCTGCATCCCGCCGGTAGCTCCCTGAATTAACATTGATAGATCAAATCCCTTGTATTGAAGATTTAAGTTGAAGCCACCAGTAAAGGTTGGCGTTCCATTCTGGTCTAAACGGATTTTATCATCAGCATTGATTTTACCATCACCATTGATGTCTTTAAACTTCATATCTCCAGGGCGAAGATTATTCGTTAAGGCACTATAATTTAAAGTATTGGCACTGATATCAGCCTGGTCTTTAAACACCCCATCATAGTCATAAACCAACCAGGAGTTCGTTACCTTACCGGTAGATCGCTGCCATTCTGGGGCACCTGGCGTTTCATCCCAAAAGATGATCTTATTTTTAGCATAGCCACCATTTACGCTTACACCGAAATTTAAATCGCCTACCTGATCGTTATAACTTAACTTAAACTCAAAACCTTTGTTATTTACTTTACCCAGGTTAACAGGTGGCAATTGATCTGTAATACCAGAACTTTCCGGAACGGAGCTTCCGCGACTAATTAAAATATTGGTTCTCTTATTGTAGAAATAGTCAAACTCTAATGCCAGTTTATTATCCAGAAATGATGCATCTAAACCAATATTCATGTTGTTAGCCACTTCCCATCCAAAATCGAGATTAGGGACTTTACCTTCAGACAAGGATTTCGTGATTACATCGTTAAAGATATAACTGCCGAAGTTCATTAAGCTCAGGTATTGGTACTCTTGCAAAGCATCGCCAAAGTATGCTTCAGCACCCATCTGACCATAAGAAGCACGCAGTTTTAAATTATTAATGAAGCTAACATTGTTTTTGAAAAACTCTTCTTCCGATAAGCGCCAGCCCACAGAAACACCAGGAAAGAACCCAAAACGCCGGTTAGTTGGAAAGATATACGAACCATCTACGCGCCAAAGGAACTCAGCTAGGTATTTCTCTTTATAGTTGTAACCCGCCCGACCGAAATAGCTGAGCCGTGCACGATTAAATAAGTTATTTGGATCGCCTGGATTATTGCCCAGACTCTGCTCCCGCTCATCGCCACCCACCAACTGTTCTATTGCCGATGAGAGAAAGTATCTTCTAAAAGCGGTAAATCCATCATTTGCAACTTCCTCCCGGGTTACGCCCGCCATTAAACCAATTGTGTGATCTCCTATTTTTTTATCATAGTTAATCATTCCGGTTAAGTTCGTCGCCAGCTGTCCACCTGCAGTTTCCCTAAGTCTCGGATCGGTATATTGTGAACGAATTGTACCCGTTAGAACAGGAGTTACACCATCTGCTTCAAAGGTTTTTTTATCCCAATCGTAAAGTGTCCACGGCAATTGCCAGTTCTTCTGTCTTCCTGAATATTTATCAATAGCAGCCGTACCAGTTACCTTTAATCCTTCCACGCCAGGAATTCTCACTTCTACCTTACCTGTTGATTGAAAATAATCTCTGATATCTTTATTATATCCGGTAAGATCAGTAGTAGATACCACCGGATTATAACCATATTCAATATCCCTGCCGGGTAATCCGTTTGGCCATTTAGCTATTTCTGTTGGCCTTCCACGCATTAAAAAACGGAAGATATCACCAGCGGCTACAGTCGGGAAATTACGGTTTTCCTCTCTGGCAGTTACGCCTAGTGTTGCAGTAATGTACTTACTCAGCTTTGCTTCAAGGTTGAAACGCATATCGTACTGCTTGTAGCCTGTTGCGGAGTTTTTATAGTACCCATCCTGATTCAGATAACCCAGCGAAACCAAATATTTTACATTTTCAGAACCTCCGTTTATCTGTACGTTATGCCTTTGCTGCGGAGACCATTTTTGGAAAACGGTATCAAACCAATCAGTATTAGGATAACGTAACGGATCGGATCCATCTCCCAGTTTCCGGATTTCGTCTGGCTTATAAGCAGCATTAATTGTTTTGCCTGCAGTTGATTGATAGGTACCGGTAGACTTGAAACTATTCCAGGCAGCCGACCATTCGTTAGGATTAAGATCCGAACCAAAAATATTCAGTTCATTTAATATCTCGGCATACTGCGTGGAGTTTGCCATTTTAGGAATTCGCGTCGGCTGTTGCAAACCATAACTAAAATCATATGAAAATTGTGGTTTCCCGGATTTCCCTAATCTGGTGGTAACCAAAATTACCCCATTGGCAGCCTGCGAACCATAAATTGCCGCAGACGCATCCTTTAAAACAGATACACTTTCAATATCGTTTGGATTAATCCGGTCAAGCCCGCCAGCCCGGTTAGGAATCCCATCAATTACAATCAGGGCATTATTGTTTCCTAATGAGTTAATACCACGAATCCGGATAGTTGATCCATCATAACCCGGTTCTCCACTTCCCTGAAGTGCGGTTACCCCTGGTAAACGACCAGCAAGTGAATTTGATAAATTTACTGAAGAAGATTTTGCCAGTTCAGTACCTTTTACCGCGGCTACAGCACCAGAAACAACTGCCTTTTTTTGTGTACCGTAACCAACAACAATCACTTCTGATAAGTTTTGATTGTTCTCTAATAAACGAACCGTAATATTGGTTTGGTTCTTTACCCCCACTTCCTGATCAGTGTAGCCAACATAGCTGAATACTAAGATGGCATCTTCGGGTACTTTAATGCTAAATTTTCCTGAGCCATCTGTAACGGTAGCAGCAGTTCCACCTTTCAACTTAACACTTACGCCAGGAATTGGGCCTTTTGCATCAGTAACTAAACCTTTCACTACGATGTCGGCAAAACGGCTACTAAGCGCAAATGGGAGATTTTTGTTTAACGGTGCTTTAGCAGAAGTGCTGCCAACTGGAGAAAAAATGAGACAACTGCCGCAAGCAAAAAAAATGCTTGATCTGGCAAAATCCCTCAATAGATTTTTTTTCATAGTTTTACAATTTATTTGGTTAGCGATTGATTGTAATACACTTTAATACTTATGGATCTCCATAAGTTTGATCAGTTGTACTTCGAAAAAGTAAACACCTGAATTAACCATTTAAAAAGTTCCTCTATCCTAAAATCATCTCGAATTTCAGCGTTGTAAGCATTTTACCTTAATCAGTATACATGACTTACACATTAAAATCACGGTTATAAGGTAAAATCGTTTGCTTAACTAATTCTCATAATCATAGTTAGTGATTGAGCTTTTATATTTGGTTATTCGCAATATAAGAATATTAGAAATTAAAAAAAGGGGGGCAAAATGATAAATTGAAGGGGTTTACTCGTATAAAAATCAGTGAATGCAGAACTAATAATACGAAGTAAATTATTCTTGCAAGGTTTAGAAAAAGAAAATTTTTAGGGAATTAAAATTTCAGAGATTTACGGAGGTGATCTGTTCTACGAAATTTTATCGAAAGAAATCCCGCGCTCCAGCTTTTGGAGATGTGCTTTTAACATTGCATTTTCTGGCTTTAATAATTGAGGATCGTTTTCAAAAAGTTCAATCACGGTATTCCGGGCTTCCGCCAGAATAACCTGGTCGGTTGCCAAGTCAGCAAGTTTTAATTCTAGCACACCGCTTTGTTGAGTTCCCGTGATATCACCCGGCCCGCGAAGCTGCAAATCAATCTCTGAAATTTCGAAACCGTTGTTTGTGCGCACCATCGTTTCCAGCCTTACCTTCCCTTCCCTGCTAAGTTTATTGCCACTCATCAAAATACAAAATGATTGCTCAGCGCCCCTTCCAACGCGTCCACGCAACTGGTGTAATTGTGACAAGCCGAAACGCTCTGCATTTTCGATCACCATTATAGATGCATTTGGAACATTCACGCCCACTTCAATTACAGTTGTAGCCACCATAATGTGGCTTTTGCCATCAATAAACTGTTGCATTTCAAATTGCTTATCTGCGTTTGGCATTTGTCCATGAACAATACTAATTTGGTAATCAGGTCGGGGAAACTGATAACTTAACTGTTCTACACCTGCTTCCAGATGTAACAAGTCTAATTTCTCACTTTCCTTAATTAACGGATAAACGATATAAACCTGCCTGCCTTTTGCAATTTCCTGTTTCATAAAACCAAACATCCTGAGGCGTTGTCCTTCAAAAAGATGTTTAGTTTCTATAGGTTTTCTTCCGGCGGGGAGTTCATCAATCACGGAGACATCTAAATCACCATATAAAGTCATCGCCAGCGTACGTGGTATTGGCGTTGCCGTCATCACCAAAATATGAGGAGGAATAATATTTTTACGCCAAAGTTTAGCACGTTGCTCCACACCAAAGCGATGTTGCTCATCAATTACAACTAGACCAAGGTTTTTAAACTTCACCTTATCTTCAATCAGCGCATGGGTTCCAATTAGAATATCAATCTCGCCACTTTCCAGTTGTTCGTGCAAAATGGTCCGGTCTTTCTTTTTGGTACTTCCGGTGAGGATGGCCACCTTAACCAGATCGTCTGTTACCAGTTCAGTGATGGAAGCATAATGTTGCCTGGCTAAAATTTCCGTTGGCGCCATCATACAAGCCTGATAGCCGTTGTCATTTGCCAATAACATACTCATTAAGGCTACAGCAGTTTTTCCACTTCCTACATCGCCCTGAACAAGTCGATTCATCTGTATCGCTCGCTGTGTATCTATCCTGATTTCCTTAACTACCCGTTTCTGTGCATTGGTGAGTTCGAACGGAAGAAATTCTTTGTAAAACCGATTGACCTTCTCCCCTACTTTTTCAAATCGGGCACCTTTAAATTTTAACTGTCGTAAGTGCTTATTGTGCAAGAGCTGCAATTGAATAAAAAAGAGTTCTTCAAATTTTAAGCGCCTTTCAGCTGCATTTAAATCTTGCTGGTTTTTAGGGAAATGAATATTTAACAACGCCATTTTTTTATCTGGCAGCTGGTACTTATCAATAATGTACTGCGGCAAGCTTTCTGGCACTTGTTGAATTACCTGATCAAGCAAGCCTGCAATCAGCCTTTGGATACCTTTCGAATCCAACGTAAATTTCTTTAATTTCTCTGTAGAATTGTAAACGGGTTGTAGCGTTAAATTTCCCCTGCCTTGTGGCCGATGCTGATACAATTCCATTTCCGGATGTGATATACTAAACGTACCGTTAAAGAGCGTGGGCTTTCCAAATGCAACATAAGCCGTTCCTACAGTAATATTTTCATCAACCCACTTTAAGCTTTGAAACCAAACCAGCTCCATGATCCCGGTTTCATCTTTAAAAACAGCCACAATGCGTTTTGCTCTTTTATCGCCAATTACCTTTTTACTGATTACCCGCCCAATAATCTGAATGTATTGCGAATCTGGATTGATCTGATTAATCTTAAAAAACTTTGTACGGTCGATATAGCGAAAAGGATAATGCGCCAACATGTCCCGAAAGGTGAATAGACCTAAGTCTTTTTTCAAAACATCTGCACGACTAGGTCCTACGCCTTTAATAAACTCTATAGGTGTATCTAAAATCGAATTGAACAAGGCAACTATTGTTTTTTATAAACCAGACTTTTTAGCAATTGTGCGTTAAAAATAACGATAGAGAAGAGCAAAAGCAAATAAGCAAAGAGCTGATGGATATCAATTTCCTCTTTAAAATAGAAGAATGCTACAGTGAAAGCTACAATCGGGTTCAGATAAATCAGAATACCGAGTGCCGAAGATGGCATTCCCAGCAGCGCATAAGAGTTTAAAAATAATGGCACAATGGTAAAAACAATCGCAATAAGAAATATATGCGACCAGAAGAAGGGATCTGCAGGAAGGAAATTAGTCTGTGACAAATAAAGTGGTAAAATCATTAATCCTGATAGAATGAGCTGAACACCTAAAAAATTAAACTTGTCTATTCCTGTGATCACTTTTAGTACGATAACGTAGATTGCATAAAATGATGCAATCAGAACCGCCCACAGCACCTCATGTAGTGAACCAGTGGCCAATAGTAAGATGCTGATAAAGGCAATTAATAGTGCTACTATTTTAGTCTTTGTTAACTGTTCTTTTAAGATAACAAAGCCACATAATGCTGTGATCAAAGGGCAAACCATGTAGGCGAAAGCAGCTGCCTTCAAACTGACACTATTTACAGCGTAAATGTAGGTAAACCAATTACCCGTAATTAAAAGTGCTGATAATATTGTTAAGAGCGCAATTTGTATTTTTTTACCTCTGGATAGAGAAGCCAAAAAAGTAAGGTCGTTTTTAAGTGCAGTTCTTCTAAAAAGAAGAATGACACTCCAAACCATAATTATGGAAACAAATATTCTATAATACAGGATTTCCTGTGGCAGATAGTCTTTTATATTACGCAAGGGGATAGACATTGTTCCCCAGATGATATAGGGAACAATGCCTGCAAGAAAATATTTAGTTTTGCTGGCCGCCAATTATCCTAATATGGCAATTACAGAAATTTCAACGTTCACATTTTTTGGTAATACTGATACCTGCACCGTTTCGCGGGCAGGAAAGTCTGCCGTAAAATACTGGCCATAAACTTCATTAACCTGCGCAAAAGTTCCCATATCACTTAAAAAGATTGTCGATTTCACCACGTGGTCGAAAGTCAAGCCAGCTTCTAATAACACTGCTTTCAAATTCCGCATTACCTGGTGAGTTTCTTCTTCAATGTTGCTGATATTTAATTCACCATTTTCAGGATTGATCGCCACCTGGCCAGATACGAATAAAAAGTTACCTGCTTTTACAGCCTGACTATATGGCCCGATTGGCGAAGGAGCATTCGTGGTATTAATAATTTCTTTCATAAGATTTAAGTTTTATTTAGCAAGCCATTGAATGAGCTTATAGATTATACCAGCCAGAAAAATGGTGATCGCCAATGCATTAATAAAATGCATTATTTTAATATTGATATTATTTGGGCGATTTGGATCCTTTTTTCTGAAAAAGTACATGGTACAAACTTAGCTAAAAAAGCATGACACAGAAACTAAAAGGCACAAAAAAAGTCCCGATTTGCATCGGGACTTTTTTTTAAACTTAATATTGAAATACTAGTTTCTAGCAGTTTCAACACGACGGTTTTGGATACGACCTTCTTCAGTATCGTTAGAAGCAATTGGATTAGCTTCACCTAAACCTTTAGTAGCAACTTGACTAGCAGTTACACCAGAGTTTACTAAGTAAGTTTTAACAGAATTTGCTCTGTCTTTAGATAATTTCATGTTATATGCAGCAGTACCTTCGCTTGAAGCGTAACCGTTTACAGTTACTTTACCACCGTTTTCACGTAACACTGAAGATAATTTATCTAAAGTAGGATAAGATTCAGTTTTTAATACAGATGAGTTGAAATCAAAAGAGATTTTTTCGAAACCTGTTACGTTAGTGTTAGTTGAATCAGCTGAGAATTTTGGAAGTGGACATCCAGATCCGTCAACAGCAGTACCTGCAGGAGTTCCTGGGCATTTGTCGAATTGATCAGCAACACCATCACCATCAGTATCTTTTTTCAAATCTTCAACAGATTTTTCAACATTAGATACACGGTTTTTCAAAGCTTCAACTTCTTGACGTAAAGTAGGATCTTTTAACTCATCATACATAGTAGCTAATGGGTTAGACCATTCTAAACTTGGTTTTGCAGAAGAACCTAAAGAGAATTCTAAACCAGCATAACCGTAAGAGAATTTATCTTTAGTAGTTGCATTAGCATAAACACCATCAAAGTTATCAGCGTCAACAAAGTTCATTGTGTAACCTAAGTTAAAGTTAACACGCTCAGAAACTTTGAATTTAACACCAGCACCTACTGGAATGTAGAAACCTTTTACGTAATCTTTAGCTTCGTGTCTGTCTCCAACTGGACCAATAGCAGTACCTTTCCAGTCAATAACAGTTCCGTTAGCTTGAGTAACTTTAGGCGCATAAGCTAAATAACCAGCACCAGCAGTTAAGAAGAAACTAACTGAATTCTCACGACGTAAGAAATCGATAGAACCTAAGTTAACAACACCACGTAAATCTACAGCATATTGTAATTCAGTTTCGAAATCACGAGCAGTTGAAGTAACCGGACCTGAAGTTGCATCATTTGAACCAGAAACTTTACCACGTACACCAGCTAATTCTAATGCGAAAGAGTGACCTAATTGTTTACGGATGTTTAAACCGTAACCTAAATTAACGTCCCATTTGTTAAAGTCGTTAGTACCACCGATAGCAACTACAGGAGCTAATACACCTGCGTTAACACCGATTGACCAAGTTCTGTACTGTCCTCTTCCACCAAATACCTTGGTAGAAGAAGTAGTTGCAGGAGCATCCTGAGCGACAGCAAGAGAAGCAACTCCTGTTAATGCCACTAAAGAAAGCGCAACACTTTTCTTTAAAGTAGAATAATTCATAATCTTTTTCTTTTTTTAAGGGTTAAACAATTTAATTGATTAATTTTTTGTAA
>Ga0308159_1002100_pt1 | contig 24371 bp, 22 predicted proteins | sample PhyCR1_FD_201040 | JGI IMG/M metagenome (GOLD analysis project Ga0308159, IMG submission 201040) | Phyllosphere microbial communities from UC Gill Tract Community Farm, Albany, California, United States - DLSLC.R1 | ecosystem: Host-associated > Plants > Phyllosphere > Unclassified | place: USA...
ACGCGCGCCTCGCCGTTGCTCGTGCCCAGCATCTTCGCTATCGAATTGCCGGTGCCGTTCACGGCCATGGCGCCGTCCAGCCGGCCGAAGCTCTTTTCCATCAGCTCGACCTTGGGGAAGAGGGCCGACAGGCGCAGCCCGTCCACGCTGCCGCGCAGCTGGGCCTTGAGCGGGCCCTCGCGGCCGTCGAGCACCACGGTGGAATCGATCTTGCCCTGCGCCACACCGAAGCGCAGCGGCGACAGGGTGAGCTGGGCGTTCTCCATGCGGGCATGCACGTCGAGGTTTTCGATCGGCAGGCTTTCGTCGCGCACGATGCGCTCGCCCTTGAACTTCAGGTCCAGGTCCATCGCGTTCCAGCGGTCGGTGGCGAAGGCGGCGTCGGGCAGCACCTTGCCGGCGCGCTTCGACGTGCCTTTTTCCTGCGGCCGCTCGCCGGACGGCGCGCCCACCACCGGGCCCAGATCGGCCAGGCGCAGCTGCTTCGATGCCATCTCGCCCGTGAGGCGCGGGCGGGGTTCGGCGGAGGTGTAGGTGAGCTGGCCACGCAGGTCGCTCTGCCCCACATTCCCCGTGAAGTCGCGGTAGTCCCACACGGCACGGCCCGGCTCCAGGCTGCCCACCAGGTGGCCCTTGGTGCGGAAGGGTGGCGTGTTGGGCAGCACGATGCCCGTCAGCGGATAGAGATCGGCCATGCTCTCGGCCTGCAGCAGCACCTGCATGTCCAGGCCCGAGAACGATGCAGGGTTGGACAGCGTGCCCTCCACCTCGGCGCGCACCGTGCCCGCCCGGGCCTTGAACTGCAGCGGGTACTGCACTTCCTTCTGGCGCAGCGAGAGCACGTGGCCCGCCTGCCCGCTGCCTTCGATGCGCGCCTTGGCGTAGCGGCCGCGCACGTCGAAGCGCAGGCCGTACGGCCCCGGGCTTTCCTGGGTGGAGAGATTCGCCACGAAGGCCAGGTCCTTCATCGCATCGGCCAGCGCCACGCGGCCTTCCTTCACGGACACGCGGCCCACGTCCACCGTCCAGGGGTTCGGGCTCGGCTCGCCGTCGGCCGCGGGCCGGTCGAACGTCCAGTTGTTGCTGCCGTCCGCGCGGCGGGCCAGGGCCACGTCGGGCGACTCGACCGCCAGCGTGCCGATGGACACGTGCCGCACCAGGAGCGGCAGCAGCTTGAGCGATGCGCTCGCGCGGCCCACCGACGCCATGGCCGGAGGCGTGGCGCCGGCGGGCTGCGAGCCGTCCACCACGGCGGGGGCGCTCGCGCCCGACGACGCGGCCGCTGCCGGCCCGGACGCGGGCGAGGAAGCAGGCGCGGACGCGGGCGACGATGCGGCCGAGGCCGGGGATGCCGCATCCGAAGCGGCGGCGCGCTTTTCCACCACGCGCGCATCGGCGTTGGCGGACTCCATGCCCACCGCTCCATAGCGGCCGAAGTCCGGGCGGTTGCCCAGCACCAGCCGCTCCGCCTGCACCGTCAGCCCGGGCACCCAGCGGCGCCAGCCGGTCTCCATGTCCACCGGCTGCGGCCAGTGCCAGCGGGCCGACAGATCGCCTGCGATCTCGAAGTGGCGTCCGGTGGCGGCGCTCACGCGCTCGTTGATCCAGGGCTTGGCGCGGTTCCAGTCGAACGTGAGCAGGATGACGAGGGCGATTAGCAGCAGGGCCACCAGCGTTCCCAACACGCCGAGCACCCAGGTCATGGCCCGGCCCCGCTGGCCGCGCGCAGCGGGGGATCGGGGCCGGTGGAGAGGATGGGAAGGAAGGGAAGGGCGCATGGCGATGGGCGTGTAGTGGAGTCCCTGGAGGAAAATGCCGGCCTGCCGCCCCCAGGGTTTCTTGGTATGTACGTCTGCACGGCGGGCAGCTGTGCGGCCAATGCTAGTGCGAGGACCGCGCCGGCCACGACGGCTGGCAGCGCATGCGGCACGCGCTCTTGTCCTACAACGCGACCATTGCATGCGCCCAAGCCACCCACCCACGGTTGCGTTATCGGGTGCGGGCCCGATCGGTGCTGGCGGCGCGGCTCCTAGAATGCGCGCCCATGCACAACCCCAACGATCCCCGCGTGCTGCCCGTCCGCGCGGGCGTGAGTCCCAGTTGCGTGGTCACGTCCAGCCAGGGAGACGGCCTGCTCATCGACTTCCTGGCCGGCCGGCTACCGGTGGTCGACCGGGCCGGGTGGCAGGCGCGGATGGAGCGCGGCGAAGTGGTGGACGAGCACGCCCGCCCCGTCACGCCCGACCGGCCCTTCGTGCGGGGCCTGCGCATCTACTACTACCGGGAAATCGAGGACGAGGCCTGCATCCCCTTCGAGGAATCCGTGCTCTACCAGGACGAGCACCTGGTGGTGGCCGACAAGCCGCACTTCCTGCCCGTGGTGCCCACCGGGCGCTACCTGCAGCACACGCTGCTCGTGCGGCTCAAGCGCCGGCTCGGCCTGGAGGAGCTGTCGCCCATGCACCGCATCGACCGCGACACGGCCGGCCTCGTGCTGTTCTCTGTGCAGCGCGCCACGCGCGGCCGCTACCAGGCGCTGTTCCGCGACCGCATGGTGGACAAGACCTACGAAGCCGTCGCCCCCTGGCGCCCGGAGCTGCCTTTCCCGATGGAGCGCGCCAGCCGCATCGAAGAGAGCCCGCAGTTCTTCCGCATGCACGAGGTGCCCGGCGAGCCCAACAGCCTCACGCGCATCGACGTGCTGGAGACGGCAGGCGCCTGGGCGCATTACCGGCTCTCGCCCGTGACGGGCAAGCGCCACCAGCTGCGCGTGCACATGGACGCCCTGGGCCTGCCGCTGCGGGGCGATGCCTTCTATCCCGAAGTGAACGATCCGCCGGAAGGCGACTTTTCCCGGCCACTGCAACTGCTGGCCCGCGCGATCGCGTTCACCGACCCGGTCACCGGCGGCGAGCGCCGGTTCGAAAGCCGGCGGCACCTGGAGTGGCCGGTCGGCGAGGGCTGACCGGCAGCTCCTTCCACTGAACCGGACGGCGGTGCGGTAGGACGAACCAGGGGCCGGGCCGGAGCGCATGCGAAGGAAGAGGGCGGGGCGAAGGTGCGCATCCGGTGCTCCAGGCAATGGAAGAGATGCCGCAGGATAGCCGCGCGGCAGGGAGCACGCACGCCGGGGGCGCATCGGCGGCATTCCTTCGCACCTGCAGGCCTCGCTTCGTGCCGGCCGCCCACGTCCGGCCGGAGCGGGACTCCAATCACCCGGTCTCCACTTTTTGATCCAAGGACAACAATAATGCTCAACCGAGTGAATGCCCATCTCACCGTTTCCACCGCACGGCGCGAGGAAACCGAAGACGCCCCGGCCACGCCGAAAACGCGCAACCTCAACGAAATCTACGCGTCGACCACCGAACTGCCCACGCGCGAATCCACGGGCGCCTCCGGCATGCAGCAGCTGCGCACCAGCCTGCCGTCCAACGCGTACCAGGCCGCGGAGAAGCAGGACCCGCGCGCCGCACAAGCCGCGCAGAACCTCCTGCAGCTGCAGAACTGGAAGCGCTGATGCACTGAAGACCTCGATGACAGGGACGGGCCTCCGAACCCGCAGCGACACCGCCGGCGGATGAACGCCGGCGCATACCGGATGGCCGGCATCCCAGATGCCGGCCGTTTTTCGTCAGCCTTCCTGACAAGCGCTTCAGATGTCATTTGACATAATATACATCGTATCTAGTAGATGATGCACGGTAGCCCAGAGGCCGGCCGGCCTTTGGGAACGGAGCCAGCATACCCGCCAGCACCGCACCGTCTCACCCCTTGGGCTTCCTGACCCTCGCCGGCCCCGCAAGCTGCTTCTTCCTGGGACCGGCAGGCAGCCGCTCCCGCAACTCACTGAGCATGGCCAGCACCTCGCCGCTGCGGTCGTCGAGCTTCGACCGCAGGCGCTCGGCCTCGCCGCGAGCGGATTGCAGTTCCTGCGCCAGGCCGGCGTGGGCGGCCTGCAGCGTGCCGAGCTGCGCCTCGACATCCCGCGCCCGGTCCTGGGCGTCGGCGAGCGCCTTGGCGGATTTCCTCTGGTCGCTCTCTATCTGCGATGCCAGCCGCCGGGCCTCCTGGCGGGCCCGGTCGACCTCGGCGTGGAGGCGCCGCTCCTGGGCCTGGGCGCGTTCTTCAAGGCGGGTACGTTCGGCCTGGTGGTCGGCCTCCCGGGCTTCCTGGCGTTTGCGATCGGCGTCCGCCGCCTTGCGCAGCTGCGCGTTCTCGGAGCGGGCCGCGGCCAGTTGCTGCTGGCAGGCCAGAAGCTGTTGCTGCAGTTCCTGGACCTGGCGTGCCGCTTCGGCGATCTGGGCGTCGCGGGCCTGGAGGGCGACCGCGTAGGCCTCGCCGCGGTCGTCGAGCCGCTGCCGTTCCTGCGCCAGTGCCTCCTGGGCCCGGCGCAGGGCCTCGGCCTGCGCCTCCAGTTCGGACCGGGATCGGGCGAGCCGGGCCGTGGCGGCCTCATCGGCATGCTGCAGCGCCCGGCCCCACAGGGTTTTCGCCGCGCGCAGCACCGGCGCAGGCACGGCGGGCTGCCCGTCGGCACCGTCTTCTGCAGGGTGTGCCGGATCTGCCGGGGCCTGCAGTCGCCGGGCCAGCGTGGCATACCACCCATCCAGCATCGGCCCCACGGTGTTGGGCGACCCCCTGCCCAGCTGCTGCCGCACGCGCTCGATGGTCGGCCGCTCGCCGAGCCCGAGCACCGTGTCCGCCGCCGCCCAGACCTCTTCCATCTGCACGCCGCGCGGCCCTCTCAGCATCCTGGATTGCATCACCCTCTCCCCTTCCATAAATTACCCACGATAAGAGGTTCTTATCGAGGCTAACGTGACATATGATGTAGAAAACAATACATTGTATGTATGAAAATATTCAAATCGAACGGTGCGCGCCCGCCGATGCGCTTGCCGCCGCCGGGAAACGTTCCCGCGCTGCAGCCGGAAATGCTGTCGGATGCCACGGCCCAGGCCGTCGAGGAGCTGATGCGCGAAGGCGAATCGGCGAATACGCTCGCGAGCTACCGCTCCGCCCTGCGGTACTGGGCCGCCTGGTTCAATCTGCGCTACGGGCAGCCGATCGCCCTCCCGGTGCCCCCGGCCGTGGTGCTTCAATTCATCGTGGACCACGCCCAGCGCAGCACGGGCGAAGGGCTGGCCCACGAGCTGCCGCCCGCGATCGACGAGGTGCTGGTGAAGGCGGGGTTCAAGGGCAAGCCGGGCCCCATGGCCCTCAATACCCTGGTCCACCGGATCGCGGTGCTCTCCAAAACCCACCAGCTCAAGGAGGCGGAGAACCCCTGCCAGGACGCGAAGGTGCGCGAGCTGTTGACCAAGACCCGCCGGGCCTATGGCAAGCGCGGCGACCTGCCCAGGAAAAAGGACGCGCTGACGAAAGACCCGCTGATGGCCATGCTGGAAACCTGCGATCTGGCGACGCCCAAGGGCCTGCGCGACCGGGCCCTGCTGCTGTTCGCGTTCGCCAGCGGCGGCCGGCGGCGTTCGGAGGTCGCCGGCGCCGACATGAAGCACCTGCGGCGCCATGGGCCGTCGTCGTTCACCTTCATGCTGGCCCATTCCAAGACCAACCAGCATGCGGCGGACCGCCCGGAGAACTACAAACCCATCGAAGGGCTGGCCGGCGAAGCCCTGCACGCCTGGCTCGAGGCCGCGCGCATCACCGAGGGGCCGGTCTTCCGGCGGGTGCTGAAAGGCGGCAGGCTGGCCGGCGCGCTGTCCCCGGCGGCCGTGCGCGACATCGTCAAGGAACGGGCGCTGGCCGCCGGGCTGCCCGACGACTACTCCGCGCATTCGCTGCGCTCGGGGTTCGTCACCGAGGCGGCATCCCAGAACGTGCCGCTGGCCGACACGATGGCCATGACCGGCCACCGCAGCGTGGCGACCGTGATGGGTTACTTCCGGTCCACCGGCGCGAGCCAGGCGGCGAACCTGCTCGATCCCAAGGCGCCGCCCACGCGCTCCTGAAGCATGCCGGGAGAGCGCGGCGCTGCCGCTGCCGCCGTGCCCGGCGGACGGTGCCGCGTCCCTGCACAATCCCGGGATGACTTCCGGCTCCCCGCTCCCCCGCGCCTGGATGCGCCTGCCTTCCGGCGCGCACCTCGACCTGATCGATCCGGACCCCGCCGCGTGGACCGACACGGATCTGGCGGTGCGGCTGTCGCGCACCGCGCGCTGGGGCGGCGAATCGGCCTGGCCGCTGCCGCTCTCGGTCGCCCAGCACTCGCTGCTGGTGCTGGAACTGCGGCGGGCGGCCGCCCCCGCGCCGCTCAGCGCCGAAGAAGAGCTGCAGGAGATCCTGCACGACGCGGAAGAAGGCTTTCTCGGGTTCGACTGCATCTCGCCGCTGAAGGCGGTGCTGGGCGAGCCCTTCCGCGCGGTGGCGGACCGGCTCATGCAGGCGGTCGCAGAGCGCTACGGATTGCCGGACTGGACTCCAGAGGCCCACCGGCTGCACAAGGCGGCGGATCTGGCGGCCGCTGCGAGCGAGGCCGTGCACTGCGTGGGCTGGACGCACGATGAGGTGCGCGGCATCCTGCGCATCGACGCGCCCGTGATGGGCTCCGATCCGCTGGCGGCCCGGTACGGCGGCACACCCTGGGAACCCTGGCCTCTCGGCGTGGCGGCCGAGCGATTCCATGCAGCGCTGCAGGATGCGCTGGCCCGCCGCGATGCACAGAGCGCAAGCGTCTGTTGAGAAAATCCGACGGCGTTGAAGCCTGTGGGTAGCGGGACCGCACGCCCTCTTCCACTGCCCCGGCGCTCCCCCGCCCTGCGCCGCACCTGTTTTGACGGCAGGGCGCCACCCGCCTTCGAGCCCGATGCAGCGATGGCCCGCTGGCATCACGCCGCGGCGAGCCGCTCCTTCGCCAGCCGCGTGCCTTCCGCCAGCACCTGCAGCTTGCGCCATGCCACGTCGCGGCCCATCGGCGCCAGGCCGCAGTTGGTGCATGGGAACAACCGCTCCTTCGGCACGAACGCGAGGGCCCGCGCAATGGTGTCGGCAACCTCCTCCGGCGTCTCGACCACGTCGCTCGCCACGTCGATCACGCCGACCATCACATCCTTGCCGGCCAGCAGCTGCATCAGGTCGGGCGGCACGTGCGAGTGAATGCATTCCAGGCTCACCTGGTCGATGCGGCTTTTGGCCAGCGCGGGAAACACCGTCTCGTACTGGCGCCATTCCTCGCCCAGGGTTTTCTTCCAGTCGGTATTCGCCTGGATGCCGTAGCCGTAGCAGATGTGCACCGCCGTCGTGCAGGTCAGGCCCTGCGCAGCGCGCTCCAGTGCCTGCACGCCCCAGTCGGCGGCATCCTTCATGTAGACGTTGAAGGCGGGCTCGTCGAACTGGATGATGTCCACGCCGTCGGCCTGCAGCGCCAGTGCTTCCTGGTTGAGCAGTTCCGCGAAGGCGAAGGCCATTTTCACCTTGTCACCGTAGAAGCGGTCCGCCACCGTGTCGACGATGGTCATCGGGCCCGGCAGGGTGAACTTCAGCTTTTTCTTTGTATGGGCACGCGCCAGCTGGGCCTCGAAGGCATGCACGCGGCCCTTCAACCGCAGCGCGGACACCACCTGCGGCACCATCGCGTCGTAGCGGTTGTCGCGGATGCCCATCTTCACCTTGTGCTCGAAGTCGATGCCCTCGACCTGTTCCAGGAAACCATGCACGAAATGCTGGCGCGATTGCTCGCCGTCGCACACGATGTCCAGGCCCGCGTCTTCCTGGGCCTTGATCCACAGCAGGGTCGCGTCGGCCTGGGCCTGCCGCAGCGCCTCGCCTTCGGCACGCCACTGGGGCCAGAGCTTGTGGGTTTCGGCGAGCCAGGCGGGTTTCGGCAGGCTGCCGGCGATGGAGGTTTCGAACATGGGAGGGTTTCCTTTTGTAGTGAGAAGCATCAGGCCGCGCAGCCAGCGGCCCACCGCTGCAGCACATGCCCGTAGGGCTTGATGAAGTGCTCTTCCGCGAATCTGCCCTGCGCTGCGGCCAGCTGGCTGCGCTCTTCCCGGTCGTAGACGATCTGCGTCACCGAGTAGTCCTGGTTCTTCAGGCTCGGCCGGTAGAGCGGGCCGGCCGCGGAGTTGGCGTTGTAGATCTCGGGGCGGTAGATCTTCTGGAAGGTCTCCATCGTGCTGACGGTGCCGATCAGCTCCAGGTTCGTGTAGTCGTTCAGCAGGTCGCCGTGGAAGTAGAAGGCCAGCGGGGCCACGCCGCCCCGCGGCATGAAGAAGCGCACCTGCATGCCCATCTTGGCGAAATACTGGTCGGTCGAGGACGGCTCGTTCTGCTGGTACTCCACCCCCAGCACGGGGTGCCGGTTGCCGGTGCGCCGATAGGTCTTGCTGGTCGCCGCGCTGATGCAGATGACCGGCGGCTTGCTGAAATGCCGCCGGTAGGCCTCGGACTGGATGAACTGCTTGAAGAGCTTTCCGTGCAAATCGCCGAAATCCTGGGGAACGCCGAACTCCGCCCGGCCGGCGTTGTAGCCGGGCAGCAGCACGCTGAAGTCGTAATCGCGGACGTACGAGGAGAAATTGTTGCCCGCGATGCCCTCGATGCGTTGCCCCGTGGCCTTGTCGAGGATGCAGGTCTTCAGGATCTCGATGAGCGGGAACGTGGGGCTGCCCGCCTCGGCGCCGAGGTGCATTTCGACGGAGACGATCCCCAGTTCGACCGCATAGCGGTCTCCCGACGGGTTGTCCCAATGCGCCAGGTCGTTGAAGCGGTGGTCGATCATCCGCAGCGTGTTGCGCAGGTTCTGCTGCCGGTTCGCGCCCCGCGCGAGGTTGGCGAAGTTGGTGGTGATGCGTGTGCCTTCGGCTGGACGGTAGTTTTCGTCGAATCCCACCGTCTTCACCGTGAAACCCCATGGTTCGTTCATTCCATTCACCTTCTTTCATTCTTCCGGGCTGTCGATGGGAACGGATGCTAGGGTTCGGAATCGATGAAGTAAAATGGTTTTATCTCAACGATTCATGAATGGAATTCATTGAATGCTGGAACGCATCCACCTCCAGATCGTTCAGCAGGTCGAACAGCAGGGGTCTTTGACTGCGGCCGCGGGCGTGCTCCATCTCACGCAGTCGGCCCTGAGCCACAGCATGAAGAAGCTGGAACAGCAGCTGGGTACCGACGTGTGGTTGCGCGAGGGCCGCAGCCTGCGGCTGACGCAGGCGGGCCAGTACCTTCTCGCGGTGGCGAACCGCGTGCTGCCGCAACTGCATCTCGCCGAAGAGCGCCTGGGCCAGTTCGCCCAGGGGGAGCGTGGCGCGCTGCGCATCGGGATGGAATGCCACCCCTGCTACCAGTGGCTGCTGAAGGTGGTGTCGCCCTATCTGGCGGCCTGGCCGGACGTGGATGTGGACGTGAAGCAGAAATTCCAGTTCGGCGGCATCGGGGCGCTGTTCGGCTACGAGATCGACCTGCTGGTCACGCCGGACCCGCTGTTCAAGCCGGGCCTGGCGTTCGAGCCGGTGTTCGACTACGAGCAGGTGCTCGTCGTGGCCCGGGGGCACGCCCTCGCATCGGTCCCGTACGTGAAGCCGCAGCAACTCACCCGGGAGGTGCTCATCAGCTATCCCGTCGACATCGAGCGCCTGGACATCTACAACCAGTTCCTGCTGCCGGCCGGCGTCACACCGCGGCGCCACAAGACCATCGAGACCACCGACATCATGCTGCAGATGGTGGCCAGCGGCCGCGGCGTGGCCGCCCTGCCCCGCTGGCTGGTCGAGGAATACGCGGCCCGGATGGACGTGGTGCCCGTCCGGCTGGGCGCGCGCGGTATCGCCAAGCAGATCTTCCTGGGGGCGCGCGAGGCGGATGCCGCCATCGACTACCTGCGGGCCTTCGTGGACATGGCCCGCGGCGCCGGGATGGCGGCGCACGCACCGGATTGAAGCGCCGGGGTGAAGCGCGGCACCATCGCGGCCCGGCATGCGAGCCCCCTGTACATGCCGGGCCGCCGGCGCCGCTACCATCGGGGCATGTCCCTGCCCTCCTCTTCCACTTCCCCGTCCCTGTCCGGCACCTCCGTCCATTTCGGCCATGCCGACCGTGTCTGCATCGTCACCGGCGGCGCCCAGGGCATCGGCGAGGCCTGCGCCCGCCGCTTCGCCCGCGAGGGTGCGCGCGTGGTGGTCGCCGACGTGGACGACGCGCGCGGCAACGCGCTGGCCGCGGAGCTGCCGCAGGCGCTCTACGTGCGCTGCGACGTCGGCGACAAGGCCCAGGTGGACGCATTGGTGGCGCAGGTGCTGCAGGTGCATGGCCGCATCGACGTGCTGGTGAACAACGCGGGCATCTTCCGCGCGGCGGATTTCCTCGACATCACCGAGGACGACTTCGACGCCGTGCTGCGCGTGAACCTCAAGGGCGCGTTCCTGATGGGCCAGGCGGCGGCACGCGCGATGGCCACGGCGGGCCGGGGCGCGATCGTGAACATGAGCTCGGTGAACGGCGTGCTCACCATTCCCACCATCGCGAGCTACAACGTGAGCAAGGGCGGCATCAACCAGCTCACGCGCGTGATGGCGCTGTCGCTGGCGGACCGCGGCGTGCGCGTGAACGCGGTCGCGCCGGGCACCATCGCCACCGAGCTCGCGGCCAAGGCCGTGCTCACGAGCGACGACGCCCGCGCCCGCATCCTGGGCCGCACGCCCATGAAGCGCTTGGGCGAGCCCGCCGAGGTGGCCGACGTGGTCGCCTGGCTCGCGAGCGACGCGGCCAGCTACGTGACCGGCGAGATCGTGGTCGTGGATGGCGGGCGGATGACGCTCAACTACACCGTGCCCGTCTAGGGCGGTCCATGCGCCCTTCCAGCGTCGTTGCCGCACACGGGTTTTCGATGTGCCGGCACAATCGGAGCCCATGAGATTCCTCCACACGATGCTGCGCGTCGGCAACCTCCAGCGCTCGATTGATTTCTACACCAACGTGCTCGGCATGCAACTGCTGCGCACCTCCGAGAACCCCGAGTACAAGTACTCGCTGGCGTTCCTGGGCTTCGACGGCGGCAACCCGGGACAGGCCGAGATCGAACTCACCTACAACTGGGGCACCGAGAGCTACGACATGGGCACGGCCTACGGCCACATCGCCCTCGGCGTGCCGGACGCCCATGCGGCCTGCGAGAAGATCAAGGCCGCCGGCGGCAACGTGACGCGCGAGGCCGGTCCGGTCAAGGGCGGCACGACGGTGATCGCGTTCGTGACGGACCCGGATGGCTACAAGATCGAGCTGATCGAACGCAAGAACGACGTGGGGTCGGGCACCGGCCTGCGCTGATGGTGGGTGCGGATCGCGTCGCTGGGGCCCGGTCAGGGACAGCCGCATGTCTGGTTTAATCGAAATCTTGACGGTTCAGTCAAATTTAATCAATATGCAGGCCATTTAATCGTTTTTGGGCTCCGCCCCAGTTTCTTAAGTGCCTGAATGGATCGGTTACCGCTGGCTGGCCGAGCAATACGGGGTCGACGCCGTCCAGGCATTTCGCACGGACAGTGCCATCGGCAAGTCGCGTGCGACCGTCCGCGAAAACGGCTACGTCCATGAACAATATCCCCCCACCGCCCGCCCTGCGGCTTCCCTGGCGGGGCACCTGACCTTCGCCCTCAAACACGAGGGCGTTCACCTGGAATTTCTCGCACGGTTGTTCGATGCCGCCCCGGCCGCCGAACTGGAGGCCTGGGTAGGCGCCGAGCCCACAGGACAGTATGCCCGCCGCGCCGGCTTCTTCTACGAGTACCTCACGGGGCGGATGCTCGATTTCCCGGGCGTCGCGGCCGGCAACTATGTGACCGCGCTCGACGAAGAGCGCTACCTCACCTCCTTTCGATCGGCCAACAACCAACGGTGGCGGGTGCGCGACAACCTTCCCGGCTCGCGCAGCTTCTGCCCCATGGTGTTGCGCACACCCGCCGTCCGGCAGGCCGAGCTTTACGCGTTCGCAGAACATCTGGCCGCCCTCGAGACGGAATTCGGTGCAGACATCCTGCAACGCAGCGCCGTCTGGCTCACCATCAAGGAAAGCCGCGCCAGCTTTGCAATCGAGCACGAGGAGCAGCACGTCGACCGCGTACGGCGCTTCGCCGCCGCGATGGAGCGCTGGTGCGGCCGGCACGAGGACCCCTTGTCGGAGGCGTCGTTGAGCGAACTGCAGGCAGAGATCCTGGGGCCGCGCGCCACGCGCTACGGCGTGAGGCGCTCACCGGTGTTCGTCGGCGAGGTGGACGGTTTCCACGAGGTCGTCCACTACATCGCGCCCCACTGGGACGATGCGCCGCAGTTGCTGTCAGGTCTGCGCGACTGTGCCGAGCGGACCGTCGGCGGATCCGCTCTGGTCCGTGCCGCGGTCTTGTCATTCGGCTTCGTCTACATCCACCCCATGTCGGACGGCAACGGCCGCATTTCGCGCTTCCTGGTCAACGACGTGCTGCGGCGGGATGGCGCCGTGCCCGAGCCTTTCATTCTGCCCGTGTCAGCGACCATCACCAGTTCGGTGGTCAAGCGCCGCGGCTACGACCAGGTGCTGGAGCTTTTCTCGCTGCCGCTCATGCGCCGCTACGCCGACGCCTGGCGTTTCGGGCCGGAGCACCAGGCCGAGGACGGGGTGCGCTACAACCTGCAATTCGACGGCTACGCGGACGCATTGAACGCGTGGCGTTACCCCGACCTCACAGACCACGTCGAATACATCGCCGATATCGTGCGCGTGACCATCGAGCAGGAGATGCGCAAGGAAGCGGGCTACCTGCGCAGCCTTCGGCTTGCGCGCGAGCGTGTGAAGCAGGTGATCGAAGGGCCAGACAGCGACATTGACCGCATCATCCGCTCGGTGCGGGACAACGGCGGCCAAGTCTCGGGCAAGCTGGTGAAGGAGTTCCCCGCGTTGGCCGACGAAGCCACCGCGGCCGAACTCGCCGATGCACTGCAGGGCGTCTTCCAATCCGCACCGGCGGAGGGCGCGCCATGAAATGTCGAACGGCGGTTTTCTTCTAGGGTTGTGCCGGCGCCCGCGCTGCAAGCGCCTCCAGCGCCCGGCCCGTGAGCCGGTAGCGGATCCACTCCGATTGCGGCTGGGCCCCCAGGCTCTCGTAGAACGCGATGGACGGCGCATTCCAGTCCAGCACGCTCCACTCGAAGCGGCCGCAGTCCTTCTCGACCGCGATGGCAGCCAGGTGCTGCAGCAGCGCCTTGCCCGCGCCACGGCCGCGGCATTCGGAAGAGACGTAGAGATCCTCGAGGTAGAGGCCGTGGCGGCCCTGCCAGGTGGAGTAGTTGAAGAAATACACCGCGAAGCCCACCGGCGTGTCGCCGTCCAGGCAGATCAGCCCGAAGACGGCCGGGTTCTCGCAGAACATGGTGCGCTCCATGTGGGCGCGCGTGGACTGCATCTCGTGCTCGGCCTTCTCATAGATGGCCAGTTCGCGGATGAAATGCAGGATGGTTTCGATGTCGTCGGGGGTGGCGGGGCGGATGGTGAGGGGCTGAGGGGAAACGGTCATGGGTACGGAATGGGGAAGCGAAGGCGGGGGCGAAGGCGACAGCACGGGGGTCACGACAGCGTGCCAGCGTCCAGGGCCGGCGGGCGCAGCAGGTCCGCGTTGACGCCCATGGCTTCGCTGGCGCGCTCCACGGCCTGCCAGAGCGGCGCCGGCATGCGCAGGATGTCGTCGGGGGAATCGGCCCGGGCGATCCAGGCGTCGATCTCGTGGTGCTGCTCGGGGGTGAGCAGCTCCAGGTTCAGCATCTCGTCGATGGTTTTCATGGCCACAGTATCGCCAACCCCGAGGGCCGGCGGCACTTCTTCTTGCAGCCGTCAGCATGCCGGACGCAACGCCGCGGCGGCCCGGGCCAGTTCGGTGATGCGGGCCCAGTCGCCGGCGGCCAGCGCATCGCCGGGCACCAGCCAGGAGCCGCCCACGCAGGCGACGTTGCCCAGCGCCAGGAAATCCGCCGCATTGCCCGGCTGGATGCCGCCCGTGGGGCAGAACACCACGTCGCCGAACGGCCCCTGCCAGGCCTTGAGCATGGCGAGGCCGCCGGCCTGCACGGCCGGGAAGAACTTCAGGGCGTTGAAGCCCTCTTCCTGCGCCATCATGATCTCGCTGCCGGTGGCCACGCCGGGCAGCAGCGGCAGGTTCAGGTCGCGGCAGGCGCGGCCCACGGCGGGCGTGAAGCCCGGGCTCACGGCGAAGCGCGCGCCCGCGCGGGCGGCGGCCTGGGCATCGGCCGCGCTGCGCACGGTGCCGGCGCCGACCACGGCCTCGGGTACGTCCTTGGCGATGGCCTCCATGCAGGCCAGGGCCTCGGGGGTGCGCAGCGTCACCTCCAGCATGCGGATGCCGCCGGCCACCAGCGCGCGCGCCATGGGCACGGCATGCGCCACGTCGTTCAGCACGATCACCGGAATCACCGGCGCGTCGCGCATCACGTCCTGCGCGGTCAAAGTCCCTTGTCCGTTCACAGCCATGTGCAGGCCCCCTCTTCCGCGCTGAGCGCGTTGCGCCGGAATCCGGCAAACAGTTCGCGGCCCCAGCCGTGTCCGTCGGCACGGGCCAGTTCCTCGGGCTGGGTGGCCGGCACGCGGGCCGCCCACTCGGCCGGATCGACCAGCGCATTCAGCGTGCCGGCCACGGCGTCGAGCCGCACGATGTCGCCATCCTGTACGCGAGCCAGCGGCCCGCCCGCCAGCGCCTCGGGCGAGACGTGGATGGCGGCCGGCACCTTGCCGGAGGCGCCGCTCATGCGGCCGTCCGTGACCAGTGCCACGCGGTAGCCCTTGCCCTGCAGCACCGCCAGCGGCGGCGTGAGCTTGTGCAGCTCGGGCATGCCGTTGGCGCGCGGGCCCTGCCAGCGCACCACGCAGATCAGCCCGTGGGAAGGATGCGCTTCGCAGGCGCGGTCCAGCTCGCCGGCCTGGAAGGCCTGCTGCAGCTCGGCCTGCGAGGCGAAGACGCGCGCGGGCGCCTCGATCACATGGTGGTCTTCGGGCACGGCGGAGATCTTGATCACGCTGCGGCCCAGGTTGCCTTCGAGCAGCTTGAGGCCGCCGATCGGGCTGAAGGGGGCATCCGCGGGGCGCAGCACGCCGTCGTCGCCGCTGGCGCCGATGGGCGCCCAGGACAGCCTGCCGGTGCCGGGGGCCGCGGCATCCTCCACCGGCAGCCGGGTGTATTCGCGCAGGCCGCCAGGCCGCACGGTGAGCACGTCCTCGTGCATCAGGCCGGCGTCCAGCAGTTCGCGGATCACGTAGCCGGGGCCCCCGGCCGCCTGGAACTGGTTCACGTCGGCGCTGCCGTTGGGATAGACGCGGGCGAGCAGCGGCACCACCGCCGACAGCGCCGCGAAGTCGTCCCAGCCGATGGCGATGCCCGCGGCGCGCGCCACGGCCACCCAGTGGATCAGGTGGTTGGTGGAGCCGCCGGTGGCGAGCAGCGCGGCCATCGCGTTGACGATGCAGCGCTCGTCCACGATGCGGCCGATGGGCGCGCACGGCGCGCCGGGCTGGCCGAGCACGGTGCGGGCGGCCTCGCGCGTGAGTTCGGTGCGCAGCGCCTCGCCGGGGTTCACGAAGGCGGTGCCGGGCACGTGCAGGCCCATGGCTTCCATGAGCATCTGGTTGCTGTTGGCGGTGCCGTAGAAGGTGCAGGTGCCTTCGCCGTGGTAGGCGGCGGATTCGGCGGCCAGCAGTTCGTCGCGGCCGACCAGGCCCTGCGCGGCCTGTTCGCGCACCTTGGCCTTGGCGCTGTTCGAGAGGCCCGAGGTCATCGGCCCGGCCGGCACGAACACCGTCGGCAGGTGGCCGAAGTGCAGCGCGCCGATCAGCAGGCCGGGCACGATCTTGTCGCACACGCCGAGCATCAGCGCGGCGTCGTACACGTCGTGCGAGAGCGAGACGGCGGTGGCCATCGCGATCACGTCGCGGCTGAAGAGCGACAGCTCCATGCCCGGCGTTCCCTGGGTGACGCCGTCGCACATGGCCGGCACGCCGCCCGCCACCTGGGCCGTGGCGCCGTGCTGGCGAGCGACCTCCTTGATCAGCTCGGGATAGTGGCGCAGCGGCGCGTGGGCCGAGAGCATGTCGTTGTAGGCATTGACGATGCCGATGTTGCGCGCGCGCTCGGCGACGACGCGGAATTTGTCGTTGCCCGGCATGCCCGCGAAGGCATGGGCGACGTTGGCGCAGCCCAGGCGATCGGCGCCGCGGTCGCGCTGCGCGTGGAAATCGAGCTGGGCGAGGTAGGCCGCGCGCGTGGGCGCGCTGCGCTCGCGGATGCGTTCGGTGACGGAATGGACGGTATCGTGGAGTGGCATGGCGGTGTGTGGGCGGTGCCTTGCAGGATCGACGTGGGGAGGAACGGAGAAGGCGCGCGAAGGGCCCGGGATGGCCGCCCGGTCCGGCCGCAGTGCGGGCCGGTGGCGCCGCGCCTGTCGGGGGAATCGTACGCCTTCCTCATGACCTGCAAGTGTAGGCCGAGGCGAGGGCCGCCAGTGCGTACGGTCGGGTTCGGCCGCAGGGCCCTGCCGTGCCCTGCGGCCGGTGCGTGCGCTGCCTGCGAGCGGGCGCATGCACCCGTGCTGCCGCGCCTTACTGGCCGCCGCGGGCCTGCTTGACGGCGGCCTGCACCGCGTCCCAGGTCTCCTGGCCCACGGACTTGGCGATGCCGGCGTTCACCGAGGTGAGCTTCTCGCGCATGCGGTTGGCTTCGGCCGCGGGCAGTTCGTTGACCTGCATGCCCTTGGTCTTCAGGTCGGCCAGCGCCTTGGCGGCTTCCTCGCGCGTGTCCTTGCGCTCGAAGTCGCGGCTCTTCACGGCGGCGTCCTGCAGCACCTTCTTCTCGGCCGGGCTGAGGGTGTCCCACCACTTCTTGCTCACCGTGACGATCCACGGGCTGTAGACGTGGTTGGTGACGGTGAGGTACTTCTGCACTTCGTAGAACTTGCTGGACACCACGGTGTTGAACGGGTTCTCCTGGCCATCGACGGCGCGCGTCTCGAGCGCGGTGAACAGCTCGGAGAACGGCAGCGGCACGGCGTTGGCGCCCAGGGCCTTGAAGCTGTCGAGGAACACGTTGTTCTGCATCACGCGCAGCTTGATGTCGCCCATGTCTTCCAGCTTCGTGACGGGACGCTTGCTGTTGGTGAGGTTGCGGAAGCCGTTCTCCCAGTAGACCAGGCCGACCATGCCCTTGGGTTCGAGCTTCGCCTTCACCTTCTCGCCGACGGGGCCGTCGAGCACGGTGTCGGCTTCCTTCACGTTGGCGAAGAGGAAGGGGGTGTCCCACACCGCCATCTCGGGCACGATGCCGACCAGGGTGGCGGTGGAGCCGACCATCATCTCCTGCGCGCCGCCGATGAGCGCCTGCTGCATCTGCGTGTCGGAGCCGAGCGAGGCGTTGCCGATGCCGCGCACCTTCATCTTGCCGCCAGTGGCCTTCTCGACCTCCTGCGCGAAGAAGCGCACGGCGCGGCCCTGGTTGGAGTTGTCCACGAGACCGTAGCCGAAGCGCACGATGCGCGGCTTGAAGTCCTGGGCCTGGGCGACGGACGCGCCGCTGGCGGCGATGGCGGCCACGAGGGTGGCGAGGGCGAAACGGATGCGCATGGTGTTTGTCTCCTGGAAAAAAGCGGGAAAGCAGCGAAAGCGTGGAAATACGGGTGGCGATCGGCGGATGGAAGGCCCGGCCCGGCTCAATGCATCCAGCCCAGCGGCGCGGTGATCAACTGCGGGAAGACCACGAACAGCACCAGCAGCAGCACGTACATCAGCAGGAACGGCGTGGTGCCGCGGATCACGGTCTCCATCCGCAGCCGGCCCACGCCGGCCACCACGTTCTGCACCGTGCCCACGGGCGGCGTGATGAGGCCGACGCAGCCCACGTAGATGAACATGAAGCCGAAGTACACCGGATCGATGCCGGCCTTGATGGCGAGCGGCACGCACACGGGGCCGAAGATCAGGATGGTGGGCGTGAGGTCCATCGCCGTGCCCACCACCAGCAGGAACACCATCATCAGCGCCATGAACAGCATGGGGTTGCCCATCACGCCGGCGAAGCTGTCGGCCAGCAGGTTGGGCAGGTCGGCCAGGGTGATCATGTAGGCGGTGACGGTGGCGGCCCCGCAGAGGAACATGACCACCGCGGTGGTCTTGCCCGCCGCCAGGAACACTTCGTAGAGCCGGCCCCAGGTCATCTCGCGGTACACGAACATCGAGACGATGAGCGCGTACACGGCGGCGACCACGGCGGCCTCGGTGGGCGTGAAGATGCCGCCCTTGAGCCCGCCCAGGATGATGACCGGCATCATCATGGCCCAGAAGCTGTGCAGCAGCGCGCGCATCCGAGCCCTCCAGGCCACGCGCTCCATCGCCGCGAGCTGGTGCTTGCGGGCGATCCACCACCAGGCGAAGATGAGGAAGATGCCCATCATCAGGCCCGGGAACACGCCCGCCAGGAACAGCTTGCTGATGGAGGTGTTGGTGGTCACGCCGTAGATCACGAACGGCATCGACGGCGGAATGATCGGCGCGATGATGCCGCCCGAGGCCAGCAGGCCGGCGCTGTAGCTGGCGGGGTAGTTCTGCTGGCGCATCATCGGCAGCAGGATGGTGGCGAGCGCCGCCGTGTCGGCGATGGCCGAGCCGCTCATCGACGCGAGCAGCACCGCCGCGCCGATGGCCACGAAGCCGAGGCCGCCACGGATGTGGCCGACGAAGGCGCGCGCCAGGTCGATGATGCGGCGCGACAGCCCGCCAGCGTTCATCAGCTCGCCGGCCAGGATGAAGAACGGCACGGCCAGCAGCGGGAAGTTGTCGAAACCCGCCTGCAGGTTCTGCGCCAGCAATTGCGAATCGAAGAAGTCCAGGTGCCACATCAGGGCGACACCGGTGAGTATCAGCGACTGCGCGATCGGCATGCCGATCGCCATGCCGCCGATGAGCACGCCGAGGAAGATGAGGGTCACGACCATGGCGGCTCCTTATTCGATGGTGGCGTCGCCGGCCGCGTCGTCGCCCGCAGGCCGGCCACGCACCAGGTCCAGCACCAGCGCCACCAGCAGGCCCACCGCCAGCACCAGCGTGGCGGCGGCGCCCAGGGCGAGCGGATAGCCCAGCACGGTGCTGTAGCTCTCCATGCCGGCCACCACCTGCGCCCACGATCCCTTGAGCAGCAGCACCATGCAGAGCGCCACCAGCGCCTGGCTCACCCAGAAGAGCGCCTTGCGCGGCGCGCCGGAGAGGCGGGCGGTGAGCATGTCGAAGCCCAGGTGCTTGCCCTCGAACGCGGCCACGATGGTGCCCACGGCGACGAGCCAGACGAACAGCAGCCGCGAGATTTCCTCGTACGAGACGATGCTGGTGCCGAAGGCATAGCGCAGCACCACGTTCACGAACACGGCCACGACCATGCCGGCCAGGGCCAGCACCATGAAATGCTCGGCGATGCGCTGGAGCGCGGGTTTGCAGCGCGCGGGGGTGCCCGCGCCGGGGTGGTCGTTCATGCGGTGTCTCCGGAAGGGGCCGGCGCGGACGGGGCGCCGGAAGCGTGGGGGCGCGGCGCGGCAGCCTCTGCCACGGCGCCGCCGTGCATCCACTGCTCGATGGCACGGCCGAGGTCATGGATGGGCCGGGTGGCGTCCAGCGCCAGCACGCCGTCCTCGCCGCGGGGCGATTCCAGCGTGGCGAACTGGTTGGCGACCAGGGAGGGCGAGAAGAAGTGGCCCGGCCGGTGGCTGACGCGCGCGAGCGCCTCGTCGTAGTCCAGCTCCAGGAAGGCGAAGCGCAGCCCGGGCGCGGCGGCGCGCAGGTGATCGCGGTAGCGGCGGCGCAGGGCCGAGCATGTCAGCACGATGCCGCCCTGCCCCGCTGCATCGCCGGGGTGGACGGCATGGGCCAGCAGGCCGGCGAGCCGGTCCAGCCAGCCGGCCCGGTCCTCGTCGGTGAGCGGCTGGCCCGCGCGCATCTTGGCGACGCTCTCGGGGGAATGGTAGGCATCGCCTTCGTGCAGGGTCCAGCCGAGCAGCGCAGCGGCCTCGTCCGCGACGCTGGATTTGCCGCAGCCGGACACACCCATCACCACCACCGCGGGCAGCGGTTTGCCTTGGATAGCGCTATCCGTTGAATTCATAAAAATCGCGGAGGCTTTTCGCCCAGCCGGCCGCGTCGTCTCCGTCAAATGGATGAGGTGGATCGTCGTTCCCTGCCCCGGCAGCAGCGCGCCCGTGGAGCGGGCCCTGTCGTTAACCCTGAGCAAGATAGCGCTATCCTAGACCACAATGGGGGCCCCACCGATCCGGATTAACCCTTGAACGATTCCGCCCCGCCCCGCCCCCGACGGACCCGCCGCGCCAGCGGCCGCGTCACGCTGGACGACGTGGCACGGCTCGCGGGCGTGAGCCCCATCACCGTCTCGCGCGCGCTGCGCCGCGAGCGCAGTGTGGACCCGTCCCTGGCCGAGCGCGTGCAGGCCGCCGCGCAGGAGCTCGGCTACGTGCCCGACCCGGCGGCCCGCGCCCTCGCCTCGCAACGCAGCACCCAGGTGCTGGTGCTCGTACCCATGCTGTCGAACACGCTGTTCGTGGACCTGCTCGAAGCCGTGCACCGCACCCTGTTCCCGCAAGGCTTTTTGCCGCTGATCGGCGTGACCCACTACGACGCCGCCGAGGAGGAGCTGTTGCTGCGCACCTACCTGCCGCACCGGCCCGCGGGCCTGCTCGTGACGGGATTCGACCGCAGCGAGGCCGCCCGCCAGCTGATCGCACGCAGCGGCGTGCCGTGCGTGCACCTCATGGAAACCAGCGACGCGCCGGGCGTGCATTGCGTGGGTTTCTCCCAGCTGGAGGCGGGCGCCGCCATCACGCGGCATCTCCTGGAGCGCGGCCGGCGGCGCATCGCCTTCTGCGCCGCCCAGCTCGACCCGCGCACGCTGCAGCGCGCCGAGGGTTACCGCCGCACGCTGCGCGAGGCCGGGCTCTACGACGCGCAGCTGGAAATCCTGAGCCCGGAAGGCTCCTCGATCGCGCTGGGCGCGCGGCTTTTCGAGGAAACGCTGCGGCGCGCGCCGGACGTGGATGCGATCTTCTTCTGCAACGACGACATCGCCCAGGGCGGCCTGCTGGCCGCGAGCCGCTGCGGCGTGCCGGTGCCGGGCCGGGTGGCGGTGGCCGGCTTCAACGACCTGGCCGGCAGCGACCAGATGGTGCCGCCCCTCACCACCGTGCGCACCCCGCGCGGCGAGGTGGGCCGCGCCGGCGCCGCCATGCTGCTGGGCCTGATGCACGGCACGCCGCCGGCGCGCCACTGCGTGGCGCTCGACTACGAGCTGGTCGTGCGGGGAAGCACCTGACGCGGGTCCGACCTGCAAACTCACCCCCTTGCAGCCGCTGGTTTCAAAAACATTTACGAACAAATTCGTCGCCGCCCGACTGTTCAAGAATTGCTTTGGTACGCCTATCATTCCTGCCGTTCCGACTCTACCGTGCGGCTGCATGAACGCGGCTGCGCCACATAAAAATGACACGCCGCGTCACCATCCGGACGCCCCTGGGAGAGCAACTGCATTTCCGGCAGTTGCGGGGCAGCGAGGAGTTGAGCCAGCTTTTCTCCTTCGACATCGACCTGCGCTCGGAGAGCCGCGATATCGATCCCAAGGCATTGCTGGGCAAGACGGCGACGGTGGAGATCGAGACGCAGGGCGGCGGGCGCCGTTATCTCGATGGCCTGGTCACGCGCTTCGGTATGCAGGGCCAGGACCACCGGTTCTATTCGTACCACTTGCGCCTGCAACCCTGGCTCTGGGTGGCCACGCGGCGGCAGGATTTCAAGATATTCCAGTTCAAGACCGTCCCGCAGATCGTGGAAGAGGTTTTGAGCCGCTACGGCTATCCGCTGCAGATGAAGCTCACGCGCAGCTACCGCAGTTGGGATTACTGCGTGCAATATGGCGAGAGCGATTTCGATTTCGTCTCGCGGCTTCTGGAGCACGAGGGCGCGTACTACTACTTCCAGCACGCGAGCGGCCAGCACACCCTGGTGATCGCCGACGACATCGTCGCCTGCCACGATCCCTTGCCGGGCGCAGCGACCATCCCCTTCTACCCGCCCGAGAAGTCCGCCACGGCCGACCGCGAGAACATCCACGCCTGGAGCCTGGGCGAGGAGATCAAGCCCGGCCGGTACTACAACGACGACTACGACTTCAAGAAGCCCCGTTCGGACCTCTCCAACATGCGCCAGCAGCCGCCCGGCTATGCGCACGATGCGTACGAGATCTATGAATGGCCGGGCGGCTACGTGCAGCACGGCGATGGCGAGCAATATGCGCGTGTGCGCCTGCAGGAAGGATTGACAGGCCACAGCACCGTCAAGGGTGAATCGCGCCACCGCAGCCTCGCCCCGGGCTATACGTTCAACCTGGAGAACTACCCGCGCGGGGATCAGAACCGGCAATACCTCATCACCGGGGTGACCTACCACCTGCACGAGAACCCGGGCAGTTCATCCATCAACAGCGCCAAGCCGGGCGAAGCACTGCAGCATAACGAGGAAAACGGCTCGTTCCAGAAGTTCAGCCTCACGGCCCAGCCGACGAGCCTGCCCTACACCCCGGCGAGAAAGACACCCAAGCCCAGAACCACCGGCCCGCAGACGGCCGTGGTGGTCGGCCCTGCCGGTGAAGAAATCTGGACGGACGAATACGGCCGCATCAAAGTCCAATTCCACTGGGACCGGCTGGGCGCCATGGACGAGCACTCCAGCTGCTGGGTGCGCGTGGCGACCAGTTGGGCCGGGTCTGGGTTCGGCGCAGTCTCCATCCCCCGCATCGGGCACGAAGTGGTCATTGATTTCTTGAACGGCGACCCGGACTATCCCATCGTCACGGGCAGCGTCTACAACGCCGCCAACATGCCGCCCTGGGCCTTGCCGGGCAACGCCACGCAGTCCGGCATCAAGACGCGATCGAGCAAGGGCGGCGCGGCGGGCGACGGCATGAAGAACGGAGGCGGCGACGCCAACGCGATCCGCTTCGAGGACAAGAAGGGCGCGGAGCAATTGTGGCTGCATGCGCAGAAGGACCAGCTCATCGAAGTGGAGAACGATGAGGACCACTGGGTGGGGCAGGACCGCCGGAAAACCATCGACCGGGACGAGACCAACGTCATCCACCGCGACCGTACGGAGACCGTGGACCGCGACGAGAAAATCACCGTGCACAACAACCGCACGGAGCGGGTGGACCACGACGAGACCATCAGCATCGGTGACAACCGCCGCGAAGACGTGGGCATCGACGAGACCGTCTCCATCGGCAAGAACCGCACGAAGACCATCGGCCGCAACGAGAAGGACAAGATCGGCAACAACTGGTCGATCAAGGTCGGCAAGATGAAGACCGAGACCATCGGCATCGCCTACATGCAGAACGTGGGCGTGGGTCGGATGGAGAACGTGGGCGTGGCCTACAACCTCAACGTGGGTGCCGTCATGGCCACCGTGGTCGGGACCACGCAGACCACGATGGTCGGCAGCGACCGCAGCGTGAAGGTCGGCTCCAACCAGAACACGGACGTGGGTACCAAATACACGCTCACCGTGGGCGGCGGTGGCGGTGGCGGCCCGGCTGGTGCGGGCGGGCCCAAGAACATCGTGGCTTCCTCATCGCAAAGTGGCGGTGGTGGAGGTGGCGGGTCGAGCATCACGATGGATGCCGAATCCATCACCCTCAAGGTGGGCGGCAGCACGTTGATTCTGCAGGCCGACGGCACCATCACCGCCAACGGCGAGAGCATCAAGCTCATTGGCACCAGCGACGTGACCACCAATTCGGGGGGCATCCATGAAAACTGACCTCCGCGTGCTGCGCGCAACCGGCAAAGCCAACAACATGGCGTCGGCCCAGCCGGATGCCAGCGCGGCCTTCGGACTCTTTCCCGCGCAAGTGCTGCGCGTGGAGCATGGCGAAGCCGTCATCCTCTGCCATGGCCGCGAATGGCGCGCCGCACTGGCGTCTCAAGTGCCGGGCGTGATCACGGGGCAGTCCGTGCTGGCGGCGCTCCCGGCAGAAGGCCAGGACAGCACCAGCGGCCACGGGGCGGCGCTACCGGCCTTGGTCGTGGCCGCCTGGCCGGCCCCGGGAGCGCCGGCCTGCCCACCGTGGCAGTTCGACCGCGACACCGGCAGCCTCGCGCTGGAGGTGGCGCAGATCGACCTGGCAGCCGTGGGCCGCGTGGTACTGCGCTGCGGCGACACCCGGATGCAGTTCGAGAAGGACGGCTCCGTGGAAACGCGCGCCCACCAGATCACGTCGGCCGCGGTCGAAACGCACCGCATCGAAGGCGGCTCCATCGAGCTCAACTGA
>Ga0308159_1002101_pt1 | contig 24368 bp, 27 predicted proteins | sample PhyCR1_FD_201040 | JGI IMG/M metagenome (GOLD analysis project Ga0308159, IMG submission 201040) | Phyllosphere microbial communities from UC Gill Tract Community Farm, Albany, California, United States - DLSLC.R1 | ecosystem: Host-associated > Plants > Phyllosphere > Unclassified | place: USA...
CCGACTGCTCGGCCGGCGTCTCGGTGCTGTAGTTGCTGGAGTCGATGTTCGACACTGTTTCGTCCTTATCCGGCGGCGCTTACTGGGCGACCTGGTCGAAGGTGTATGCCGTGGGCTGCTGGGCACCGTGGGGGTGCTCGGCGCCGCGGTACACCTTGAGCTTCTTGAGCTGCGCCGCGCCGAGGCTGTTCTTGGGCAGCATGCCGCGGATGGCCTTCTCGACCGCGCGGACGGGGTTCTTCTCGAGGAGTTCCTCGTAGTTGACCGACTTGAGGCCGCCCGGGTAACCCGAGTGACGGTAGGCCATCTTCTTCTGGAGCTTCTGACCCGTGAGCGCCACCTTTTCGGCGTTGATCACGATGACGAAGTCGCCGGAGTCGATGTGGTTGGCGAAGGTCGCCTTGTGCTTGCCGCGGAGGAGGACCGCCGCGTGCGAGGCCAGACGGCCGAGAACGACGTCGGTGGCGTCGATAACGACCCACTCGCGCGTGACCTCAGCGGCCTTGGGGGTGAAAGTGCGCGTCACAGTAGTGCTGCTTTCTTGATCGAACGGAGGAGTTCGTGAATCCCGCTCCGGTGGTCCGTTCACCGTCCGAAAGACGATGGAACAGGGCCGGTGGAGGGCTCACGTTCGGGTGACCCGCGTGCAGAGAGGCAGGCACCAAAGATCAAGAATACGCCATCCGGATGCCAAGACCAAACAGACCCGGTCGCGGTCGGGCCCGCGTGGCCCCCGCCGCGAGCATCGCGAAGCGAGCGATGGCGATCGATCCGTCGTACGGGTCTCGGTCGAGCGCGCTCGCGTCCCGAGCGCACGACGCCCCCGGGAGCACGCCGAGCGTCGCTCGACGCCTCGCCCGCTTGCTCGATCTTCTGCTCGAACGCCGTGATGCCCCGTCACCGATGGAGCGACGGGGCATCACGGCATCCGCTCCTCCCCTCCGTGGGTGCGGGCGAGAGGTGAGGGCAGGAGCGGAGGCGGGTTCAGCGCTTCAAGAAGTCGAGGAGCACGCGGTTGAACTCGTCGACGTGGCTGACGTTCACTCCGTGGGGAGCGCCCGCGACGACGTGGAGCTCGCTCCCGGCGATCGCCTCGTGGGTCCGCTTACCCGACCCCTCGAAGGGGACGGTCGCGTCGCTGTCGCCATGGATGACCAGGGTGGGCACCGTCACGTTCGGCAGGTCGTCCCGGAAGTCGGTGGTCGCGAACGCCTCCATCGCCTTCAACGCGGCGTGGTGATCGGCCTGATTGGCCAGACGCTCGGCCTCCGCACGGTCGGCCTCCGAAACCATGAGCGTGCCGTCGACAGAGAAGAAGTCGGTCGTGAACTGGTGGTAGAACGCCTTCTCGTCGCCCTTCAGACCCTGCTTCATCCCGTCGGCGGTCGCGTCGTCGAGCGGCCCCTCCGGATTGTCCTCGGTCTGAGCCAGGTAGGGCGGGACGGCGGCGGCGAAGACGACGCTGTGCACGCGATCGGAGCCGTGACGCGTCAGATAACGCGCGACCTCGCCGCCTCCCATCGAGAACCCGACCAGGGTGACATCGCGCAGGTCGAGAGCCTCGAGCACCGCCTCGAGGTCATCGCTGAACGTGTCGTAGTCGTACCCGGTGCGCGGCTTGTCGCTGCGGCCGAACCCGCGCCGATCGTAGGTCACGACCCGATATCCGGCGTCCTCGAGGGCGGGGACCTGGTGCGCCCACGACTCGCCGGAGAGGGGCCAGCCGTGGATCAGGACGACAGGGCGTCCCGACCCGCCGGTGTCGTCGACGTGGAGGTCGATGTCGGTCAGAAGTCCGTGGTGTGCAGTGATCTCGCTCATGGACGTCATGATCCGAGTCCCACCTGAACATCCGGCACCTGTTGACGACTCGTGACCCGCTTGGTATGCCCGCGCTACGCACACGTCACGGTCGGCGCGCAACACCTGCGGGGGGCGCCGGGCTGCTCACTAGCCTTCCCCCATGACTCTGAGTCGCATGTCTGCCGCCGCCCTGTCGCTCGTCGCGGTCGCCCTGGTGGCGACCGGGTGCAGTTCCGACGCCTCCGGGAGTGCCGCCGCGAACGATCGCGAAGCCGTTCGCGCCATCACGACCGCCGAGTCGACAGCGGGCGGGCGGGCCTTCCACCTCGAGACGGATGACGGAGCGTGGGAGGTGCACGTGGCATCCGGCGATCGCGAGGTCGACGTGCGGGTGAGCGCCGACGGGGGCTCGGTGCGTTCCTCCTCGGACGCCGGGGCGCTCGACGCCGAGGACCGCGCGGCGCTCGATGCGGCGAGCACCCCCCTCGCCGATGCCGTCCGCATCGCCGCGGCCCAGGGCACGGGCGCCGCCGTCGAGGACGCCGAACTCGTCCGGGACGACACCACCGCACACTGGAGCGTCGACCTCTCGGGCGGCGTCACGGTGCGCGTCTCGGCGGCCGACGGCAGCGTGGGCTGAGCAGAATCCGCGCATCGATGCGAGCCCGCCGCTTCTCCCGGTGGCGGGCTCCTCACATTCGCCGCGCCGCTCTCAGGCGAAGTCGCCGGCGACCGGCGCGATGGGCCCGCCCAGGTCGAAGTGGTGCCCGTTGATGGCGAGGAGATCCCCGTCCCCGTCGGGGACGAACCCCGAGGGCGCGGATGCGCTCGCGTCGCTGCGGCTGAACATGGGACCCATGCTCCGTCGAGACGGGGCTCGATGTCAGGGCTTGACATCCTCGGCGCGAGGCTGATCTCGAAACTCAGTTGTACACAATTAAGTTGTGTGCAATAGTTTCTGCATGCCCGCCGTCGACCAGCTCGTGTGCTTCGCGCTCTACGCCGCCAATCGCACGACGACCCAGGCGTATCGGGCGCTGCTCGAACCGTGGAATCTCACGTACCCGCAGTACATCGCCCTCGTGACGCTCTGGAACGACGGCGATCAGACGGTCGGCAGTCTCGGCGAGGCCCTGCAGCTCGATTCCGGGACCCTCTCCCCCATGCTCGCCCGCATGGAAGGCGCCGGCTATCTGATCCGATCGCGTCGCGCCGATGACGAGCGAGTGGTGTCCGTCACGCTCACCGAGCGCGGCACCGAGTTGCGTACGGAACTCGCCCACATTCCCCGGTGCATCGCCGCGGGGTCGGGGATCACCGACCCCGACAGCGCCCGGGAGCTCATCGACGCACTGCATCAGCTCACCGAGGCCATGAGAGGTCTGCGCGACCACCCCGACGAGGTGCGCGACGCCGACGCGGCGCGACACCCGGCCTGACGGCCGCACCCCCACCCGTCCCCAGAAAGGAACACCATGGACGTTCTGTACACCGCCGAAGCCGTTTCCACCGGCCAGGGCCGCCTCGGCCACGTGACCGCCGGCACCTATCTCGACCTTGACGTCGCTCCCCCCAAGGAACTCGGCGGCTCCGGCGCCGGCACCAACCCCGAGCAGCTCTTCGCCGCGGGATATGCCGCCTGCTTCCACAGCGCGCTGCACTCCGTGGCTCGCGCCCGCAAGGTCGCCATCGCGGACTCGTCCGTCGGCGGCCGCGTTCACATCGGCCCCAATGGCCAGGGCGGGTACCAGCTGGCCGTCCTGCTCGAGGTCGTCCTGCCCGGCATCGAGTCCGAGCTCGCTCAGCAGCTCGCCGACGAGGCCCACCAGGTCTGCCCGTACTCGAACGCGACGCGCGGCAACATCGAGGTCACCGTCACCGTCTCCGAGGACTGACCTCTCACCGACCCCGGGGCGAGGCGCTGAGCCCCACGTATCGTGCCTCGTCCCGGCCTGCTGCCCCGTATCTCGCGGGGCGGCTTCGTCGTATCGGCGTACAGTGACTGGCGTGATCCGGGTTGTTGTCGTCGACGATGAGGCCCTCGTCCGCTCCGGTTTCGCCTTCATCCTCAACGCCGCCGACGACATCGAGGTCGTTGCGACTGTCGACGGCCCCGACGCACTCGACGCGATCCGAGCGCTCCGGCCCGACGTCGTCCTTCTCGACATCCGGATGCCGGGACTCAGCGGCCTCGAGATCCTCGCCGAGGTGCGAAGCGACGAGGATCCGCCCGTGGTCGGCATCCTCACGACGTTCGCGGCGGATGAGTCGATCGCGAGAGCCCTGCGAGAGGGCGCGACGGGTTTTCTCGTCAAGGACACCGACCCGGAGCACCTCGCCGCGATGGTCCGCTCGCTCGCGGCCGGGGGCGTCGTGCTCTCCCCGGGGGTGTCTCGAGCCCTCGTCGACGGGTTCTCGGGCGGTCCCGACCTCGAGGCCGCGCGTCGCGTCGCTCTCCTGACGGAACGCGAGCGCGACGTGCTCGGGTGCCTCCCCACCGGAGACTCCAATGCCGAGATCGGGCGTCGGCTGCACCTGAGCTCTGCCACGGTCAAAGACCACGTCAGCTCGATCCTGAGCAAGATGTCGGTCTCATCCCGGGTCGAGGCCGCTCTCATCGCGGAGCGCGCGGGCTCGACCGCTCCGCGGCGCTGATCCGCCCCTCGAACCGCCAGGCGTCAGGTGAGGCGCAGCTCGGCCTCGGTCTTTCCGTACGAACGACGCAGCCACTGACCGAACCCCGGCTGTGCGAGGCAGGCGGCGGGGCCGTCGCACGTGACCACCGGATCCTGGGCGGCGTAGGTGGCGTAGACGTCGACCTTCGCATCCAGGGCGTCGCCGTCGACGTTGACCGGCTCGTGCTGCGAGGGATAGCCGATGTAGTACGTGACCGCTTCCGGAGCGATCCCCGCCACGGGGGCGACGGCGCGAACGAGCGAGCCGACGCACGAGTGGTCGGGGTGATCTCCCCGCGCGAAGGCGCTCTCGTGCGGGATGTTCGTCGTGATGTGGTCGGGGCGACCCGCGTGGATGAGCTCGGCGACCGTCTCGGCCAGTCGACTCGCATCGAGCGTCGGCCCGTCGTCGATCGGGGCGAGCGCGGGCACCGTGCCGTTGATGAGCTGGGTGAGTCCCGCTTCGCCCGTGGTCGCGAACCCCTTTCCGCTGAGGTTGCCGTCGGGGAGCCGCAGCACCGTGATCGACAGGCGCGGGTCGTCGGACGGAACGAATCGGGTGACGCGTGCACCGCTCCGAAGCGTCAGCTGTGCGGTGTTCCACGGCTGCGTGCTGCCGCGCATCTCGTCGTACGCGGCCCGGATGCCGGCCTCGCGCTGCTTCGCGTACTCGAGGCCGCGGCCGGCGTCGCCCGCGGTGACGAAAACCGTGCGCAGGGTCGCACCGGAGCTGATGACGTCGGCGAGGTGCGGGTTGGCGAAGATGATGTCGTCGTCGGCGTGCGCCCAGACCGCCACGGTGGTGTCGCTCCCCGGCTCTTCGAAGGCCGGCGACACGGGCCGTGGTGAGGATTCGGGCACCGGGACGATGGGGCTGAGTTTCACCCAGGTCCCCTCCGGCGGCGCTGACCGACGGATCTCGCGGTACACGAGCGCGCCACCGCCGAGTGCGGCGAGGCCACCCACGGCGATGCCGCCGAACACGAGCGCTCTGCGGGAGATGCCGGAGCGACGCGGTGTCGCGGGGTCGACGGGTGCCTGATCGGCGCCCGAAGGCTCGTCGATGTCACTCACGGCGACTCCGTCCTGTACTTCGCCCCCCGGCGACGGATTGCGGGTTCCCCCTCGCCCTCGGGCGCCTTCCGACGCTATCGCGACGGTGCCGGTTTCCGGATCCAAAACCCCGCAGCCCCGCCACCCGGCGGGGTGGTGTGGAACCGATCGGCGGATCACGCTGCCACACGGGCGTCGCCCTGAGGACGCCGCGCACCGGACGCATCGATGATCCTCAGCGCGCACCTAGAGAGGGTGACGACACTCGCCCTATGCAGACGTCCACGCCGCCGCGGTCATTGTCGCCCGTAGCCCTGCGCATCCGCGCCGTCCTCAACGAGTGGGATCCGATCGGGGTCCACCACATTGGGCAGGGCTGGCCCGACGACGAGTACGACGATCTGATCCTGCCGATCCTCGAGGCGCTCGACAGGAGGCCCTCGGTCGACGAACTGGCCACGGAGTTGCGGGCGGTCGTCGAGAACGACTACGGCCTCCCGGCTCCCGAGGGGTGCCGCGAAGCCGCGCGCTCGCTTCTCACCCTTCACAGCTGAGCGCTATCCCGCGTCGGGCCGGGATGCAAGCCCTGCTCTCCGGCCACCGGGCGGTCCTAGCGTGCCTGCATGGCCGATCTCTCCCGCCCGCAGACCCCTGATCCGTACCCGCTCCTTCCGTCCGTGCCGTCGTTCTCGGTGACCAGCGACGACATCGCCGACGGTCAGCCCCTGAAGGACGACCAGGTCGCCGACAAGGGCAACACCTCCCCGCACTTGGCGTGGTCGGAGGTCCCGGAAGGCACCAGGTCGTTCGTGATCACGGGCTTCGATCCCGACGCGCCCACCCCGAGCGGCTTCTGGCACTGGGTGCTGGTCGACGTTCCGGCGGATGTCCGCGAACTGGCCTCGGGTGCCGCTTCCGGAGAGCTCCCGGGCGCGGCCTTCCACGTTCGCAACGACGGCGGCGAGGCGGGATTCCTCGGGGCCGCTCCCCCGCAGGGCGATCAGCCCCATCGGTACTTCTTCGTCGTGCACGCCGTGGGCGAAGAGACGCTCGGTGTCGACTCCGACGCCTCCCCCGCCGTCGTCTCGTTCAATCTGGCGTTCAAGACGCTCGGGCGGGCGATCCTGCACGGCACCTACCAGCACTGAGAACGCGAACCGTGACGAAGCGCAGCGAAGGATTCGACAAGGACGAGACGGTGGCCGGGGTCGAGGAGCGCGTCCAGGCGCGCTTCCCCGACGCGGAGCCGGAGGTGGTGCACGAAGAGGCCGTCGTCGCGGTCGACAAGTACGCCGAAGCTCCGGTGAAGGACTTCGTCGACATCATCGCCGAGCGCGAGGCGCGCGCCGCCGTCGAGGAATCCCTCGCCACCGACTCTTGAGTCCGAGCGTCGGGTCCGGTTAACCCCATCTGCAGGTCGGCTTCGGCCTTCGGATACGACCGTTGCAGCCACTGCCCGAACTTCCGGGTCTTGAGGCACGCGCTGCGATCGGCGCACCGGACCACCTGATCCTGTTGCGTGTAGATGCGATAGGTGTCGACCTTGGTGTCGAGCACCGCGCCCTCGAGGTTCGCCGGGAGGTTCTCGGAGGGGTACCCCACGAAGTACCGGATGCCGGGCCCCACGGCCGCGTCGGAGGTCAGTGAGTCGCGGATCAGGGTTCCCACCGCCGAGTGATCCGGGTGATCCCCGGGAGCGAAGGCGCTGCCGCGCGGGATATGGGTCAGCGTTCCTTCCGGGTGGAATGCCGACGCGAGTTCCCGGACGGACGCGATGAGCTGATCGCGCGTCACCGCTGGCCCTCCGTCGACGGGCACGAGCGTCCCCACTGCTCCGTCGTAGAGCTTGCTTAGGGTCGCATGCGCCGTCGCATCGAATCCCGCACCCGTGAGATTCCCGTCCGGAAGTCGGAGATACAGAACCGACAGGCGCGGATCGTCCTTCGGAATGAGCCGACGTACCTGCACACCCGTGTCGAGCGTGATCTCGGCGGCATCCCATTCACCGTCCTTGCCCCGCATGGCGTTGTACGCGCGCAGGATGCCGAGCTCCCGCGCTGCCACGTAGTCCAGTCCCTTGCCGGCGTCGCCCGCGGTCACGAACACCGTCCGCACGCACCGACCGGCGGCAATGGCGTCCGAGATGGTCGGGTTGGCGAAGATGATGTCGTCGTCGGGGTGCGCCCAGATGGTCATGAGGGTCGACGACCCCTCGCATCCCTGCGCCGCGGGCGACGACGGGGTGGGCGGCGGAGGCGGAGGGCTCGTCACGGTCGGTGAGGCCGACGCCGGCGGCGTAGCAGTCGTCGCGGCCGAAGACGGGGTCGGGACCGACGTCGCCGCGGGCTCCGGGCGGAAGAGGGCGAAGGCGAAGACTCCGCCGACCGCAAGAACGACCACGACGGCGATCGCGATCGCCGCGATGAGCCCCGCCTGCACCCGACGAGGGCGAGAAGTCGATGACGAGGGGCGTGGCATCCGAACCTTTCGGGCGGGGTGTAACGACCCCACCGTGCGGCACGATCTCGTGGCAGCCGAGGGCGGCTGATCCGCGCCCGAGTGTAGAGGAACGTGTTCACCCGACCAACACGTGACCCCCCACGCGAAGAGCGAATGCTCATCGTTCACGTTTCCTTCGTATGACAAGAAAAGCCGGGTGATTTGCCGGGTGAATTTCGCCTGTTACTGTTCGCGGGAGGGCTCCCACGGACGCGTGGGGTGCGGGGAGGAAGACACATGGCGATGTCCGACCTGCGCCGCGGCGCGTCCTCCGCGGATGCGGATCCGGCCAGCGCCATCGACCCGGCATCCGCCGCCGAGCCGAGCAGAGCCCCCGCTGGGGTGACACCGGTGACGCCGCCTCCCCCGTCGCACGTGAAAGACCGATGGCGCGGCCGGTACCGGCGCAATCTGGTCCTCACCGACTTCGCCGCGCTGGTCTGGGTCGTCTACGGCACCCAGCTGCTCTGGTTCGGCCTCGGGAATGCGCAACTCGCCGCGCGCAGCGACAGCCGCATCAGCGACCTCTCGTATTGGGCCTTCTCGGCCATCCTCATCGTCACGTGGATGTGGGCGCTGGCTTTCGTCGAGTCCCGCAGCGACCGCGTGATCGGCACCGGCTCCGCCGAGTACGTGCGCATCGCCGACGCCAGCTTCCGCCTGTTCGGCGCCGTGGCGATCATCGCCTTCCTGACGCAGATCGACGTGGCCCGCGGATACCTGCTCGTCAGCCTGCCGTCCGGCATCCTGGTCCTCTGCTTCACGCGGTGGATGTGGAGACAGTGGCTCGTGGTGCAGCGCTCCCGCGGTCGGTACTCCGCGCACGTCCTTCTCGTCGGTTCACTTCCCTCGGTGACGCAGCTCGCGCGAGAATTCGCCCGCACACCCAGCGCCGGCTACCGCGTCGTCGGAGCCTGCGTGCCGCACGCCAAGACAGCCGACACCATCCCCGGCACGGACATTCCGATCATGGGACACGTCGGCGACGTGACGCGGGCTCTCACCGCGACCGGTGCCGACACGGTCGCCATCACCAGTGCCGACGAGCTCCCCGCGGAGAAGGTCAAGGAGATCTCCTGGAGCCTGGAGGCGGGTCGCCAGCACCTCGTGCTCGCCCCGAGCATCGTCGACATCGCCGGGCCGCGATTGCACACCAGGCCCGTCGCGGGTCTCCCCCTCATCCACGTCGAGACGCCGAAGTTCTCGAGGGGACAGAGCTTCTTGAAGAGATCCGTCGACCTCGCCGCGGCGAGCCTCGGGGTGGTGCTGCTCAGTCCCCTGCTGCTGTTCCTGGCCGTGGCCGTGCGACTGTCGAGCGAGGGGCCGGTCCTGTTCCGCCAGACCCGCGTCGGTTTCCGCGGCCGCGAGTTCACCATGTTCAAGTTCCGTTCGATGGTGGTCAATGCTGAGGAGTTGCGCGCGCAGCTGATCGCACAGCAGCGGGATTCCGGCAACGAAGTGTTGTTCAAGATGAAGAACGACCCGCGCGTCACCCCCATCGGACGGGTGATGCGCAAGTTCAGCCTCGACGAGCTCCCCCAGCTCTTCAACGTGGTGGGTGGCTCGATGTCGCTGGTCGGACCGCGCCCTCCCCTTCCCTCGGAGGTGGCCGTCTACGCCGACCACGTGCACCGGCGATTTCTCGCCAAGCCCGGTATCACCGGTCTCTGGCAGGTCAGCGGGCGGTCCTCCCTCTCCTGGGAGGAGTCCGTACGACTCGACCTGTCGTACGTGGAAAACTGGACACTCCTGGGCGATTTCGTCATCCTCGGCAAGACCGCCCGCGCGGCCCTCGCTCCCGGCGAGACCGCGGCGTGACGGTCGCCACCACCCCGTTCCGGTCTTCGGACCGTCGCCGTCGGTTCTCGCCGCGGATATCTGAAAGGCTTTGATCGTGCGTCTGTCTGTCGTGGGTTGCGGATATCTGGGAGCTGTTCACGCGGCGGCGATGGCCTCCATCGGCCACGACGTGGTCGGCATCGACGTCGACGAGCGCAAGATCGCGACGCTCTCACGGGGAGAGGCACCATTCTTCGAGCCCGGCCTGCAGCAGATCCTCACCGAGGGGATCGCCTCGGGACGACTCTCCTTCACGACGGACATGGCGGCGGCTCGAGGTGCCGCGGTGCACTTCATCGGCGTCGGCACGCCTCAGCAGGCTGGCGGCCACGCTGCGGATCTGACCTACGTGGATGCAGCCGTCGACGCGCTGCTCCCCTTCCTCGCCCCCGGCGACGTCGTCGCGGGCAAGTCGACCGTTCCGGTCGGTACGGCCGCCCGTCTGGCGCCCCGGGTGTCCGAGCGCGGCGCGGTGCTCGTCTGGAACCCGGAGTTCCTGCGCGAGGGCTGGGCGGTGCAGGACACCATCGACCCCGATCGGCTCGTCGCCGGTGTTCCCTCGCTCGACGGCTCCCCGACGTCGGAGGGTGAGCGCACCGCACAGATCCTGCGCGAGGTGTACCACCCCTCGATCACGAAGGGCACGCCCTTCATCGTGACCGACTACGCCACGGCCGAACTGGTCAAGGTCGCGGCGAACGCCTTCCTCGCCACCAAGATCAGTTTCATCAATGCGATGGCCGAGATCGCCGAGGTGACGGGGGCCGACGTGACCACGCTCGCCGATGCCATCGGCCACGACGCCCGTATCGGACGCCGCTTCCTCGGAGCCGGCATCGGGTTCGGCGGAGGATGCCTCCCCAAGGACATCCGGGCCTTCTCCGCCCGGGCCGAAGAACTGGGCCGAGGCGAGTCCGTCGCCTTCCTCCGAGAGATCGACGCCATCAACCTCCGTCGCCGGGACCGCGCTGTCGAGCTCGCCACGACCGCTCTCGGCGGGAGCGTCTTCGGAGCGAAGATCGCCGTGCTGGGTGCAGCCTTCAAGCCGCACAGCGACGACATCCGCGACTCTCCCGCGCTCGATGTGGCCGTTCGACTGCACGGGCTGGGGGCCCAGGTCACCCTGACCGACCCCGCGGCGATCGAGAACGCGCGACGGGTGCACCCGCAGCTCACCTACGACACCGACCTGGACGCCACCCTCCGCGACGCGGACGCGGTCATCGTCGTGACGGAGTGGGACGAGTACCGACGCGAGCTGAGCCCGGAACACGCCGCGTCGCTCGCGCGGGGACGCGTCGTGATCGACGGACGCAACTGCCTCGACCCGGTGGCGTGGCGTGCTGCGGGCTGGACCTATCACGGCATGGGGCGCCCCTGATCCTGACCCTGACCAGGTCCGGCTGAACCCGACCGCGTGTCCTCCGGAAGGCGTCACGCTCCGCGCACGCGATGACCGAGGTCGGCACCGTCGCCCTTTCCTGCACACCGCGTGACGAATCCGTCGCTCGCCACGTCTCCGTGGTGACGGATCTCGCGCCGCGGGCCCTCTCCCCGGCGGAGAGCATCGAGATCCTCAACGACAAGGAGGATGCCATGCGCAACAAGCTCATCGTGATCGGCGCCGTCGCCCTGATCGCCTACGCGGTCGGCACCCGTACCCCGCGCGTCCAGGTGAAGAACCGGGAGTCCGTCGGCCACCAGATCGTCCGTCTGTGGGACGACCCGCGCGCACGCAAGCGTCGCCACAAGGCGGCGAAGAAGGCTGCCGCCACTGCGCAGAAGCGCGTGAAGAAGACGCTCCACGATCTGCGTAAGTAGTCCGCCCGACCAGCGAACGGAGGCCCCCCTGTTTCGTTCCTCTTCGAGCGGGACTCTGCTGACCTCGCGGCACAGCGTCATCGCCGGCGTCGTCGGGACCGGTGCCGTCGCGCTCATCGCGCTGGCACTGTACCTGCCCCTCGTCGGCTTTCTCGGCGGGGCGACCGCGAGCACCGCCGGCATCGTGCCCTTCCCCGCTCTCAGCGTGCTCGCGGTCACCGCCGTCGGGGCCGTCGTGATCGCGGGGCTCCTCGCCCTCGCCGTCACGCGGCGCCGGGCGCCCGCCGTCTGGATGCTGGCGGTCACGGGCGTTCTCGTGGCGCTGGCCGTGACGGCCTTCCCGCTCGTCGCCGTGGTGCTCGGGTCGGCCCAGCGCGTCGGCGAGGTCGGACCGGTCGTCGTCATCCTGTGGCAGCGCCTATCAGGGATCTTCTGAGCACCGATTGTGGACAATGTCGAAGCTTCGCATGCGCATGTGAAAATGCCTTATGTCCACCGCCCCTTCACATGATCCATCCGCACCTCAGGACGAGGACGACGACCTCGTGGGGTTCGCCTCAGCCTGCGCGTGCTGCGGAAGTGTCCTCGAGCCCACCCAGCGCGGCGCCGCAGCCTGGTGGGCCTGTCACCGCTGCGGGCTCGCCCGGATCGGATGAGCCCCTCCCGGCTACGCTGACCACGTGATGGCCAGCCTCCTTATCTCGATCACCGCCGTCGTCTCGGCGCTCCTCGTCGGGTTCGTCGCGCGTCGAGTTCTCGGCACCGCGGTGGGCTGGCCGCGCAGCATCGTCGTGGGTCTCCTCGTCTTCCTCCTGGGCGTGCCGTCGGCCGGTTGGACGCTGCGCCAGACCGGGTTCCCCGATTCCTCGGCATCCATCCCCGCGGAGGACGGCTGGATCTGGGCGGGCCTGATCGCGCTCTCGCTGGCATGGGTCTTTGCCCTCGGCGTCGCCGCGCTCGTCGCGAGCGAGGCGATCTTCCCAACCCGCCCCCTCCCGAATCCCATCGACCTCATCCGCGCCGGGCTGCGGCAGCGCAAACGCACCCGGAGGTACCTGGAGATCCTCGCAATCGCCTCCCGGCACGGTGTCGGGTGGCTCTTCCACGGGGGCCGTGCGCGCGTGGCGGAACAACTCAGCACCTCGGAGGAGCGGGCGCGCGCCATCGTGGCGACGATCAACGATGCCGGGGTGAGTTTCGTCAAGCTCGGCCAGGTCCTCTCCACCCGTCGCGACCTCGTCCCCGAGCCGTATCTCAGCGCCCTCGCCTCCCTGCAGACGAGCGCGACGACGCTTCCCTGGGAAACGGTGCGCGCGGTCATCGAGAGCGACCTCGGCCTGCCGATCGATGCGGTCTACGCCGAGGTCGATCCGGTCCCCCTCGCCGCCGCCTCCGTCGCACAGGTGCACCGCGCGCGGCTGCTCGATGGCACCGAGGTCGTCGTCAAGGTCCAGCGCCCCGCCGCGCGGGCGCAGGTGGAGGCGGATGCCGACATCATCGGTCGCCTCGCACACCGGGCTGAGGCGCGCACACGCGTCGGACGCGATCTCCGCATCGAATCGGTCGCCCGCGGCTTCACCACCACTCTCCTCGAAGAACTCGACTACCGCATCGAGGCTCGCAACACGCAGATGATCGGCTCGACACTCGAACTGATCGATCACGCCCAACCCGGGCGCCGCGGGCTCGTGACCGTTCCGAGCATCTTCTCCGAAGCGTCCGGCCAACGCGTTCTCACCATGGGCCTCGTCGACGGAACGGCCTTGAGCGACGCGGCGCCGCTGATCGCCGACCTCGATCCGTCGCAGCGCGATCGCCTCGCCGAGACGCTGATGGCGACCGTCCTCGAGCAGATCCTTGTGCACGGGGTCTTCCATGCGGACCTCCACCCCGGCAACGTGCTGCTGAAGACGGACGGGACCCTGGGGCTCATCGACTTCGGCGCCGTCGGCGTCATCGAGCGCAGTCGACGTCAGCACATGACGGCTTTCCTCCTCGCCGCTCTCAGCGAGAACGATGTCGCTGCGACGGACGCCCTCCTCCTCATCGTCGACGCCCCCGACGACGCCGACCTCGAGGCCTTCCGCCACGACGTGGGAGTCGTCCTCACCACCGAACACCTGCGCACCAGTGGGCACGGGTCGATCTTCACGCGAATGGTCGACGTGATCCGCCAGCACCACATCGCGCTCCCCGGAGAGCTCGCCTCGGCCTTCCGGAGCTTCGCCACTCTGGAAGGATGCCTCCGCGTCATCGTCGACGACTTCGACATGGTCGGTCGTGCGCTTCCGCTCATGCCGAGCCTCTTGCGTCGAACGGTGTCGGTCGCGCGGCTGGCCACCGACGCCCAGGCGCAAACCGTCATCGCCCTCGCCCGCCTCGAGCAGATCCCCCGGCGCCTCGACGCCCTGCTCACCGGCGTCGAGAAGGGATCCATCGGGATCACGTTGCGCAGCGCCGACGGGGAGGACGTCAGCGGCATCCTCGGCCGGGCGACGGGCGAGATCGCCATCACGCTCGTCTCCATCGCCGCGGTGGTCATCGCCGTCGTCCTGGTGATCGCGGGTGGCGGGCCCGTCCTGGGCGGGTCTATCACCCTGTTCGCCGTTCTGGGGGCCGTCGTCGGCCTGTTCGGCTTCCTCGGCCTTCTGCGCATCGTGCGCAGGACGATCGGCCGCCGCGGCTGACTCGGCGAGGACCCGATGAACAGTCCTGTCGATGTTGCCGTCGTCGGCAGGCTGTCCGCCCTCCCGCAGGAAATCAGTGGGCCGCGGCCTCGTGCGCGAGGAGGGCGGCGAGTTCACCCTCTTCCTGGAGGCCGATCGCGAGTTCGCGAACCGCGCCGACCGGGAGGGAAACGGACGCGCCGATCCCGGTCTCTACGATCACCCACGTCTCGGTGTCGGTGGTCCGTCGCAGCAGACCGACCTCCACCTCCGCGAGGACACCGGGTCCGGACCCCACCGCGTCTCGCACCCTCGCGCTGACTCCGACGCCTGCGCTGCGGTGGTCCTCGTCGTCGGGGTGAGCGGTCGAGCCGTGCTCCGTGACGCACCAGCGGAAGGCGCACCTTCGGGCGTCGGAGGTCCGTCCGGCGCGAGTCTGCCGATTCATGCATGACACCTTTCCGTCGGGGTCGCCGTGGGCGGCGAACCGAACACTGGTGGGCACGAACGCATTACATCGCGAACCTCCGACACCGCCGTCAACGTCCGGGAGGGAGCCCCTTCGGCGGGGTGGGGATCAGGTCGCGCAGAGCGATCCCGAGGACGTCCGAGAGTGCGACCAGGGTGCGCAGGCGCGGGTTCGCGGCGGTCCCGGGGTTGGACTCGCCCTTCTCGAGCTTCCGGTAGGTGAAGGTTGCGAGCCCCGCTTCGTGGGCGACCTGCTCCTGAGACATCTGCTTCTCGGCGCGGGCGCGGAGCATGCGCACACCTAACTCGCGGGCGAACTCTGTCCAGGGGTCGGGCACGTCGTTCATGAGACCAGCTTGATCGGAAGTCAACGCTCACATGAACATGCATACATGCCCGACCCTCGCGGTGCGACCCATGGCGGTGGCGATCGAGACGGGCGGAAGACGGGCGGCCGGCGGGTGAAGCGTGCCAGGCGGTCTTCACGAGGCGCTCGACCGCCCGTGCCCCGCGCACAGAGCGAGACCCCCGGACGGAGCCCGAGCCCGTGATCCCGGCACACCCGCCCCGTCCGGCGCACCAGCCACGGGATGCCGGCGCCGGGGAGATTCGACACCCCCGCCCGCCCCCGGATCAGAGCGCCGGGAGACCACCGCTCATCGGACGTACCTCTTCGAAGACCGCGGGTATCTCACCCGCAGCATCACCCGAATCCCCACGAAGACTCACCCCACCGCCCCCTTCCCGAGCGCGGCGCGAGGCGACGCCCGGCCCTGACGCGAGAACGACGAGTGATCGAGCGACGGAGGGACATGCCCCAGAGGGTGATGCGGAGGGGGTGAACCGGGGATGACGTGGGGGGTGAAACCTGCGAGATTCGTCCGACCATCGTGCGCACGACCCGCAGGATCTTCTCGACGGGATGGCAGTTCATCGCGTCGACCGCGTCCCCACCTCAGAAGGGCGGCGGTCCTTTCGCTCCTGGAGGTCCCGATGTTGATCGATGTGGATGCCGTGGTGAGCGGCGTTCGAGCCGCCCGCCGCACGAGCCGGTTCTGGGCGCCGCGTCCACAGGCGCTGGGCCGCCTCGAAGCAGCGTTGAGCAGTGACGTCGTCCTGCTCCGCGGACCGACCGGGGTGGGGAAGACCGCGCTGCTCCGTCAATTCGCCGACGTTCTCGCATCGGACACCGAGCATGGCGTGCAGCTCATCGATGGCGCCCTCACGTCCCCGGAATCCCTCCCGCACATCGCGGAAGCCTTCGCGGATGGGCCCCCCTCCCATGTTCTCCTCGTGGACGATCACGTCGAGGGACGCGGAGTTTCGGCCCACCATCTGCTCGATCTGCTGCGCGCCGACGGCAACCTTCGAATCGTCGTCGCCACCCGTCAGCCGACGGGGTTCGAGAATCCCCTCGTCGCTCTGGAATTCGATGTGCAGGCGCTCCCCGCGAGAGATCTGCTCATGACCCGGGAGGAGGTTGCATCGGTCCTCGCCGCGAACGGGGTCGAGTCGACCGATATCGCCACCGAAGAACTCACGGCGCTCACGCACGGGTGGCCCGCCCTCGTTCAGCTGGCCAGCACTCGACTCCGCCTGGAGGGCCTCCCCCTTCACACACGCGGCGAAGCCGCCACGGCGGCCGCCTATGCGAGCGCCGCGCTCACCCGCGACATGGAGGCGCGTCTGGCCGCACCGGTCACCGACGATCTGCGCCTCCTCGCCCTCGCCCCCTACGTCACCGAGCCCCTCGCCCGGGCCCTCGGCATCGACTCTCCCAACGGGGCGAGTCCCCATCTTCTCGATCTCCTCCACAGCGCGGGGGTGGTCTGGCCCGGCACGACACGCGCGCTCCTGGCCGAGCCGATTCGCGAGCGGTGGTTCCAGGAGATCGCCGCGAGCCAGCCCTCTCGGGTGTCCGCAGCCCGACTCCGGCTGCTCGAGCATCTCGTGTCGAACGGCGAGTCCCTGCTCGCGACCCGACTCGCCTCGGATGCACGACAGTGGACGACCCTGGCCGGGATCGTGCGGAGTTCAGGGCCCGATATCTGGGCTCGCAGCACCGACGGTTTCTCGAGCGCCCTCGAGCGGCTCCGATCAAGCGCGTCATCCGCTCCGGCGGTCGTGGAGGCGCTGCTCGCCCTCGACCCGGAGACCGCTGCGTCGACGGAGACACCGTCGCTCGTGGTCTCCGCTCTCAGCCGCCTGCCCGATGTCTCGAGCGTCACCGCGGGACGCCCCGATGCCCTGATCATCCGCGTGAGTCTTCTTCGCGCCGCGGGGCGATTCGCACTCGCCTCCGAAGCGTCGGACATGCTGTCCGACGCCCTGCGCCGCGCGCGAGACCTCAAGCCCGAGACGAAGGCCGAGGGGTGGTACCAGGTCGCGATGACCTTCCTCGCCATGGGGCAGCTGCGAGCGGCGAGCGAGTGCATGTCACGGGCCGAGCAGACCGCGCCGCCGGCGCACCGTGTGCGGGCGCGCGGCGCCCTCGCCGTCATCGCTCTGCTCGAGGGCGACGTGCGCACCGCGCGAGCACTCGTCGAGGCGGACTGCTCGGATACCTGGGTGGCGTCCCCCTGGGGCGAAGGCCTCCGACTGGCGTCCGCGTGGGTTCTCCTTGAGGCCGGCGAGGCGGAAGAGGCGCGCCCGCTCTTCGACGGCCTGCCGTCCACCGCCGCGGCTCGCGAGCTGTGGCCCTACGCGGCGTCGGCCCACGTCCTGACGCTCCTCGTCTCGGGAGCCGCATCCGACGCGCTCGAGGTGTTGCGCACGTGGATGACTGCAATCCCCAGCACACCACCATCGCACTTCCAGTCGACGCTCCTCTTGACGACGCGAGCGAAAGTGCTGATCGCCCTCCGACAAGCGCGGGATGCTCTCGCCCTGTTCGAGGGCCCGTTCATGCTCTCCCCCCTCACCGCTCCCGCCATCGCGTTGTGCCAGCTGTACGCCGGGCGAGCGCACGAGGCCTTCGTCCTGAGCGTCAAGTGGGGACTTCAGCACGACCCCTCCCCGCGCACGACCCTCGAGAGCCTCGTCGTCAGCATCGTGGCCGAGATGCGCTTGCGTGGCGCCGCCTCACGCCGCCCCGCCATGGAACGCGCCGAAGCGCTGAGCATCCGACACGACCTGTGGAGCCCCTGGAGCGCGATGGCACCGGAAGACCGCGCGATGGTCGCGAAGACCCTATCGCCCACGTCGCGCGCTCACATCGAAGCGCGAACCTCGTACTTCGTCTCATCGGCGAGCGTGCCCCAACTCACCGCCCGCGAGAAGGTGGTGTTGGACCACCTCACACCGACGGTGACCATCGCCGTCATCGCCCGCGAGCTCTCCGTCTCACCGAACACGGTCAAGACGCAACTGCGGAGTCTCTACCGAAAGCTCGAGGCGTCGGATCGGTCGAGTGCGATCCGAGCCGCCCACGCGTGGGGACTCATCAAGAATCCCGAGGACGTGTGACGGAGCGGTCGCGTCGGTGACGGCGAGTTCGTCCGATCATCAGGCGCGCGGCACCGAGAAGAACGATCACGAGCACGACGCCGGGGAGCGTCAGGGGTACGCCCGCTGACCGGACGACCGCGAGGATGACGGCGAATGCGACCACGGGTGCAAGCCACCCCGCGATGCGCCGCAGTCGCCGGAACGCCTTCCCCGGAGTGGTCACCCGCGCGCGCCGAACGCGTCTCGGTCGCTCCGCCGGATATCAGAGGCGACCTGCAGACCCAAGACTCCGAACCACGCGATGGCGAGCGTCGCGGCGGTGAACTCGAGGTTGCCACCGAGCACCGTGTCACCGCGGGAGAGAGCGATCATCGCGCCGGTCAGCGATGTCACCCCGACCGCGACGAGCGTGAGGACGGAGGCCGCGCGCATCCAGGGACGCCGGGGCGTCGCGGCGACCTGCCCCATGGCGACGATGGCCGACAGGAACCCGAGTACGGCGAACGAGATGTGGATCAGATCTTGAGGGAGGGCACCCTCAGTGAAGGGAATGGGGCAGCCGGGTGAGCAGGTGACGACGGATGCCACGGCGAAGCACAACCCGCAGATGAGGAGCGTCGTGGCGACGGGCCACCCGGCGCCATAACCTTCGCTCCGCCCGGCGAGCGATCTATCGACCAGGACCGCGGCGATCGCGAGCAGGAGCAACGCCGTGTTGAACAAGGGCGCAGTGGGCATCGACGTCGCACCGAGCTGACTGACGTACTGCACGCTGGGCTCCCAGAGGCGGCAGATCCAGATGAGCGCAGCGCTGACGAAAGCCGCCGAACTGCCGATCGTCGCGGCGAGGGCGGGTGGTGCGATTCGGAGCCCGTGCGCCCAGGTAAGGGGCCGCTCGGCGGTTTCGGTCATCGGGTCCTCCTGCAACGGGCTCGGCCACCCTACCGCCTCGATCGCGCACACCCGCCATCGAGGGCAGCATCGATCTCGGCGAGGGGTGTCATTCCCCGCGCTCCGAGCGCGAGCGCGGCCCGAGGGGAGAACCGTGACTTATCGGGAGGAAGCCGTCGCCCGCGGGCCCGGCCCGAACGAGGTCGCACGTGACCCGACGCGCGTCTGCGTTCGCCGCTCCGGCGGGGACTCGTCTAGGCTGGCGCCAGGTCCGCATCCGGAGGGGTCCGATGAGCTCGCGATCACCACGTCCGATCGGTTTCGCGCTCTGCGTGGTCGCAATGGTCGTGCTGGCCGCCCCGACACTGCTCTTCCCGGCCGATTCGCCTACCGAGCCCAGGCTGGTCTTCGCCGCACTGGGTGGGATCGCCTTGGCAAGTGCCATCCTGCTCGTGCGGAAAGAGCCCGCGGCCCCACGCCCGGGTGACCGGCCGGGCGAAGGCGTCAGCGAGGACCGAGAACCGCGGGAGCCTCCGGGCTGATGATGAAGATCGGTTCCGTGGGCACATCCCACGTCGAAGTCGTCGTCATGTCTGCTTTCTGAAAAGTCTGGTGATGACCGCGCGGTAGCCGGCACCGCGGAGGAAATGAATCCCGCGGACGACCGCATGCCCGCGTCGATCCCGGGCGTGGCCGCCCAACGCCGATCGCGCTGCGTCGCCATCGGCGAAGGTGCCGATATGTCGTCCGTGCGGGTTGAACGCGAGGAATGCCCCGATGGAGCGGCGATCGACGTACCCGGCGAAGTCGCCGCCACGCGTGGCGACAGAGAGGTCGGCGTCGATCCGGGACCAGACGATCCCCCCGTTCAGCGCGTGCGGCGCAGAAGGGGTCACGCCGCGTGGACGAGGGGGCGCGTCGTCTTCGAGGCCGAAGCCGGAGCCCGCGAAGGAGCGACTTTCGCCACGGGCTCGTCGAGGGCGATGTCGAGGCTGAGGCCGCGAGAGGAGTTGGCATCGTTCGCCATGCGCTTCAGCAGGTTCTGGTCGAGCGCCTCCGGCTGCTCGGAGTCGAAGACGAACCGCAGCGGAATCGACGGCTGGAGCCAGATCGTCGATCGGCCGACCGGCTCCTCGGGACCGTGCACCCAGGAGAGCGTGAAGCTCTCGCCGCGGCGAAGCTTGGTGGCGACGACCACCTTGACGTGCGCCAACATGCGGTCGTCGATGCGGATCGGCTCGGTCGTCGTGCCGTAGTAGAGCTTCGCCATGATGTACCCCTCTGCTCGTTGCTCACTGGAGAACTTACTAGTTAGACTAGCGAATAGGCAAGCGAGATATTAGGAGACCGATCTCCGGCGAGAACGAACTCCTCGTCCTGCGCTTCCTCGCGAGCGCCGGCGGCGCGGGCCGGGACGTCACCCCCATCGACCTCGCCCGCCATCTCGGAGTTTCGACGGCGTCCGTGACGGGCCTGCTCGATCGACTCGAGCGGTCGGGGCATCTTCAGCGCACGCCGCATCCCTCCGACCGCCGCAAGGTGGTCATCACCTCCACCCCGCATGCCGACGACGAGATGCGAGACACCCTCCGATCGATGCACGCGCGCACGATGCAGGCGACCCGTGGGATGTCCGAGAGCGAGGCCGTGGCGGTGACGGAGTTCCTCCGGCGCATGCGGTGCGCTGTCGCCGATGCCTGCGAGGCCTCGGGTCGCTCCTGCTGTGCGCTGTTCGCTCCCCTGACTCCCGTGCCTTCGATCGTTTCGACGGGCGCGGCTGCCATCCCCAGCGCGGCGGCCTGAGGGCTGCGTTCCCTCGGCCGAGCATCAGATCCGCCGCAGGGGGGATCCGCTCGCGACGGGCGGCCGGATAGCGTCTGAGCATGCCGAGCCTCGCCTCCTCGCCTTCCCGGGTCCGCCGCTCGTGGGCGGCCGCCGCCGTCGTCGCGTTGGCCTTGCTCATCGCGCTCGCATCGCCACGTTCCGCTTCGGCCGATACGAGCGACTTCACCTTCGACTCCTTCGACGCCCAGATGACGCTCACTCGGGCGTCCGACGGTCACGCCGAGCTCGCGGTGACCGAAACGCTCGTCGCACGGTTCCCCGACGAGGACCAGAACCGCGGCATCATCCGGTCGATACCCGATGACTACGACGGGGTTCCCCTGCAGACCCGTGTCGTCTCGGTCGTGGATGCCGCGGGCGCGGCTGTCCCTTTCGAGGTCGAGTCCGACCGCCGCGAGGTGAGAGTGCTCACCGGCGACGACGCCTACGTGCGTGGCGTGCAGACGTACGTGATCTCCTATACGCAGCGCGACACCATCCGATCCTTCTCGGACACGGACGCCGATGAGTTCTACCGCGATGTGAACGGCACGCAGTGGGAGCAGCCCTTCGGCACGGTCTCCGTGCGCGTATCCGTCGACGCATCGCTCGTCCCCGCCCTGCGCGAGGGGGCGGCCGCCTGCTACGTCGGCTCGGAGGGATCGGACCGTCGGTGCGACATCGCGAGCGAGTCCGGCGCCGCCGGCACCCTGTTCTCGTCCCGAGAGCGGTCCCTCGGCCCGGGCGAGAACGTCACCGTCGCCATCGGGTTCGTCCGCGGGACGTTCATCCCGGGGGAAGTGGTGCGCACGCCTCTCGAGCAGTTCTCGGTCGACGCGGCCCCCGCGCTGGCCGCCAGCTCGATCGCCGCCGTGGGGATCGGCCTCGCCGGGGTCGGCGTCGCCGCCGTCGCTCGTCGACGCGGTCGCGATGCGGCCGGACGCGGCGTGATCGTGCCCGAGTACGGGCCGCCCTCCGGAGTCGACGTGATCCAGGGCGCCGAACTGGCGCACCGGTCGGGCGCCGGCATCCCGGCCGCCCTTCTCGACACCGCCATCGCCGGCCATCTGCGCATCATCGAGACACCGGAGGAACCCGGTGCGCTCGAGCTCGAGTTCGTCGACGACGAGGGGGCGACACCGCTGCGGGCCGCCGTCGTCCGCGCCGTCTTCGGCGACTCCCCCGCCGCCGGGCACCGCGTGAAGCCCGGCCCCGCCCGTCAGGATGTCGCCCTCGCCCTGCGGAAGCTGCCGACCGCAGCCTCGGTGGAGCTCCGCTCACGCGGGTGGACCGAGAAGCAGAAGCCGGGCACCGCGATCCTCGCCGCCGGCGTCGCCGTCCTGGCCTTCGCAATCTCGGTGGTCGCTCTGATCCTGGCCGCGGCAGGCGGCCCACCCGCATGGTGGCAGATCGTCGCGGTCCCTGCGACGGTGGTTCTCGGCATCCTGGGCTTCGTCGTCCTGCGTTATCGGGATCGGATCACGGATGCCGGAGCCCCGGCACGCGATCACCTCCGGGGCCTGCGCGACTACCTGAGCCTCGCCGAAGCGGATCGCCTCCGCGTCCTGCAGAGCCCGGAAGGCGCCGAGAGGACCCCCCTCGATCCAGGTGACCCGACGCAGGTGCTGCACCTGTACGAACGGCTCCTCCCCTGGGCGGTCGTGTGGGGCGTGGAGAAGGAGTGGGCCGAGGCCCTCGACACCCGCGTTCGCGAATCGGACGCGGATCTGGGGTGGTACAGCGGCGGCAGCGGGTTCTCGCCCATGGCCTTCACGGGCTTGATGGGGTCGCTGCACACGGCGAGCGCCCCGGCCGTGGCGACGACGAGCGGGTCGGGGAGCTTCTCCGGCGGCTCGTTCGGCGGCGGCTTCTCGGGCGGGGGAATGGGCGGCGGAGGCGGCGGAGGGCGCTGACCCGACCGGTCACTCCGCGGCGCGCAGTACCTCGGCGATCACCCGCGGATCCCCCAGGACGCGGAAGTGCCCGCCGCGCGCCAGGACGATGTTCCTCGCCCCCGCGAGCTCGCTCCCCTCGGGAATGTGGGGGTCGAACGGGCCGAAGATCGAGACGATGCGGGTGTTCACCTCCGCCGAGGCGGCGAGCGCGCGCATCGTCGCGTCACCCGAGGCGAAGGCGCGCAACGAGGGGGTCGGCATGAGCCTGCTGTATCGCGACCCGCCGAACGGGGTGGCCACGGCGACCATCCCCCGCACGCGAGCGCCTGCGGGGCTGAACGCCATGACGTGCTTGCCGATGAGCCCGCCCTTGCTGTGCGCGACGAGCAGGACGTCGTCGAGGCCGCGAGCGATCAGCAGATCCGCCACGCGCTCCGCGGATTCGGCGATCGGCCGACGGTTGCCGCCGAGTTCCGTCACGACGTGGACGGGATGGCCGCGGTCGTGCAGGGCACGCGCGAGCGGCTCCATGAACCGCCAGGTCTCGTAGATGCCCGGAAGCAGGACGATCGGGGTCCCTTTCCCCGCGGCGAGGGAATCGGGGGCGCCGCGATCCCGCAGAGCGCGTACCTGGGCCCGCACCGCGTAGACGTAGTCCCGTGCCCACCACCCCGCATCGCGCACGGCGACGCGCAGTCGTTGCGGCACGGTCGTCACGGCATCCCTCGTCATGCCCCCATCGTGTCGCGCTCGGGACGGCGATACGGGCGGGTTGCCGCGCATATCGGCTCGTGCGATACAACCCCGGGATCGCGGAGAGGGCGCCGACCGTACCGTGTGGCCATGGACATCTCAGACATCCGCTGGAACGAACCCGCCCGCCAGAAGATCCTCGACGACGCCGACGCCGTCCTGCGCGAGGCCGTCGTCGCCATCGCGAAGGATAGCGACGGCATCTCATCCGATGAGGCCTTTGCGCAGATCAACGCGCGCATCAAGGACCGCTTCATCGACTACGAGCCCGGCCCCGACATCCGCACCTACGCCGACGCGATCGCGGCGGGCGAGATCCCCACGACGTCCTGAACCCCCGACCGGCGAAGGCGGTCCCGCGAGAATCCGCGGGACCGCCTTCGTATCGCCTGAGAGAACGGGACCGGAGCGAGGCACCGGCGTAGCCTGCCGATACCCGACCCCGGCATCGCCGGCGCGGATGACGCCCCTCTCGGCGTCCCCGACGACTCCCGCCCGTCGAGCCCGTCCCCCATTCGGCTCCGGACGGGAGTCGTCGTCCGCCTAGCGGTCCTCGCCGTATCCGCGGATGCTGCGGAGGTCGTCCTTCAGGTCCTGCTGAGCGGGCTCGTCGTCGTGGACGGCAGCGTCCGCCGCACGCTGCTGCTGTGCTCCGGCCTTCTTCTCCTCCACGCCGGCGTCGGTGGCGCCGTCCATGACGGGGGCGTCCTGCGTCTCTTCGCGATCGGTCATCG